>LULS01000693.1_pt1 | contig 9879 bp, 12 predicted proteins | sample 728101 | NCBI WGS metagenome assembly LULS01 (sample SAMN03860283, study PRJNA289734) | marine metagenome | biome: seawater column; feature: ocean; material: water; isolation source: Red Sea water column Station 108 - depth 200m | place: Saudi Arabia: Red Sea | collected 2011-10-15 | depth 200 m | reverse complement strand
CAGTAGCTTTCATACCTTTGAAAGGACCCGCAATTATTTCTACAGTATTATCAACTGAAAGTTCAGATACCGTTGATTTTTTGATTAAATAATTCTCAATCTCACTATATTCTAATTCTCCCCTTAATTGACCACGTATATGTCTGATTCCTTGTATCGCATTAAACATAGCTGATACACCTTCTGCCTCAACTACAACATATCCCTTTAAATCATCCACAAGAAGAACTGACTGAATACTTTTTAATCTAGTATCTTTGAGTTCTATTTCTTTATTCTCCTCTTGAGCTTTTTGTATTTCTTCATCATCTTTCTCATCCAACTTCATCCTAGACTCTAATATTTTCATGACTAATTTTTCTTGACCTCCTGTTGTTCTTACTGCAAACAGGTGGGAGTTTTCTTCAGCCACTGCTTCTGGTTCAGCCACTGCTTCTGGTATCAATTTTGGCTCATCAGCAGATTCTGATATCTGCCCATCTGCTGGTTCTGGTTCAGACAATTTTATCGTCCAATTGTCATAACTGAAAACACAAACTGAATAGCGAATCCAATAGCTCCTATTGTTGCAATCCCAAATAATACTAGTCTTAGATGTTCTAGATAGACATCTTTGTCAGACTTTTTTGTAAGTTTTATAGTATTTTTAATATTCATGAAAGTTTTTTGAGGGTTAAATTTCATTGGTGGAAATTAATAAAGTGTCAATATATCTTTTATCTAATGGTGCTGATTGGTTAGAAGAAAAATTTGATTATGATGGATATATCTTTTTGTCAAAGCATGCAGCAGAATCTGGTGTTTTGGCACTTACCTGTCATAATACCGGCAATTTTTCAAATGCGAATTTTGGAGGTTATAATCGCCAAGTTTCCATTCCGCACCCACATTTACAAAAGTCATACATTCAGAATCTTTGGCATGCGCGAAACAAGTTTTCACAGTTCCAAATAACAATTGAAGCTACTCATCACGGACCTACTGCATTAAAAAAACCTGCTTTATTCATTGAAATTGGAACAACAGAAAAAGAATGGAATGATGTGAATCTTTGCAATTCAGTAGCGCAGATTGTAGTTGATGAAATGAAAAAAATCCCAAAATCCTATCCTGTAGCAATATGTTTTGGTGGAACACATTATCCTGAAAAATTTACTAATGAGTTAATTCATGGTGAATATTCACTAGGGACCGTAATACCAAAACATGCACTAGAACAAATTGATCATTCTTTATTTTCTCATATTATGGAAAGAAACAAGGGAGCTACTGCAGCATTATTGGATTGGAATAGTATGGGAAAAAATAAACAAAGAATTCTTGAAATGCTTAAGGAAACAGAACTAGAGGTAATTAGACTTTGAATCTAAGTGTTAAAGTTTATGAGAAACTTTTGGAAGTTCCAGAAGGAAGAATTACCACCTACAAAGAATTAGCAAATGCGGTAGGCCTAAAAAATGGTTCTAGGGTAATTGGAAATATCATGAAAAAAAATCCATTTCCCATACTAATACCATGTCACAGAGTGATAAAATCTAATGGAGAGATAGGAGGTTATACTAATGGTAAAAAAACAAAGTTTAGTATATTATCTAAAGAAGGTATTAAAATTAAAAATGGGAGTGTTCTGAATTTCGAGAAAAGAAAATATTGTTTCTAAGATTTACTTTTTGTTTTAACTTCTTCAATCAAAGTTCTTAGATGCGCTATATTTCTAACAGTGTTACCACCTATTTTTTTATACAGTTCCCAAAAATCTTTGTTTGTTATCTCCTTTCTATCTTTAGCTACTTTTAGTCTCCAACGAAGTGATCTGACCTTAGTAACATAAACTTGTTTTTTACCTACTCTGGCTCCTTTTCGCCCTTTTTTTGAACCCTGTTTTGTACCACGTTTCTTTTTTTGGATCTTTTTTAGATGTGCTCTTCCTTTTGACGTTCCCGTAATTCCTTTTATTTTAATGGTGTTTGCCGTCAATAAACTTCTAATATTCTCTCTTGTGATAGCATCAGCTACATCATCAAGATGTTCCGGATCAAATGAAACTCTATTAACTCCTACTCCATACATTCTTGAAACTAGTAGTTTTTTTGTTCTAAGGTTTACCGGCATTTCCACTCACTCGGGTTTAATTTCTTCAAATCGTTAATAGTAAAAACCAAATTGTCCGTATATCCAGATGGATGTAATCCTCGTGAAATTTTTGGACCCCCGTAACCTACTTTCACAATACCTGGTCTGCCTCTGCTTTTTTGCTTACGCTGGTGATTATCAACGCCCTTTGGTTTTCGCCAAGTGGTCTCTAATCTCTTGTAACGCCAGCTTTCCGCTCTTTTGAATTTAGGTCTTTTTTTGGCAACTTCAGCTCGAAGAGCAAGTTTTTCTTTGTTAATTGGCATATCAAGAAACTTGAATTTTTACATAAATAGGTTCCTAAAATTAACAGAAATAATCGGGATCTTAGAAAGAGATAATAATGTTTTTTTGTCGTGAACAATTCTTGATGGAAAAACTGAATTTTGAATTTTTCTCATATGGGAGATCGAATAGATATGAGTAAAATTTCGTCAACAGCCAAGTTCAATTCTCAAATTGTTGAGTTTGGAATAAATCCAGCAAAGATTAATAGAAATTTGTCAGTTGAAAAGCTGATAGAAATTGCTGTTGAAAAAAATGAGGGAATAGTAACATCAACAGGCTCATTGTCAGTAAAAACAGGCAAGTACACTGGAAGATCACCTGATGATAGATACATTGTTTTTGATGACTTGACACATGATAAAGTTCATTGGGGAAAAGTAAACAAACAGTTTCCAACAGAAACTTTTGAAAAGTTATTTGAAAAAATGAAAAAGTTTGTTGACGGAAAAGAGTTATTTGTATTTGATGGTTTTGTTGGAGCAAATCAAGAGAATAGATTACCTATTAGAATTATCAATGATCATGCTTGGCAAAGTTTGTTTGCACACCAGCTTTTCATCAGACCATCAGATGCAGAATTAGAATCACATGAACCAGAATTGACTGTAATGTGTATTAATGATTTTGAGGCGATACCGGAAGTTGATGGAACAAATTCAAATGTTTTTATCCTTATTAATCTGTCAAAAAAACTTGTTTTGATTGGTGCAACAAGTTATGCCGGCGAAATAAAAAAATCAATTTTTTCTTCAATGAATTTCATGTTACCTTCAAAAGACGTTTTTCCCATGCATTGTTCTGCTAACGTTGGTAAAGATGGAGACACAACATTATTTTTTGGACTGTCAGGGACTGGAAAGACAAGCTTATCTGCTGATCCTGAAAGAATGTTGATTGGTGACGATGAACATGGCTGGTCTGATAATGGAATTTTCAATTTTGAAGGTGGCTGCTATGCAAAATGTATTAATCTAAAAGAGAAATCTGAACCACAAATTTGGAATGCAGTTAAGAATGGTGCTGTGTTAGAAAATGTTGTAATAGACAAAGAATCATTAAAACCAGACTTTGATGATGGCAGTCTAACTGAAAACACAAGAGCAGCATATCCACTTAATTATATTCCAGGAGCAGTTATACCCAGTGTAGGTAGCAATCCTAAAGTCATTATATTTTTAACAGCCGATGCAATGGGGGTTCTTCCTCCACTATCCAAACTTTCTAAGAATGGAGCAATGTTTCATTTTATGTCAGGGTATACAAGCAAGTTAGCAGGAACTGAACGAGGGGTTAAAGAACCAAAGGCTACATTCTCTAAATGTTTTGGCGCACCATTCATGCCACGTCTTGCTTCAGTATATGCAAAAATGCTTGGCGAAAAGATTTCCAAGCATAACACATCGGTATATCTAATCAATACTGGATGGTCTGGAGGACCATACGGTGTTGGTAAAAGAATCAAGATAGAATATAGCCGTGCAATGGTAACCGCGGCAATAAATGGATCATTGGATATTGTGAAATTTTCCCATAATGATCTTTTCAATCTAGATATACCAACCGAATGTCCTGGAGTTCCTTCAGAAGTTTTAGAACCAAGAAACACATGGGTTGATAAAGACGCCTATGATCTTTCAGCCAAAAAACTAGCACAAATGTTCGTAGACAACTTCAAAAAGTTCAAGGATGTAAACGAAGAAATACGACTAGCTGGACCAAAACTATAATACACATTCAGAACTATTAGTTAGAAGTTCTTCTTACTGATAGACCCACAATAGTTGTTACAATCATTATAGCAGCTATTATCAGAATGGGCTTTTCAGGTATATTCAAAATATTTGCAAAGTTATTTTTGTCCTGTTCTACATTTTCTATTTGAATAGTTTGATACACATTCAATGTTTTATCATCATCTTTAATTTTAGCTTCAATCCAGTATTTTCCTGGCTGGTAAACACTGATCTCAGATTTTTTGCCTGGTGTAATCGAGTCTGTTAACGTTTCCCCAGTTTGTTCATTTGTAACTGATAATTTTGCATATGACCATGTTGAGGGACTTGAAACATCTATGTCTAATTCACCATTTTTCTCATCAACTGTGATAGATCCTTCAGAAACTCTGATCATGATAGGTATGTTGTAATCAATTTTGTTATGCTTGATAATCATCCTGCCTTCAGATTCACCCAGATTTTGTTGAAGTAATTTTGCATTTATCGCAAGATTTTCATTATTTAATTCATAATCGAAATCTGCAATTTGACTATCTTCAAATGTAATTGATAATGGTTCATCAATAACTCCCTTAATTTTCAAATATTCTGTTTGAATTTGGTCATGAGATGATAAATTAAATATTAGATTAGGCGGTGTTATGACTAAATCAGCATTTATGGCTTTAGTTGCATTTACTCTTCCAGTTCCTGCCACTTGTATAGAAAATACATCATCATATTGATCAGAGACTATATCAGAAGTTGTCATAAGAATAGATTTTAGTTCTTTGGGAGTTAGTTGCGGATTTTTTTGCAAGACTAACGCAGCCGTACCTGCTACATGGGGTGCCGCAAAGCTAGTGCCACTTGAAATTTTGTAATCTCCATCAATGCTTGTTGTATTTATGAACGCACCAGGTGCTACAAGATCAGGTTTTATGTAAAAAGGAGAGACAGGACCCCTGGAACTAAAATATGCAACAAAATCAGGATGATAAAATACATCCAAGGATCCCTCTGTATAATTTTGTAACATTTCTTTAATTATCAATCCATCTGCTTGTGATAAGGATACGACAGGGATTGTGGGATTATAATTCTCATCTACATACTCGTGAATTAATTCTCCAAAAAATATACCAGGTTCATTATTATAAACAATAACCGCTTTTGCACCTAGATCAGCTGCATTTTTCTCTTTGTCAGAAAAGAAAACTATTTCGTCTTCTATGTCACTTCCTCGTTCAACAAGTAAAATTGAATTTTCAATATTACTCGCCAAAAGATCATTAGCTCTACCATATTTGCCAAAAATAATTTGCGAAGTTATAGGTTCCTTAAGAGATTGTGTTCCTACCATGGGGAAAACGTTAAACTGTTCACCCTTTATCTCAAATGTTGAAACTAAACTGCTTGTAATATTGTTAAACGTAGCACCTACCGTAATTGCATTTGGATTTATTCCGGGACTTCCAATTGTACTTAATTCAGGACCAAAATTTCCAGCTGCAGTTACTACAAAAATATTATTTTCGATTGCTTCATTTACCATCTTGTCAATTTTCGTGTTTGTTTGGTTTATTCCTAAACTAATATTGATTATATTGGCACCATCATCCATGGATTTTTTGATTGCTTTGATTATCAAGCTAGAAGGTACAGATTCACCGTCTTCTGAAACTTTATACGCTAAGATTTTTGAGTTTGGTGCTATTCCTTTGATATTACCATTTGATGCTATAATTCCTGCAACTTCTGTACCATGACCGTTAGTATCTTCAGAGATATCATCATTATCAACAAAATCATATCCCCCGATTATTTTTCCTTCAAGATCTGGATGGTTTAAGTCAATTCCAGTATCAATAATTGCTACTGTTATTCCGCTTCCATCATACCCACTTTGGTAGGGTATGCTGGTTCCTATGAATGGCCCACTGTCATTTACTAAAATAGAAATATTCTCCGTACTCTCTAATTGATTTGATATTAAAACCGCACCTATAGATACCAAAATCATCAAAAAAAATATTTTTTGATATTGCATGCCAGAACATTTCTTTAGTGGAATTTCATTCTTTGCTAAAGCATTAAATTGTATGTTTTTTCAAATAGCGTATGGGAAAATATACGCTTCCTGAGATGCCTTATGCATACGATGCATTAGAGCCTCACATTGATGCTCGTACTATGGAAATTCATCATACAAAGCACCATCAAAAATACACTGATGGAATGAATGGTGCCTTGGAAAAACTGAGTCCAGAACTACAGGGCAAGGATATTGTTGATATCTTATCAAACATCAATGATGTTCCTGACGATGTAAGGGGTGCAATTAACTTCAATGGCGGTGGATACGATAATCATAAGCTGTTTTGGAATAATATGAAACCAAATGGTGGTGGAGAACCTGGTGGAGCACTTGCAGACGCGATTAATGCTTCCTTTGGATCTTTTGCTGACTTTAAAGAACAGTTTTCTAGTAAAACAGCTCCTATACAAGGCAGTGGTTGGGGTTGGCTTGTGTACAATTCATCATCTGGCAAAGTTGAATACAAAGCAATGCCAAATCAGACAAGCCCTAGAACTGAAGGATTAGTTCCATTGTTAGGCCTTGATGTGTGGGAACATGCATATTATCTAAAGTACCAAAACAAACGCCCAGACTATATTGCAGCCTGGTGGAATGTTGTTAACTGGGAAGAAGTAGATAGCAGACTTTCTAAGGCAAAATAATATTCTATTTTTTATTTTTTTATTCTATATCTTTAAACGCATTTATAGTAAACTACTTATTTTTTTTATAATGAGTGATGTGTATAAGAGACAGCGCTTGTACCCTTAGGGCTAGGTACTTTTGTTAGGGGAAAATTGGCACCTAATGAAAAATTAATTGTAAATGTAGGCGCTGGCGTTGCAGTTGAAAAAGACAAGAACTCTGCTATCATTTTTCTTGAATCACGATTGAAAGAAATGGAAGTTGCTTTACAGGAAACAGCAGGTCAAAAACACCAAGTCGCGGTAAGTCTAGAACAGGGAAAACAACAAATGGAGCAAATGATGGCTGCTCGTGGCAAAAAATAAAGAAACATGTTTGAAAAACTAAGCAAGACTTTTTCAAACGTTGCTAAAAGCTTGGGTGAGAAAGAGCTAAACGAAAAAGATATTGAAGACACATTATCTCAGCTGGAAATCTCGCTTTTAGAATCTGATGTTGCAACAGAAGTTGTTGATAATATTAAATCAGATCTTAAGGAAAAACTAATTGGTACTAAAGTAAACAGAAAAGAAATCGTAGATTTTGTCAAAAAAAGTTTGATCCAGAGTATTTCTAATATGTTCGATGATGCACCATCATTTGATTTACTATCAAATATAAAATCAAAAACAGACCCTCAGGATCCCTATCTTATTCTGTTTGTTGGTATAAATGGAACAGGTAAAACTACCACTATCGCAAAAATAGCCAGTCTTTTACAAAAAAATAAAATTTCAATCGTAGTTGCGGCATCGGATACCTTTAGGGCTGGGGCAATTGAACAATTACGTGAGCATACAAATAGATTGAATTTGAAATTGGTTGCACAGAACTACGGCTCAGATCCAGCTGCGGTTGCACGTGATGCTTTACTTTATGCTAAATCACACAAAGTAGATTGCGTTTTGATAGATTCTGCTGGACGAATGCAAACAAACAAAAATTTAATGGAACAAATTGAAAAAATTTCTAAAGTTGTAAATCCTGATTTGAAAATATTTGTGGGTGATTCATTAGCTGGAAATGACACAGTTAGTCAAGCAAGGGAATTTCATAAGCATACAACTTTTGATGGAGCGATTTTAACTAAAAGTGATGCTGATGCACGTGGAGGAGCTGCTCTTTCAATTGTTGCAGTAACTAAAACACCTGTCATATACAGCTGAACCAGAGTCAGTAGCTGAACCAGAGTCAGTAGCTGAACCAGAGCCAGTATCTGAACCAGAACCAGCAGCAACAAAAACGTCTGAAATAATTACAACATCGGAAGATACCCCAGAATTTTTCCTTGAAAAAGAAAAACAGGTACGTACAGAATCTATGCCAGAGCCAGTAGCTGAACCAGAGCCGGTAGCTGAACCAGAGCCGGTAGCTGAACCAGAGCCGGTAGCTGAACCAGAACCAGAAATTAAAGAATCTTCTACTGATCCTTTTGAAGGAATAAAAACAGACGACATAACCAATTTTGCAGAATTATTTGATGTGCCACCACCTGAAGATGACAAAGCAGCATATGAAATGGCAAAAAAAATACGTAAATGGGTTGCTGATGGGCGACCAAAATAGATAGAATGTTGCAGAAACAAAACCTAAAAAGTAATAAAGTTATCTGGAAAATCTAGAAAATGAAACTTAAAACAAAAGATCTACTAACTACTGATGAAATTTCCAGTAAAGAATTTTTATCTTTAGTTGACTTTGCCATAAAACTAAAGAAAGAACAAAAAAATGGAAAAGGAAAACCGTTGTTAAAAAATAAAACTTTAGCAATGCTATTTCAGAAACCATCAACACGAACTAGGGTAAGTTTTGAGGCTGGGATGTTTCAGTTAGGCGGTCATGCTCTTAATCTTACACTAGATCAAATGCAACATTCCCGTGGTGAATCAATTGAAGATACCGCGAAAACACTATCAAGATATGTCGATGTTATTATGGCGCGAGTGTACGAACATGAGATTATTGAGAAACTTGCAAAATACGCTTCAGTTCCAGTCATTAATGGATTATCTGACTTGCATCATCCATGTCAAACTTTAGCAGATTTAATGACAGTTAAAGAACATAAGAAAAAATTCAAAGGTCTTAAGATGGCTTGGATTGGTGATGGAAACAATGTATGTAATTCATTAATTTTTGGTTGCAGTAAAACACAGATTGATATATCCATAGCCACTCCTAAGGGATTCGAGCCAGATCAAAAAGTAATAAAAAAATCTTCAAAATATATCACCATTGATTTATCAAATGATCCCAAATCTGCTATAAAAGATGCAGATGTGGTTATGACTGATACATTTCTATCGATCCACACTACTGATAAGAAAATAATCAAGAAATTCTTACCAACTTTTCAAGTTAATCAAAATCTAATGAAAAAAGCAAAAAATGATGCAATTTTCTTGCATTGCCTTCCGGCAAAACGGGGTCAGGAAGTTACCAGCTCAGTTATAGATGGTTCACAATCTGCGGTTTGGGATGAAGCAGAAAACAGACTGCATACACAAAAGGCTCTATTAGCATCTTTGGTTGGCATCTAACGTTTATAAAAGCAATTTCAAATTTTTCCATATAGATATGACATATACAAAGACTTTACGTAGAACGCGTGTACTCAAAACTAACTATAATCGAAGGAAGCGAATGTTAATGGGCCATAGGGACTTTGTTACGGTACAGATTTCAAATGAGAACACAGAAGTTCAAATTCACAAACCTGAACTTAGTGGAGATAAGGTTATTTCATCTGCTCATTCTACATTTTTGATAAAAATGGGATGGAAAGGCTCACGAAAAAACATCCCAGCATCTTATCTTACAGGTTATTTTGCTGGCAAAAAAGCGTTGAAAAAAGGTACACAATCAGTTATACTATACAGCGGTACAAAAAAATATACTCAACGAATGGCTGCAGCACTTAAGGGTACTATAGATGCAGGATTAGAGATACCAGCAGATAACAATACATTTCCTAAGGAA
>LULS01000230.1_pt1 | contig 9895 bp, 8 predicted proteins | sample 728101 | NCBI WGS metagenome assembly LULS01 (sample SAMN03860283, study PRJNA289734) | marine metagenome | biome: seawater column; feature: ocean; material: water; isolation source: Red Sea water column Station 108 - depth 200m | place: Saudi Arabia: Red Sea | collected 2011-10-15 | depth 200 m | reverse complement strand
CATATATGTTTTGTTAGGTTCTCCATACCATGCAGTAAGTCTTGGTACGTCATGTACTTCCCCGTACAACTGCATCTTATGCTTTTCCCACAAAATATTCTCCCTCAGTGTATCAAACAGCTCGTCTGCCTCAAGATAAGAAAATAATGACGGATAGAGATAAACCTCTGCGTCAGGCATGTCGATGAAGGTGTGGTTTGTTGTTTCAGCGCTTTTATAAGAAAAAAGGTCGTAGGAAATCATACAATGTTAATATGATAATGTGGGGATGATCACTCAGTTTTAGCGCAACTTGAAACGCTGAATTTTTCCAGTGGCTGTTTTTGGGAGTTCTTCCGGAAAGTGGAACCAGCGGGGATACTTGTACGGCGCCAATCCTGTTTTACAATGGTGGAGCAATTCTTCACTTGTGTCATCACAGGCATCTTCAGGATTATTCAGTACAACATGTGCTTCCGGTTTAAGCAGTCCTGAATCGTCTTCACGTCCGACAACCGCTGCTTCCAGCACTTTTGAATGTTCAACTAATCTGGCTTCGATTTCAAAAGGAGAGCACCAGATTCCGCCGACTTTCATCATGTCGTCACTGCGTCCTCCATAAATAAAATAGCCATCCTCGTCCTGACGATAGGTGTCACCCGTATTAAGCCATCCATCCACAATTGTGTCCATAGTTTTCTTCTCATTGTTCCAGTAATATTTACAGGTGGAATCACCACGTATTAATAAACGTCCCTCCTCACCTTGTGAAACTTCCTTGCCATTTTCATCAACAATTTTAGCAACATACCCCGGAACGATGCGTCCGCTGCTTCCTGCTTTGATATCATCAGCACGATTTGATATGAAGATATGCAACGCTTCAGTTGAGCCGATTCCATCAAGGATGTCTGTTCCGGTATTTTCATTCCAGCGACGTAAAATATCCGCCGGCAATGCTTCTCCCGCGGAAACAGAAACACGCAATGAAGACAAGTCAGGACTTGCGGAGGAAGTTCCTTCGACAGATTCCAATACTTGCAATTGAGCCGCGTAAAGAGTCGGGACACCAAAATAAATGGTCGGCTTAAAGCGTTGAATCACATCAAAAGTTGAATCGGGAGTTGGACGTTCCGGAAACAAAATACAGGATGCTCCGGACCACAAAGGAAAGGTCATCCCGTTCCCCAATCCGTATGCGAAGAATAGTTTTGCCGCAGAAAAACAGACATCATCTTCTGTGACTCCCAATGTGTCTTTTCCGTAATGCTGACTGGTGACCACCATATCACGGTGGCTGTGAACAGCCCCTTTTGGTCGCCCGGTTGTTCCGGAAGAATATAGCCAGAAACAGTCATCTGTTGCAGTGGCCGGTGAAGCATCTAGTTCTGATGATGCTGATTTCAGCTGTTCCATAAAACTTCCGGATACGCCTTCTGTTATGAAAGAATGTTCCGGAGCTTTAGTAATTTGTGTCAAGGCTGATTCAACTTCAGTCCTGAACTCCGGAGAATAAACTACGGCAGCACATGCGGAATCTTCAATCATGAACGCATAATCATTGGAACGCAAAAGCGTGTTCAAAGGAACAGGAATTATCCCGGATTTGATTGCACCCCAAAACAAATAGAAAAATTCAGGCGAATCTTTGACCACCATCAGCAGTCTGTCTCCGGAATTAAGCCCCCATTTAATGAGTACATTTCCGGATTGATTCACTCTCTCAGCAAGTTGTCCATAAGTTACATCTTCTCCGGAAGTTGCACGGATGATGATTTTTTCACTACGACCTTCATCAAGATGTCGATCAATAAACGTGATTGCTACATTAAATTCCGGGGAGAATTCAATGTTTGCAGGACTTATGGAAGTATCTATTTTAACAGTGCTTTTTTGCATGTTTTACCTGATTGTTTTGATTCTGTTTGTCTTCAGTTACATGGAAGTTTTTTAATTAAAACACACAAACTCAAACTCAAAGGACTGGCGGTTAATTTTTCCTTTAGGCGGTGCAATCCAACCGGCAATTTTCCCCGGCTCCGTTACAGGCTGCATCAACGACTGTACAAACGTCCGATCTTCTTGAGAAGGAAGCCATTCCAGATGTTTTCTATCCCACTCATCTTGAGTGATAATGTTTCCTTCAGGATCAGCATGGATAGTGGAAAAATGTCCAATATTCCTGTTAAATGCACGGTGCGGAAGTTTAAATCTAAAATCATGTCCGGAGTTCTCAATTATTTTATTCCAGCGTCTTACACCCAAATCACAGTCTTCTATATAATCATCACGCAAGCGTTCATTTACAGCATTCAGCGCAGGACAGTCAGTCTTAATAATTTTATCTCCGCTTAGTTCCAGCACAGGATAACTCGTATCATGAAGCAGATGATTATCATCAATTTTGGCTTCAGCCATACGTCCTTTGAGGCTTGTATTGTAATAAGTTGCCGCGTTAGTGGAGATCTCCTGGCCAAATAAATCCGCTGACACACTGAAATGAAAATTGAGGTATTTTTGCAGAGTTGGCAGATCAATTCCTCCTTGTTCGCGAACATCATCAGTTTTGTGCTGATTCATCAAATCGCATGTTCGCTGCACTATTCGTCCCACACCGCTTTCCCCTACAAACATGTGATGTGCTTCTTCGGTCAGCATAAACCTGCATGAACGCGATAAGGGGTCAAAAGCCGATTCTGCCAGTGAGGCCAGCTGAAATTTTCCATCACGATCAGTGAAAAATGTAAACATGAAAAACGAAAGCCAGTCCGGAGTTTCTTCATTAAAGGCGTCCAGAATCCGGGGTTTGTCCTGATCTCCTGAATGCCTTTCCAACATTGCTTCCGCTTCTTCTCTTCCGTCCCGTCCAAAATAAGCTTGAAGCAGATATACCATGGCCCACAAATGTCTGCCTTCCTCAACATTGACCTGAAAAAGATTTCTTAGATCATAAAGCGAGGGACAGGTTTTTCCCAGATATCTTTGCTGTTCGACTGAGGCTGGTTCAGTATCTCCCTGTGTTACGATTAACCGACGGAGTTCTGAGCGGTATTCTCCCGGAACTTCCTGCCAGGCCGGCTGTCCTTTGTGAATACCAAAGTCAATTGTCCGATTGGGATCAGATGGTGTGAGAAAAATTCCCCAGCGATATTCAGGCATTTTCACATAATCAAAATGCGCCCAGCCTTCTTTTTCCACACTGATTGCTGTACGCAGATAAACATCTAACTCAGAACTTTTATCCGGCCCCAGTTCATCCCACCACTCAAGAAATTTAGGCTGCCATTGTTCCAATGCTCGTTGAAGACGCCTGTCACTGCTCAGGTCAACATTGTTTGGAATTTTTTCGGAATAATTTATGTTCATTTAACTATGTATGATTGATTAGGTGTTTTCATATTTTTTACATTTTGAATCTAAATCTGGTCAGACATTTTAATAAAGTAAATTTTTTTAAACTCGCTCCTTGTCGTATTTAGACACTTTTCCAGTTCCATAAAGTTTGAGTGCGCCATTTTCTCCTGCAGCGTTTGGACGTTGAAAAATCCAGTTTTGCCATGCTGATAATCTGCCAAAAATTTTTGTTTCAAGTGTTTCAGGTCCGGCAAACCTAAGAGAGGCTTCCATACCGGTTAATGCGTCAGGTGAAAAACTGGTTCGTTCTTCAATTGAAATCCTGACTTCCTCATCCCAGTCGATGTCATCCGGAATAAATGTTACAATGCCTGATTCAAATGCTTCTTCTGCATCAAAGTCTTTCCCATTCTGATCCTGTATTTTTTCTATCATTTTCGGTTCGTTCAGAAATCTGGTTTGCACACGTGTCAAACCATTGCACATGAGCAAAGGACCAAAATTCATTTCAGTAGTTTGCAACACCGCAGGAGGTTCAGTGCTGTCCTCGAAATTTCCGTCCAGCATGTAACTTCTGTCTGCGGCAAAGACTAATTCCAGTAGAGTTCCCGTAAAACAGCTGCCTGGTTCTACCAGTGTTACCAAACTTCTTGACACAAGATCCAGCCGTTTTAAGACACGCTTGAGGTAATGCACAATCTCATTTACAAGCCAATGTTCCTTATGTTTTATTAAAACTTTATCTACTTGTGCAACCAGTTCTGCATTTCCGGAAGATCGGAATACCCATGTTCCCAGTTTAAGTTCATTGAAGGATAAATGTAGAATTGCATCATCAAGTTCTCTGGCAAGAGCCAGCGGCCAGAATTTGTCTCCTGCGGCTTTAATGCTTTCGGGTTCCAATGGTAAATCTTCTGAAGGACCCTGAATAGTAAGATTTACAACTCCAGACTGACGATCACAAGAGGCAGTTAGGTTATCGTATCTGATATGATCTCCTTCTATTGTCCTGTTCAGACCAGTAAGAGTAATCCCTTGTTCATCAAGCGGTCTGTAAGATTTTTCAGAAAATTCCTGGGCGCGTTTCTCCACCATATCAGAAAATTTAGAGCGTGGAACCAGCTCATCTATCAGTTTCCATTGTACTGCTCTTTTTCCGCGTATTCCTTCAGTTACAGTGCAAAAAAAGTCTGCGTGATCCCGGCGCACTCTGCGCTTATCCACAATCCTTGTCAGTCCGCCTGTTCCGGGAAGCACAGCCAGCAGTGGAACTTCAGGCAGAGAAACGGCGCTTGAGCTATCATCTACCAACATAATGTAATCGCTGGCCAGCGCCAGTTCGTAGCCTCCTCCGGCAGCTGTTCCGTTGATGGCGGCAATATATGTTTGTCCGGAACAGCTTGTTGCGTCCTCAATTGAATTCCTTGTTTCATTGGTGAATTTACAGAAATTTACCTTATGAGCATGTGATAACAGCCCGAGCATCTTTATATTTGCCCCGGAGCAAAAAACTTTATCCATTGATGATGTCAGTACAACAGTTCTGACTTCCGGATGTTCAAAACGAAGGCGCTGTACCGCGTCATTCAGCTCTATGTCAACTCCGAGGTCATAAGAATTCAGTTTTAATTTATACCCTTTATAAAGTCCGCCATCTTCATTCACATTCAATTTTAATGTGGCCAGATGCCTGTTTAATTCAAGAGACCAGTGTTGATACTCATCAGGGTGAGTGTTGAATTTAATCATTTTGTTAAATATCAGTAATTACCAGGAAACTGTGGTATTCAGCATGTAAAATTATTTTGATTGTGAGAGCTTACAATATTATGATTATATTAACAGGAAGACATAGCTCAGTCCACTTTTTAACCAAACTCATGCCTCTACATTCTGAAACAGATTCATTAGCTGATCCTTTAAGTTTAGATTTAAACGAACAATTTAAAGACAGTGACTTCCCAAAAAAACGTGTTTCATTTCATACACTTGGTTGTCGCTTGAATCAGTCTGAAACAGACGGTTTAATACGCAGCTTTAAACAGAGTGGTTATACTGTTGTCCCCGAAACAGAAATATCAGATGTTTGTGTTGTCAATACTTGTACAGTTACCGAACACAGCGACGCAAAAAACCGCCAGCTGATTCGCAGGCTCCACCGTCAAAATCCTGACGCAGTTATCGCAGTAACAGGCTGTTACGCACAGATGGATCCAAATGCTGTCGCAGGAATTGAAGGAGTCAGGCTTGTTATTGGGAACCAGGAAAAAATGCAGATTAAGGATTTTCTGGAACAGCAGGCTAATGGAAGTACACCTTTAATAGTTCAGACAAAAATAAATAAAAAACCTTTTACCGTTCCAGGTGTTAGCAGTGCTGAAAAGTCAGGGCAAAAACTAAAACGTTTATTTGAATACCAAAACACGCGTGCAATGTTAAAAATTCAGGACGGCTGTGATTTTATGTGTTCATTCTGCATTATTCCATTTGCCAGAGGACGTTCGCGCTGTCGTGATTTTACCAATTTGCAGGATGAAGCCAGATTGCTTGTTTCGGAAGGAGTACGGGAAATTGTTATTACCGGAGTGAATGTAGGCACATACAAGCTGGGAAAACGGACAATCCTAGAGATTATTGATTATCTTAATACACTGCCGGGACTGTCCCGCATCCGGATAAGTTCAATTGAACCCACCACTGTTCCGGACATGCTGTTTCAATATATGGCCGACCCTCAGCACAAACTTGTTCCATTTTTCCATCTTCCTTTACAGTCTGGATGTGATGCTGTTTTACACAAAATGCGCCGTCGTTATACTTCCGGAGAATATGCTGATGAGGTATGGAGAGCTTTTGAGGCTGTGCCGGACTTGTGTATCGGTACGGATGTGATGGTGGGTTTCCCTGATGAAAGCGAAACAGAGTTTGGATGTACAAAAAATTTGCTGGAGAAACTGCCTATTGCATATTTTCACGTATTTCCATTTTCTGCTCGTAAAGGAACTCCTGCTTTTGTCATGAAAGAACATGTTCTTTCTTCAGTAAAACAGCAGCGAGGAGAAGTGTTACGTCAGCTAAGCAATCAAAAAAGACATGACTTTCATAAACGGTTTATAGGCAAAATCCGAAACGTACTTTGGGAATCACCCAATGCGGAGGGAAATTTCAGCGGTTACACTGATAATTTTATAAGGGTAATTTTGAATGAAGGCGGCTGTTTTGATTTACAAAATCAGATTTTACCCACTCATCTTGTAACGCACCAGGGACAGGTGATGTCAGGTGTAGTTGGGTAAATAAAAAACATGCTTACACTTGTCAGCTGGAATATTCAATATGGGAAGGGTGTAGATGGACAAATTGACTTAAGCCGCATCTCACAAACAGTTCACAAGGATGGATTGCCTGATATTCTTTGTCTGCAGGAAGTCTCAAGAAACTATCCTTCTACAGATGACGGAGCTGATCAGGTTCAACAACTGCAAAAATTATTTCCTGATTATGAATCATATTACGGTGCAGTTCATGACCGTTCCGTTGGAAAAGGTAAAGGACGCAAACAATTTGGGAACCTGATTTTAACACGAATTTCACCTGCCCAGGTTCTGCATCATTTGCTGCCCTCGCCTGCTGACTCAAAAGTAAAATGCATGGCAAGGCAGGTAACAGAAATGGTGATCACCACCAGTTCCGGGAATTTTCGTGTAATGAACACACATCTTGAATATTTCTCTGAAAAACAGCAGTTGGCACAAGTCCGGCGCATCAGAGAAATACATGAAGAAGCATCTGCACAGTATCGCAATCCAGGAATTGATCTGCCTAGCACACCTTTTGAGATTGTGACGCGTCCGGAAAGCATGATTATTTGCGGTGATTTCAACTTTACTCCTAACAGCAATGCTTATCAAAAGATGACCGCAAAATTTGAAGATGAAAATCTCGATCTTGTTAATGCCTGGACAGCTTTATATCCGGACAAACTACATCCAACGACTTGCGGAGTTTTTGATCATAATCAATGGAAAAAAGGGCCGCATTGCCGGGATTATTTTTTCATTAGTCAAAACATGACACAGCAAATTCATCTGCTCTCAGTCAATGCAGAGAGCAATGCCTCTGATCATCAGCCGATCCGCCTTGTTTTGAATGTGTGAGATGTCACGCTTGATACTAATACTATTTGCTGCAACTGTTGTCGGGTGTACAGGTTCAGTGGGATTAGAAAACCAATACCATGCTGAAAGTGAATATTACGTTTCCTGCGCTCCCCATATCTTTTACTGCTACCGTAAATCTGATCTTATTTGTTACAGGGGATACCGTGTGATTACTGTTGACAGTCGTGAAGAAAATCCCGGAATGATTATAAAATGCCACTAATAGTTGCCGACATTTTGTATTTCAAAGCAGTTAAATAATATGTGTCTTTTTAGCAATTAAGTTTTTTTAATTCTTTCTTAAATTTTAATACGGACAAGCCGCTAAAAGAAAATCACTTTTGAGATTTTCTGTTGGTATTCAGGTGAAAATGTCTAATGTCAGCCCGTATACGCGGGTTATCGCAGATTGTCTGCACTCACTCTCTGATGAAAAACAGGATGATTTTGTGTGCGACACAAAACAGGTGATACAGCTGCTGATTAACATGCTCCAAGGCAGAATGTTGGAGCATATTAAACAACGAGTAAGCAGCTATTATAAGATAGAGCAGGAAGCACTGAATGAAGAATTTTCAGTCTGCCTGATTGAAGTTTTTGCTGAAATATTTGGACTGTTTCGCAACAAGTTTGAAGAAACGCCCTGGCTGGTAAACGAAATTGCCAGGAGAATAGTTGAAGCTGAAACGAGGAATGGTTCAAAAACAGAAAGAAGCATCAACCAGATGTATCTTTCGATCTTCTGTAAATATTTTGAATACAAAAACATCGAAAAGATCATCTCAACCCTGCAAACTGATCCTCGTATACAGCGTGCGATAATTTCAGCAATTCCCTCCGCTGTACCTCCTAAGTCCCAGCAATTCACTACTTTTGCAAGAAACTGAAAATAATACCGTTTCTTTAAAAGAAATTTCCAGGAAAATAATTTCTACAACCGCTTAGGAACATTCAGGACCACAGCAGGTATTTGAAGCACAGACCTCTGTACAGGGGAATCTTCAGGCCAGTTCCAAAGCTTCAAGCATCTTAATCCCAATTTCATCCAGAGAATTTATTACATGTATTCCTGCTTCTCTTAATGCATTCATCTTTTCTTCTGCAGTTCCATGACCTCCGGAAATGATGGCACCGGCGTGTCCCATGCGTCGTCCGGGAGGAGCCGTTTGTCCGGCAATGAAACTGACTATCGGCTTAGTTACATTTTCTCTTGCAAAATCAGCCGCTTGTTCTTCTGCATCTCCTCCGATTTCACCAATCATTACTATTGCCTCAGTTTGTTCATCCTGTTGAAACAAACTCAGACAGTCAATAAAATTAGTCCCATTAACAGGATCACCACCTATACCGATACAGGTTGACTGACCTAAACCAGCACCGGTAATTTGACCTACTGCTTCATATGTCAAAGTTCCGGAACGTGAAACAATTCCAATACTTCCCTTTTGGTGAATAGCACCAGGCATGATTCCGATTTTAGATTGCCCTGGGGTAATTATGCCCGGACAATTAGGACCAATAAGCCGTGACCCCTTTTTGCGTACAAAATCAACTGCCTGTACCATATCCAATACTGGAACACCTTCAGTTATTGCCACAATCAAAGATATTTCAGCATCAGCTGCTTCCATTATGGCATCCGCGGCAAATGCCGGTGGAACCAGAATCATTGATGCATTTGCCGCTGTCGCTGTAACTGCATCATGTACTGTGTTAAATATCGGTACACCTTCAAAATCCTGTCCCCCTTTTCCGGGTGTAACTCCAGCCACAACGTTTGTACCATAATCTATACATCCGCGTGTGTGGAGCATTCCCTGTGCTCCGGTAATTCCCTGAACCAGAAGTTTGGTATTGCTGTCAATAAGAATGGACATGCGTTGCCTCTAAGTTATAGATCTAATAATTTGTGCTTTGATAGTGTAAATCGTTTTCAATTTTCATTAAAGGCAAAAGATCTGCTATTTTCTAATGATCATCACTGAAAAGTTGAACTCAGGAATTTATTTTTTTCAGAGATTATTTAATTTATATTTCCTGAGATAGAAATGCAGTAATGGACCTATCAGTAGAATGATTCCGGTTGAAACAAAAGCCCAAAACCAGGCATTGGCATTGTTATGACCTCCATATGCACTTAATACTATACCAAAACCGACCGGACCCAAAAATGAACCGATGAAACCGATACTTGAATGAACGGCTAAAGTTACACCGCGACTTTCGTCTGTAGCACTCTCAATTGCGCCTGTTGTTATTGAAGCAGATTCTCCTGTGACAAAACATCCATAAACCAGCACAATTGCAATCAGTAATGGGTCTGCCATACCAATACTTTTTCCTGCAACTATTGCCATGACTGCCGATAGTCCCATGATGCTGTATACAATCTGTCTCTTATA
>LULS01000822.1_pt1 | contig 9900 bp, 9 predicted proteins | sample 728101 | NCBI WGS metagenome assembly LULS01 (sample SAMN03860283, study PRJNA289734) | marine metagenome | biome: seawater column; feature: ocean; material: water; isolation source: Red Sea water column Station 108 - depth 200m | place: Saudi Arabia: Red Sea | collected 2011-10-15 | depth 200 m | reverse complement strand
CTGTATGTACTGTGCCAAGTACAGCACCAACTGGCGGTGACAGGCAAACAAGCGGCACATATCTGTGCCTTGATCTGTGGACATGAAACCAAAATCTATAAAGTGACCCGTAATGAAACGGTGATTCAACACATCATCAATGCGGAACGTCACTTCTGGCAATGTGTTGAATCAGGTATTCCACCGAGTGTCGATGCTTCTGATTCCGCTGCTAGAGCCTTACAACAACTTTATCCAGAGCAGATTCCATTAACCGTAGAATACCTCAGCCAAAATGAACAGGCCAACTACTTATTTAATCAATTACTTGAAGAGCGACATAAGGTTGAGCAGCACCAACAGTATTTCGATGAGTTAAAACATCAACTACAAATGATGATGAAAGATGCAGAACGAGCTGTGTTTACAGGTGGTTCAGTGACATGGAAAAAATCACAAGACTCAATCAGCTTGGACACTAAAGCTTTATTGAAACAACATCCTGAATATCTACAGCAGTTCCCACAAACTAAAGTGGGGACACGGCGTTTTCAGATTTATCCGAATGGTGGATAAATCATTCTTTATCCACAGTGTCAAAGTCAAAAATAATGAAAGCATGACCAGTAGTATTAAAGTCATTCATTTGAAAGCATGGTTTTAACTGTGCTTTTATATTTCAACATCTCGTTTCAATAGACCACACAAACAACTAGCTCAGATTAAGAAACCCTACGTCCTCTAGGAACGTAGGGTTTTTTTATGGCTGAACTTTTAAACTCCATAGAGGATACATTATGATCAAAGGTCTCGCAATCACACCACCCATTTTAGGTCGTATCAGCATTGGTAAAATTATAGAAAAGAACGGAAAACGTCTGCCTGAAAAGGATGACCAATTTACCATTACTAGTCAAATTCAAGGGAAAGATGGGTGGATTAAGCACCCCTTGGATGAACAACTACGAGCCAAAGCACCGAACCAAAAACTCAGAAGCATTCCTGTCCGAATGATCTTTAACGATCCTGAACTGAACCTACGGGCAGAGTACAGCCTATTTGACCGACAAACAGGACGGCTAATCTGCTCGGGCAATGGGGAAACCTGTCAGCGACTTGGACAAAACGGCGTTGAACAACATTCATGCCCATCACCTGATTTATGTCCACTAGCACAGGGTGGGCTGTGTAAGCCTTATGGCAGGCTGTACGTGAATTTAGATGAATCGGATGAGTTCGGTACATTCATTTTTAGAACCACAGGCTTTAACAGCATCCGCACTTTGGCGGCACGACTGCGTTATTACCATGCTGCATCGGGTAAATTACTTTCATGTCTGCCTTTGCAACTCACATTGAGAGGCAAAAGTACCACGCAAAGCTACCGCACCCCGATCTACTACGTGGATCTGACTTTACGTGATGGCACAAACCTGAAAGATGCGATTAGTTCAGCCAAACAGATGGATGAACAAAGTAAGACAGCAGGGTTCTATCAGGAGGCTTTGGATCATGTGGCACGGCAGGGTTATGGTAATGCCTGCTTTGAGGTGGGAGGTGAAGAGGGTTTGGATATTGTGGAGGAGTTTTACAGTGATGAATCAAGACAAGAACAGTCTCAACAAATGCATGACTTGAGCCATGTGCAGGATATTCAGAAAGGGCTACAGCAGTCGGTGCAGACTTTGAATTAAAATGAATTTAGTTAGAAAAGAGTATCCGTACTCTTTTTTTTTTGCAAATTTGGGGGAGTAGACTTGAAATTTATTCATGTACAAATGTGAAAGTAAATTAGATTTACTTTAATAGAGCTTTTTAGTATTTTGTTGGCAAGTTAGATGTATGTTCTTTGATATGCGTTCAAGTGGGACGACCAAGCTTATACTCGCATTTATCCTGTTTTTGTTTACGATAACAATTACGGGGATTCATGCGTGGGCGCCTGTCTTACTAGAAAATATTGAACACCATCATGAGTTAAGTATTGTTATTGAAGATGACACATCTAGTCACTGGTCTTTGCAGCACTCAGATGATTCTTTTACAAGTACGACTGATCATGATGTAGAAACACATACTTGGAAGAATTTTGATGAGCCAATCTATCATCATTCGGTGAAGCCTATTACTTTTGATAGTGATCTAGGCATAGACCCAGTCTTCATCTTCAGTTTCGCGCTTCTATTAGTTTTATTCTTTTTCCAGTGTTTTGAGAAGCCTGTTTATCGAGCTTTCCTAAAACGGCGTCCCCCTCTCGTATTTAGTAATTCTTATACTTACTCTAAAGACCTAATCGTCCTACGTAATTGATCTTTCTATACAAAAAATAATTCTTCATTTTTTTGTATAGGTAAAGTCATGTCTAAAATTTATCAGCTATTCCTTAGCTGTGGTTTTGTAGTAACGGCAGCAAACGTATTTGCGGAAACGAATTATGCTGAACTACAAAAGCAGGTTATCGCAAGTGATGCTGTACTCAATAGCCTACAGCAGTCCGAGCAAGCTTATGAAATTAACCAAAAGTTTGCTGGCAGATTAAATAATCCAACTTTCAATGTGGAGTTGGATAATCTCGGTAATTCCAAATTGAAGGATTTGGATGGTTCAACAACCTTGTTGGGACTGTCACAAGAGCTTCCTCTTAGTAATAAACTCTCCTTGAGAAAGCAAATTGCACGTTTCCAAGGTGATCGTAATCAGTTCGAAATAGCAAAGCGACAGGCTGAACTCAAAGCAGATTTAAGAATCTGTATGGCGAACTGGTATGTGGCAACTCAACGTGCTGAGGTTTATTCAACAGAAAGCAAGTTGAATGCAAGACAAGCCAATGTTCTTTCGGAAAGACTCAAGCTTGGGCGAGTAGTTCCTTCGGATGCTCAACTCAGTGCAGCACTTTCATCTGAATCAAAATTACGTTATCAAAATGAAGTGAAAAAGGGGCAGTTTCAGAAAAATCTGTGCTCTAAGTTCACATCAAATCTACCAAGTAACGCTTTAGAAGTTCCTCTAAGTTTTAATTTCACAGACAAAATCAGTTTGGCTGAGCAAGAAGCGATTCTGAGTTCAAAATTGAAAAAGACACAATTTGAACTCGCTCGTAAAGAGGCAATACCTGATATCACTTTGGGTGTTGGGGTCAAAAACTATCAAGAAACCAATGACAAGGTCTTCCAAGTTTCAACCTCAATACCACTCAATATCTTCAACCGAAATAAAGGCAATATTGCGATTGCCCAAGCGGAACAGATGAAAGCTGAAACGCAGTCTGTATGGGTTAGTCGTAATTCTAAAATTGAACTGGAAAACAAGTCCATTGAGGTTTCTAACTTAATTGATGTGATCCATCAATATGATCAAACCGTTTTGCCCGCAACCAATGAGAGTCTTCGCATTGCAGAAATGGGTTATCAAGCAGGGAAAAATTCTTTACTTGAATTCAATAGCATTAAGCAAATTTGGTTAGACAAACATCTTGCTCGATTCGATTTGTGGTTGGCTTTGCAGACTGAAATTGCAGAAGTCGAGCGCAACTACATTACTCATTTAGACCAAGAATAAGGGCAAGAATATGAATAAACCAACCAATACTTTAATTGCGACAGGCATTATTGCCTTGCTTGTCGTGTTATGCGCTGTGGCATGGTACAAGACAGGTCAAAAAACTCAGTCTTCTTCAGCACATGGGGAAGCAACAGCAGCAAAAGTTGCAGTAGCAGGTGATGAGAAAGGACCTCATGGTGGACGTTTATATCGTGATGGGGATTTCTCAGCAGAAGTGAAAATCTTTGAGCAGGGCGTAGAGCCACATCTCCGTGTTTATGGGTATTTCAAAGATAAACCGCTTAAACCTGAAGCGTTAACGGCAAATGTTTACATCAAACGTTTGGATGCTGAGCAAAATATTCAATTTAAACCAGAGAGTGACTACTTGATCGGTAATGAAATTGTCTATGAACCACATTCATTTTTGATGATTGTCAATGTTGATTATCAAGGTAAAAAATATACGTGGAAATGGGACACAAAAGAAGGTCGTGTCACCATGTTAGACAGTAGTATCAAGAGCAGCGGCTTAGAGCTTTTAAAAGTTGAATCCATGATGTTTGAAAATGCTTTAGAGTTAAAGGGAGAATTGAAGTTCCCCGATAATTTTGAAAGTTTTATCACACCGAAAGCTAGCGGAACGCTCATCAAAACATATCGCACGATTGGAGATAAAGTAAGTCAAGGTGATTTGTTAGCTACAGTACAAAGCCAAGATTTGATTCGCTTAAATGCTGAGCGTTCTATTGCAATGGATAATTTGCAATTTGCACGTAAGAAGATGGAGCAAGAACGAACGTTATTTCAAAAACGAGTATCGCCTGAAATTGACTACATTAATGCAAAGCGTGAATTTTCTGCCGCTCAAACTAGTGCAAATGAACTGAATAACTTAATCAGCTCTTATGGAGGTTCAGGCAACGGTGACGGTAAAACCCCAAATTCAATCGGGCACAGAAGAAGCACTGGGGACGATCAAATACATCAGTGATGTCATTGATCCAAAAACACGTACTGCTCAAGTCTTTGTTGAAATTGCCAACCAATTTAAATGGCGTTCAGGTCAATTGATCACCGCACATATTTTTGAAAATCAAAGCTTGAAGCCGATGGTGGTTCGTGAAGATGCTTTACAGAACTTCCGTGATTGGGATGTGGTATTCATTCGTGTAGGCAATGACTTTGAAGCACGTCCTTTAGAGTTGGGTGAAAAATATAATGGGTTTGTTGAAGTTAAGTCAGGCTTAAAAGCAGGTCAGGTTTATGCGGCAGGTAATTCTTATTTATTAAAAGCAGAGCTAGGTAAATCTGGCGCTACTCATGATCATTAAGGGGTAGCACCATGTTTGACCAAATTGTTAAGCTTTCGATTAAGAATCGTTGGCTTGTACTGATCATCTTCCTATTCGTAGCTGCATTGGGTGTTTATAACTATTTCAAACTACCTATTGATGCTGTTCCTGATATCACAAATGTACAAGTCCAAATCAACAGTGAAGCACAAGGCTTGTCTCCTATGGAGATGGAGTCACAAGTCACTTACCCGATTGAAACAGCTTTGGCAGGTATTCCTAATCTTGAATATACACGTTCTGTGTCGAGATACGGTTTATCTCAGGTCACGGCGATATTCAAGGAAGGGACGGACATCTATTTTGCCCGTCAAATTGTCAATGAAAAATTGCAAGGCGTGACATCAACACTGCCAAGCGGCATATCGACTTCAATGGGTCCTGTTTCCACAGGACTTGGCGAAATCTTCATGTATACCGTTGAAAATGCCAAGAATAGTCTAAACCCACTTTCACCCACTGAATTAAGAACTTTACAGGATTGGGTCATTAAACCTCAGCTTCGAAATGTAGAGGGTGTGAATGAAATCAATACCATTGGTGGGTATCTAAAGCAATTTGTGGTACAGCCTGATTATGCATATTTACGTAGCATAGGGCTAGATCAAAAGGCGATTTTAGAGGCGATCTCTAAGAACAGCATGAACAGAGGCTCAGGGTACATTGAGAAAAATGGTGAGCAGTATTTAATCCGTTCTGATTCTCATGGTCATGAATTACGGACAGGTGCTGCGACCAAAGATGGGCAAGAAATTGTACTGGGTACAGCATTCATGCTTATTGGCGAAAACTCTCGAAATGTTGCTCATGCTGTAGATCAAAAGCTACAACAGGTTCAAAAGTCGCTACCTGAAGGTGTTGAAGCAAAAGCAGTCTATAACCGAACAACTTTGGTTGATGCAACGATTCAAACAGTGAAGAAGAATTTACTTGAAGGCGCAATTCTAGTCATTGTGGTGCTTTTCATATTCTTAGGTCATTTCCGTGCAGCTCTGATTACGGCGATGGTGATTCCGTTATCCATGTTGATGACAATCACAGGCATGGTCAACCAAAAGATCAGTGCTAATTTAATGAGTTTGGGTGCACTCGATTTCGGAATTATTGTTGATGGTGCTGTGGTTATTGTCGAGGCATCTCTCGCTAAATTAGCCATGAAGCAAAAAGAGTTAGGACGTATTCTGACTCAAAAAGAACGCTTTACGACTGTGTTTGAAGCAACAAAGGAATCTCGAAAAGCGATTCTTTATGGTCAATTGATCATTATTTTGGTTTATCTGCCTGTGATGACTTTGACTGGTGTTGAAGGCAAGATGTTTACACCAATGGCTGCAACGGTTGTTATGGCTTTAGTTGGAGCAATGATTCTTTCAATTACCTTTGTCCCTGCAATGGTGGCATTAGTTACCACAGGTGAAATTAAAGAAGAAGAGTCAAAAATTGTTCATTTTATTAAGAAGTTTTATAGCCCGATTTTAGATTGGTCTTTAAATCACAGATATCTACTGATCGCCATTGTCTCAATATTCTTTATATTCAGTGCAAGTCTTGCAACTCGTTTAGGTTCAGAATTTATACCTTCTTTAGATGAGGGGGATGTGGCATTACATGCTTTGCGTATCCCAGGTACTTCATTAACTCAAGCCGTTGAAATGCAATACACGCTTGAAAAAGAAATTGTGAAAATTCCTGAAGTTCAGACCATGTTTGCCAAAGTTGGAACAGCAGAAATCGCCACTGACCCAGTTCCACCCAATGTAGCTGATAACTTTGTCATGTTGAAGCCACGTAGTGAATGGCCAAATCCAAAGAAACCAAAAGCTGAAGTCGTTGCCGATATTGAACGTACCGATGTCGCTGTGAAAATATATGGTGATGATCTCGATCAGCTACTCGAATCAGCAAATGCTGCCGCTAAAATTTTAGAGGGAGTGAATGGTACTGCTGACTTGAAAGTTGAACAGATGACGGGTTTACCAATGGTATCTGTCGAGCTGAAAAAAGATATGATTGCTAACTATGGGCTTGATGCTGAAGATGTACAGCAACAGGTTTCTAGCCTCATCACTGGTGAGACAGCAGGTAAGGTATTTGAAGGTGATCGAAAGTTCGATATTGTCGTTCGAATGGATCAGAACTCTGTCACAGATTTAGAAAAACTCTATCAAGTCCCTGTAAATCTGCCTGATGGTTCAAGTGTACTTTTATCAGAATTGATCGAGTTAAAAAATGTTCAAGGACCAAACCAAATTTCTCGTGAGAATGGTAAGCGTCGTATTGTTATCACAGCAAATGTCCGTGGGACAGATATTGGTAGTTACATTGCAGAAGCACAATCTAAGCTGAATGCAGATTTTAAATTACCAGAGGGTTACTGGCTGACTTGGGGCGGTACGTTTGAACAAATGGAGTCTGCATCGAATCGACTCATGGTTGTTGTTCCAATCGCTTTAATTCTGATCTTTGCCATGATCTACATGGCTTTAGGTAATGTTAGAAACAGTGTCTTGGTATTCACAGGCGTACCATTTGCATTAACAGGTGGTGTGATCGCTTTAGCTTTACGGGATATCCCATTCTCAATTTCTGCTGCCGTCGGCTTTATCGCATTGTCAGGTGTGGCTGTGCTGAATGGCTTAGTTCTTGTTTCTGCCATTCAACGGCTTCGAGTTCAAGGTGAAAGTGTCATTGATGCGGTGAGACATGGTGCAATGGAACGACTTCGCCCTGTGTTGATTACAGCTTTAGTGGCTTCATTAGGTTTTATTCCGATGGCTTTAAACGTAGGTATTGGTTCTGAAGTTCAACGTCCAATTGCAACTGTCGTTATTGGTGGGATTATTTCATCAACCTTACTGACTTTGATTATTTTGCCGACCTTATATGTGTGGTTTAACCAAGGTCGGTCAAGAAAATCAAACGATGCCGCTGAACAGGTCGTTTAGGGGCATCGTTAATGACCAATATATTGCGAGATAAACAAAGCAAATTTGTGATGATGTGGCTAGTCTGCATGATCAGTCTCGCTTTATGTTTGCACTTTAATGAGCATGTAACTGAAACTGAATCTCAGAGACACATTTCAATTGATGCAATTCACTCTCACCATCATGAGGTCAGCCAACAGCATTCACATAGTCATCAAGATAACTACTATGAACATTTTGTTGGTTATGACGTACTTAAATCGACCGCTTTAGCTCATCTTTTAAAGGGGATATCGATTCTAGATTGGTCAAAAGAATATGTTTATCTGATGGTGAGTCGTATTTTTAAACCGCCCAAAAAGTTAATGGATTTTCAATTCATTTTAAATTTTGGAGTTTGATAGATATGCAAATTTTTGCTTCACAAATTGTGAAATTAAGTGCTTACATAAAGCTATTACTTGCTTTATTCATTACATTGGTAAGTCCTACACTTTTTGCTCATGGCGTAGCAGAAGGTGATAAGGGCTATATTCAAGAAATTTATGGCGTTCATGTGATTCCTTTCATCTATTTGGGTGCGAAGCATATGGTCACTGGATATGACCATTTATTATTTCTTGTTGGCATTATCTTCTTTTTATACCGAATGAAAGATATTGGCTTGTACGTCAGCCTATTTGCACTTGGGCATTCGATTACGATGCTGGTGGGTGTTTATTACAATATCTCGATAAATGCCTACATCATTGATGCAATCATTGGTTTTTCAATTGTTTATAAGGCTCTTGATAATTTGGGAGCATATCAGCATTGGTTTGGTTTCCAACCAAACACGAAAATCGCGACTTTAATTTTTGGTCTGATCCATGGTTTTGGACTCGCAGTAAAAATTCAGGAATATGAAGTTCCGAGTGATGGACTGTTGGCAAATTTAATCTCATTCAATATCGGGGTTGAATTAGGTCAGTTTATGGCTCTGTGCATCATCTTGTTATTGATGACGTTTTGGAGAAAGACACCGTATTTCTTTAAAACAGCCTATCAAAGCAATGTCTTCCTCATGTTCCTCGGTTTTTTACTTGTTGGCTATCAACTTACTGGCTTCATTACTCAATAAGGATCTAAATTATGTATAACGCTGAAATTCCAAAAGATATCGAATTACCTTCATCAAGAAAGTTAATTAAATCAACAGCAATTGCAGCCGTAAGTGCTGTTGTGGTGTTGGTTACCTGTGTCATGCCTGCGGAATATGCGATTGATCCGACAGGTATGGGTAAAGTGCTTGGCTTAACGAAAATGGGTGAAATCAAAAAATCACTTGATATGGAGGAAGTTGCGATTGCTCAACCTACACAACAAGTTCACCAAAGTTCAGAAAATTTAAACAGCACAATTCCTTTAGGTTCAACCAATGGCATGGCTATGCCTGCTATTGCCAAAGAAACAATATCAATTGAACTGAAACCGAATCAGTCAACTGAAGTTAAATTGACAATGCTTAAAGGAGCAAGTGTAGCATTTGATTGGAAATCTTCAGGTGGTGGTCTTAATTACGACACTCATGGAGATAAAGTCGGAGCACCTAAAACCTTCTATCATGGTTATGGAAAAGGCAAGAATGAGACAACTCAACAAGGTGTCTTAAAAGCAGCTTTTGATGGTAAACATGGTTGGTTCTGGCGTAACCGTACAGAAAATCCAGTGACTGTAACTCTACTTGTAGAAGGACAGTTTAGTGAAATGAAGAAAGTCTTTTAAGCTTTAATCAATCTCCTTGGAATAATATTCCAAGGAGATTCAATTGCTAAAGAAGTCAGGTTCTAAAAGGAATCCATAAGATGCTAGAAGTACTAAAAAACACAACATATCGGCATTTGTTTTTGGCCCAAGTAATAGCACTAATCGGAACGGGGTTAATCACAATTGCCCTAGCTTTACAGGCATACGATATTGCAAAGGGAGAAGCTGCTCAAGTTCTCGGTATTGCTTTGGCAATTAAGATGATTGCTTATATCGGTGTAGCACCTATAGCATCAGCATTTGCAGAGCGATTACCAAGAAAACAAGTATTGGTAGTGTAGATTCCTTTGGTA
>LULS01000821.1_pt1 | contig 9984 bp, 8 predicted proteins | sample 728101 | NCBI WGS metagenome assembly LULS01 (sample SAMN03860283, study PRJNA289734) | marine metagenome | biome: seawater column; feature: ocean; material: water; isolation source: Red Sea water column Station 108 - depth 200m | place: Saudi Arabia: Red Sea | collected 2011-10-15 | depth 200 m | reverse complement strand
TATCTGTTACAAACCACTGTCGTCGTAGCGGGGAGATTGGTATTTCAAGGCCAATTTTTTCCCCCAGTGCAGCACTCCATGGTCCGCATGTGTTCACGACAGAATCAGTATGAATCTCACCTGAATTTGTCTTCAATTTGTAAACTTTGCTCCCTTCAAGCACAATATCAGTCGCGCAGCAATCCGTAATGCAGACAGCACCATGTTTTTGTGCCGCATTGATGTAGCCCATCACAATGCTGTTGGGATCAGCCAGACCTTCTTCTGCATTGAAGGTCCCAGCCAATGCATCCGGGAACAAGCACGGATTAGCCATTCTGCGAACTTCATCTCCTTCTATCCACTCTGTATTTACACCTAATGAATGCTGCAGCTCTACAGATTTTTTAAATACTTCAACATCCTTTTCGCATGTTAAGACAAAAAGGTATCCGCATTTTTGTACCAGTGCAGACTGTCCTGTTTCATCTTCAAATGCGTCAATCATAGGGAGACTGGCTTTTGAAAGACGAATATTGATTTTTGTGTTGAACTGGTAGCGGATCCCCCCGGCGCAGCGGCCGGTTGCGCCTGTACCAAAGAATGGCTCACGCTCAATCAGCAAAACATCTTTAAGACCGCGGCTTGCCAGATGGAAGGCTGTACTGGCTCCCATGACTCCACCGCCGATAATGACCGTGGAAGCTGTTTTCGGAAGGACTGACATGATTACAGGTTGGCGATGGTGCCAAGATTTTCACGCTCAGAGTTTTTCATGACAATACCTGCGGATACAGCATCCTGCACTGCCACTCCACAGGATTTGAAAAATGTGAGCTGCTCAGCAGAAGACCTTCCCGTTTTTGTACCATTAATCACTTCTCCAATTTCAGCATGAATGTGGTCCGGAGTGATTAAACCCTGATTGATCGGAATAACTAAATCACCTGCTTCGGCCAGCACAGACTCACGTGAGTCCGCAACAACAAGGGCGTTGATAATTGTCTCTGCATCAATTTCCTGCATTTCAGGCTTAAATGATCCAACCGCGTTCACATGAACACCCTGCTTGAGATTTTCAAAAACAATTACCGGGGTGGTTGAAGTAGTTGCTGTGCAGACTATATCAGCATTATTTACTGCAGCTTCTGATGATGAGACTGCTTGAACATCATCAGGAATCGGGCCAATTCCGGACATTTCTTCCGCGCAGGTTTGAGCATGCTCTGGATTTGGACTGAATACCCATGCCTGTTCAATATTGCGGACATTACAGACTGCTTCCAGTTGAGAACGAGCCAGTTTGCTGCTGCCTATGATGGCGACAGTGGACGCATCCTCAGGAGCAAGTACATCTGTAGCAGAGCCAACAGCAGAACCGGTACGAACAGCAGTCAAAACCTCACCGTCCATCAGCGCCTTGATTTGTCCGGTATTAATATCAAGTGCGATTACAGCAGCATGTATCAGCGGCAATCCCCTGGCAGGGTTTTTCCCGAATACGGATACCAGCTTTACTGCCAGCTCTCCATCTTCCGGAAGTGCCGCAGGCATGGTGAGCAGTACTCCGTCCTGCTCAGTAACCGGAACGCGGCTGCGGAGAGGCATTTCTACCTGTCCGGAAGACAGCCGGCTGAAAGCGAGTTTCATCCCTGCTATTGCTTCCTGCATCGGCAGGGCATTCCGGACATCGTCAGAACTGAGAATTCTAATTTTCATTTTGCTGAAGTTTTGTGTAAGAAGGGGTTTAGTATATCATTTAATTATTGAACAAAAAAAGAGAGCGGATTGCCGGTATTATTCAACTTCTAGAAAAAATCAAATATCGGTGTAGCTTAGGTAAGCTTTCAAAAATACAACAGCTTTCCCGGTAATTTGTGGACCTCTGCGAAAAAAGAATTGCTGTGACATTGTATATTTTTCAATACTGGTGGGGCCTTTTTCATTCATTTCTCCGTTTGAATCCCGGCTTGCGGTGGTGAGAACTTTTTTCAGCAGCACCGGAGAGTTGTAATCTATTTCCTCAAGCTCAGGAGTCATTCGGGAGGCTAACATTGTCATTGGAATGTCATATAGAGTTTCGGCAAAAAAGAAACTCAGGAAGCGGGCGACTGCCTCTATCTCTGCGTCGCTGCGTGTCAACAGCCAGCTTGTCATTTCTTTCCGAAAAAGAGCCAGCTCTTTTTTCTTGATTCCTGCAGGATTAATAACCAGTTTTCCGTCACTCAGGTAGTTTTTTGTTTTTTTGCGCATATAGCTCAAAAACCCGCCTGATTTACGGAAAAGTTTGTGGTTCAAAAAACGTTTACCAAAATCACGCAAAATAGTGCGTCCCAATAAAAGCTGTTCCAGTATTTCTTTGGATCTTGTCGTATCTTTGAGATCTGCTGAAACTCGCTCAAAAAGCAGAATTAGCTCTTTCTGCTCATTTTCCACATCAAGCAATCGTTGGATTTCTTCCTGCGAAATTTGTGGTTTTTCAGGAGAAGGTTCTTCTGAAGACTCCGGAAGAACCTTTACTTCGATCCGTGGAGTCTGTGGAGCAGGGAGTTTTTCTGCAGGTGAAATATAAAGGAGATAAAACAGAGCACAGGTGGAAAGGAAAAATACTACCGTAAGCAGTTGAAACAATTTGTGCTGTTTCATACTTCTTTCATGGTTAAGAAAGGGGCTTGTGAAAAGCCCCTCCCTATTTTTTAGAGTTTGCTTTCAAACCTGCATTAATACGTAACGGCAGAGCATGAAGCTTGATAAAACCAACAGCATCTTTTGGATCATAAGCGCCGTGGTCTGCCTCCATTGTGGCCATGTCCTCGGCATAAAGGCTGTTTGGTGATTTACGTCCGGTAACCATACAATTTCCCTTATAAAGTTCAAGGCGAACTGTACCGTTTACCGGTTCCTGAGTTTTCTTCACCATCTCCAGAAGTATTTCCATCTCCGGAGAAAACCAAAAACCATCATAAGTCAATTGCGCGAATCGCGGCATAAGTGAATCTTTAAGATTGATCACACCACGATTTAATGTAATTGACTCAATAGCCCGGTGTGCGATATGTAAAATTGTTCCTCCCGGTGTTTCATAAACGCCACGATTTTTCATGCCGACAAAGCGTGATTCAACCATATCGACACGACCGATTCCATGCAGTCCCCCTACCTCATTGAGATGCCTCAACAACTTTGCCGGAGAGTATTCTTTTCCGTCAATTGCCGTAGGATTCCCTTTCTCAAATTCAATCTGAATTTCCTGTGCTTCTGAAGGTGCTTGTTGAGGAGACTTTGAATATTCAAACATTTCCTGCAAAGGTGACTGCCAGGGATCTTCCAGCATTCCGGATTCAAAACTGATATGCATCAGATTTTCATCTGAACTCCATGGTTGTTCTTTGGAAGCCTTTACCGGAATGCCATATTTTTTAGCGTAAGCCAGTAATTCTGTACGGCCGGGATATTTTTGATAAAACTCAGGGATTTTCCAGGGAGCAACTATACTAATTTCCGGATTGAGGGCATAATAACTTAACTCGAAGCGCACCTGATCATTGCCCTTGCCGGTTGCACCGTGAGACACAGCAGCTGCACCTTCACGCTTCGCAACTTCAATTTGTTTTTTTGAAATAAGTGGGCGAGCCAGTGATGTCCCAAGCAAATATGTGCCTTCATAAAGCGCGTTCCAGTGAATAGACGGAAAAACATAATCCTGAACAAATTCTTCCTCTACATTTTCAACCAGGACTTGTTTGGCACCGGCTTTTTTGCCTTTTTCAAGAATTGCATCAAGGTCTTCAACTTTCTGTCCTAAATCAAGACAAAGAGCAATTACTTCATACCCCTGCTGGTTCAGCCAATGTACAATTACTGAAGTATCAAGACCTCCTGAATATGCTAATACGAGTTTTTCTCTTTTCATGTTCAGTTAAGCTGTGTTTCAGAAACCTGACTGATCTGATCTTCTTCATGCTCTTCATGGTAACCCGGGTATTTTTCCGGGTCCACAGACCTGGTCCGGATTACTTTGAGAGCAACAGGCCCTTTTTTACCAGGACCTACTTCAAATTCAACTCTATCCCCAAGATTCAGATAACGAAATCCTGACTGCCGAATTTCAGATTGGTGGACAAAGAGGTCATCACCCACATCCTGCTCGATGAAGCCAAATCCCTTACTCGGGCTGAACCATTTTACTGTGCCATCCCGCCGCAGTACTTCTTTGTTTTCACTAGTATTTTTTGTTTGCAAAATAATTATTGTCACCAGGGCGGCGACAGAAATTATTGCTAAAAGCAGTATTGAATTTTTTGTTAAGATTAATTCATTTGTCTTCTGATTCCAGATTAAATAGAGCAATCCAAGAATTACAGCAGTTTGAACTGTAACGACTGCAAGTACAGATTTGTTGTTCATAATTATTTATAGTTAACATTTGTTTTTTTGAATTATTTAAAAAACTGAGTTTTTGATTTAAAAACTCCTTCGATCGATGTATTAGTCGTACCGGGAGTAACTTGTATATAACCGTTTTCGTCAAGGTTCAATTGATCTTTGAACAACGAGGTATTTGGAGTGTGTCCAATTGCAATGAACAATCCTGTTAAAGGATGTTCGGTGATATTATCAGTTTTGACATTCCTCACTTTAAGTGAAGTCATGCCGTCTTTAGGGTTGCCTACCACTTCTTCAACAACTGTGTCCCAGAAAAATGAAATTTTTTCATGATCAATAGCACGTTTCTGCATGATTTTGCTGCCGCGTAATTCATCGCGCCGGTGAATCAGTGTGACACTTTTACACATATTTGCCAGATAAAGAGCCTCCTCTAAAGCAGTATCTCCTCCTCCCACAACTCCAACATCCTGATCACGGAAGAAAAAACCATCACAGGTGGCACAGGCTGAAACTCCTTTTCCGCTGTATTCTTTTTCTGATTCCAAACCCAGCCAGCGCGCAGAAGCGCCTGAGGATATAATCAGTGAATCACATGTCAGGGTGTCCTTATTATCAAGAATGAGTTTAAAAGGACGTTTAGATAAATCAGTCTCAATCACATCTCCATTAAAAAATTTGGTGCCAAAACGTAAAGCCTGAGCTTTGAGCAATTCCATCATTTCCGGACCTTTGATCCCATCAGGGAAACCAGGATAATTTTCAACATCTGTTGTGATCATCAACTGCCCCCCTGCTTCTCTGCCTGAGACGACAACAGGACTCAGGATTGCTCTTGCGGCATAAATTGCCGCAGTTAATCCGGCAGGTCCCGATCCTAGAATTATAAGTTTATGATGCTGGTTTGTTTCTGACATTTTAACTCAAATATAGCATTAACTCTTAATCAAATACACTTCGGTATGGAGTGTTTTATGTGTGCAACGGACTAGAGTTTATCTGTCAATTCCGGAGGGTATGACTGAAAAAAACACCACACAGTATGTAGTCTTTTACTTTTTTTGAAATAAAGCAGAGAAGATTTAATCAAAGATGCAGCTGCATTGCAAGACTACATCTTAAGGAATTTTATATCTTAACGTTTTATTGTAACCGGTAAATCATTCTAACATTTTGGAGTAAATCAGGATCAAGTCAATTAGCCTGATTTTGAAATCTTAACATTCAAAGCCTTAACCGTCTTTCCAATTCCTGCACAGACAATTCTACTAAAAAAGGGATATCCTGCAGTGAAGACAACGGACTCCCTAATTCTTCCCATTGTGCAAGCAAACTCTCCATTTCTGACAATGTTAGCTGCTGCTCAGGATTCATGGATGCAAACTCCGCAACTATCAGAGAAATGTCCCGTAAGATTTCTTCTACATGACCACTTTTGCCAAAAAGTGCCAGCCGGTCCAGGATTTCAGAAATCACTTTTTTTACTTGATCTTCTTCCAGATATTTCGGAATAGAGTTGACTGCAAAGGTACTTCCTCCAAATGGGCTGACCGCAAATCCGGATTGCGCCAATGGTTCTAAATGTTGTTCCAGCAATGCTGACTCCTGAGGGCTTAGTTCCAGTAATAATGAAGCTTTGAAAGTTTGAACCGGAACTCCCTGTTTTTGAAGTGCCTCCACATAGATATCGTAAAGTAACCGCTGATGCAGCGCACGCTGCTCAATCAGTACAAGTCCTGCCTCATTTTCAGCAATGATATATGCTTTACGGAACTGCCCAAGAACCCGGATGTTTTTTGGTACCTCAGGGTTTGGAATTGCTGATTTTTTTCCCTCCAAAGGCAGCGGATCATCCATCGGCAGTTCAATTTGTCCGGAAACACCTTGATACGACATTTGGGTTTGTGAATGTTCACGTCCAAAAAACCTGCGGCTCGCGCATTCCTTCAAAGCACGTGATATTTGATCTGCCAGAATTGTATGCACCAACTGACTGTTCCGGAAACGAATTTCTGTCTTTGCCGGATGCACATTTACATCAATTTCAGTTGGGTTTATCTGCATATTGAGGAAAAAAGCCGGATGCTGATTTTTCCCCAGAAAAATTCCATAACCATCATAAATTCCGTGGTTAACAGCAGGGGATTTTACATTGCGATTATTCACAAAAATATACTGCCAGCGCCTGCTTGTTCTTGGTTTTGAGGGAAAAGAAACAAATCCGGAAAACTGAAGATATGTTTCTTCATGTTTTACCGGCATCATACTGTCCATGAACTCTTCTCCAAAAATCTGCTGGATGCGTATTTCCAGTCCCTGTCCTCCGGTCAAATTGAGTAACAGTTGCCGATTGTGAGTAAGACGAAAATGAATATCCGGATGAGCAAGGGACTTCTGTAAAATATGCTGCTGAATGTGCTGCAGTTCAGTTGCAGTGGTTTTCAGGAATTTCAATCTGGCAGGTGTATTGTAAAAAAGGCGCTCCACGGTAATTTTTGTGCCTTTCGGAAATCCGGTCTTGCTGAGTTCCTCAAGATAGCCTCCCTTGATTTGAATTCTAGTGCCGCCTTGATTTTCATCATTGCAGGTCAACATCTCAAAATGAGAAACAGAGGCGATAGAGGCCAGCGCTTCTCCGCGGAATCCCAGAGTTTGGATGCGAAACAAATCATCTTCATCAAAAATTTTGCTAGTCGCGTGCCTTTCCACGGCAAGTTGCGCGTCAGATTCGTTCATGCCGCATCCGTTATCCAGAATGGAAATCAAATCTTTCCCGCCGTTTTTAACAGTGACATGCACATCTTTAGCTCCTGCATCAATAGCGTTTTCCAGCAACTCCTTTACCACTGATGCAGGCCGTTCGACAACTTCCCCTGCTGCAATTTTATTTATCAATGTTTCCGGAAGAATTCGGACTATGCTGTTCGAAACATTGTCTGAAGATGCTTTTAAGGTCTTTTTCTCAGTCATTTAAAAACAAAGCGGTGAAGAAAAAATGAATGGAAAGCAGAAGGATTTATTACTTTCGACTGTAGCATCTCATCCTAGCGCATAGCTTGAAGTGCTGCAAGCATGATGGATGTTTGCCTGGAGTTCCATATCCGTATTTGTGGAACACTACAGGCTTGGCAATAATTTGCGGCTTTGATAATTGAACGATAAACATCAGAAAACATAGTGAGGCCGGCCATTGTTCAAATAACATGAACAATGAATACCAAATCCTGCATGTATGCAATAATCTCTGGAGTGCCTTTTTTCAGGAAGGAATAGAAGATTTTACGGACACACTATAGCGGTCTTTATCGCTTTCCCGGCGTGTAAGAGTAAACTGCTCATGGCAAAAAAAACCTTTGGCAGCCTCTGATAAAGATGAATGCATGAATTCATGTGATTGTTCAGTGTTTGGCAAATTTAAGCGATCATTGGAAATCACCTGAAAATGGTTCCGGTCAAAGCGAATTCGTTCCTTTAAGTACGGCTCCTGCTCCAGTAATTCCACTGCCTGCAAAGCTGCTTTCAAAACAGTGTTTAACCTTTCAGTTAAAGAACCTTCCAGGAAGCGTTTGCGCTGATAAAGCAGCCCAGGCTCTCCTTCAGATTCATCTGTGGAATAATTCCCCTCATGTGCGACCAGCAAAATGCCAGGACCTTCCGGAACATGTTTGTAATCTGCCGACCCCGCCAGTGGGGTCACAAATGTTAACTTAATGTATTCTCAGGTAAACGGGAATAGCAGGCATGAGCCGCGTCGATAAATAGCTGTGCCTGATCAATCAATTGATGCACTGAATCAGGATCGGCCGGCACAGGTCCATGCTGATGCCTGTTTAGCAGATAACGGGCGAATTTTCCCTGGGCATATTTGTCGAAGAAAAGTTTTGTGTCCACAAATCGCTTGGTGAATTCATTAACAACAATATCCGGAGGTTCAGGCACATCGAAGTACTGTTGTTTAATCAGCGTACGGGACGCGCCCAACATGCTTTGATAAGCCAGCGCGTCAGCAAGCATATAGTTTTTCTTTTCCAGTTCCAGCTGCGCTTCAAATACTTCACGTTCAGCGTCTGCTAAGTCAAACTCTGTGGAGGTAACGACTTCTCCGGCACATTCTCCGGTGCCTCTGTCACCCAATGTAAATTCACGCGTATCACCCCAGTCATGATAAAATTCAGGACTCTCTTCGTGAGCCGGCGCGTTCTTCATCAGGTTTTCAATCAAAGAACGCAATTCCTGTTTCCCAATACGTGCAGTAAAATCAAGGAAACTTTCCTGAAGTTTACGATTTAGAACATAATGATCAGTAATACGATTTACCACTTCAGGAATGCGTTTAGAAGGAACTGCTCCTATGGGCATACCAAACGCACCCGCGTTTTCCTTCCACTGACCTCCAAGCACAACCTGAAAATGAGGCACCTTGTAACCATTAAGGGTGCGGCTGTTTCCGAAAAAACCAATGTCTGCCACATGGTGCTGACCGCAGGAGTTGAAACATCCGCTGACTTTGATTCGTAAATTGCGAACAGCTTCATCCATTTGAAATGATTTTTCCGCAAGTCGGGTATGCAGCTCTTCAGCCAAACCTCTGCTGGAAGAAATACCAAGTTTGCAGGTATCAGTTCCGGGGCAGGCGGTTACATCAACGATTGTGTTTGCTCCGGAATCCGACAACCCAATCCGGCGCAAATCCTGATACAAGTCCGGAAGATCAGCTTCACTTACCCAGCGTAAAACGAAATTCTGCTCCACGGTTGTCCGTACACTTTCACCAACATATTTGCGCGCCACCTCAGCCAGTTTGCGGGTTTGATCACTGCTGAGATCACCCAATGGCAAAGCCACAGTGGCTACCGAATAACCGGGCTGCTTCTGGGCTTTTACATTTGTATGGATTTCAAGGGTGTTTCGCCATAAGCAGGCAACTCATCCAGGAATGAGGTCCAGCGCGCATCTTCCGGTAAAATTGCTCTCTCTTCCAGGACCAGTCTTCTGAATTCATCAATGCCGAGCTTGGCTACTAAAAATTTCAGACGTGCCGTAGCACGGTTCCTTTTTTCACCAAGACGTCCGAAAACGCGGGCAATTGCCTGTGTGATGGGCAGAAGTTCTTCCGGAGGTAAAAAGGAGTCGAAGAGTTTTGCCTGATAAGGAACGGTTCCCAATCCGCCTCCAACATAATAGGAAAAGCCATGAACTTCCTTTCCTTTCAATGTTTTTTTGACCGCGATGGCGCCAATATCATGCATCATCACCAAACCGCATGCTTCGCTCTGGCATCCGGAAAATGCGATTTTTACCTTTCTGCCAAAATCCTGGCAGTCCGGATGTCCCAGTAAAAAGTCTGCCAGTGCTTTTGCGTAAGGTGTAACGTCAAAAGATTCTCCGGAACAAACTCCTGCAGTCGGACAGGCCGTTATGTTTCGAATACTATTGCCGCAGGCTTCTCTGGTTGTGATTCCAACTGCCGCCAGGCGACGCATTATGTCTGGTGTTTCTTCAATGTGAACGTAGTGAAACTGAAAATCCTGCCGCGTGGTTACATGCAAAATACCGTTTGAGTATTCTTCTGCCACTTCAGCCAGTACATCCAGCTGGTCCGGAGTTACTCCGCCAAAA
>LULS01000108.1_pt1 | contig 10045 bp, 11 predicted proteins | sample 728101 | NCBI WGS metagenome assembly LULS01 (sample SAMN03860283, study PRJNA289734) | marine metagenome | biome: seawater column; feature: ocean; material: water; isolation source: Red Sea water column Station 108 - depth 200m | place: Saudi Arabia: Red Sea | collected 2011-10-15 | depth 200 m | reverse complement strand
AATTTTCTTCATGCCAACTCGATTCCACTTATAAACAGTAGTTTCAAGTTCAGAAGCAAAGTCGAGATATTCTTCTCCAACTCTTTCTTCTGCTACCATGTTACGATATCTTCTTACCGTTTCATGTCCCTCACGAACATAAACAGTAACCAGATCTTCAAAACCATTCCAATGACTTTCAAATTCATAATCAAAACAAGTTCCGTTATGAACCTTCTTCTTAGTGGTTTCCCAAGTGGCAACCAACCATTTACCACCCATTACTTTAGTAGAATCCCAAACATAAACATATTCAAGATAACTACACTCACGAATGTATTCTTCAAATTCATGATAATCTTCATAAGTTTCAGAAACATCTGAATTTGCACGGTCTTCGTGTGAAGCTGCGATTGTCTCCCTCAAAGAAGAAGCATAACCCAAATCAGTTGCAAGTTCCCTTGCAAGTTCTTCAGAATTGTAGTTCTCCAACAACATTTCACCAACACCAGTTGCATACCCATCATAATGTACATAGGATGAAACAACTGATCCGTCTTCGTTTAAATACGCAACTAAGGAATTAGTACTCATAATATATTCTCGTTAGAGATTCATCAAATAGGTGACAACCTTTTCTCACCTTTCATAACCATTATAACAAAAAATTCAATGAATGTCAAGTTTTTTTATCCCTTTTGCATATTGATCAGAGTCAAGACCCCCCTACCGGCATCAATTGCAGTATCAACTATCCAATCAAGATTCTCTTCATCATAATCCCATTTACCCTTAACATATTCGACCAACTCATCATATTCCTCTTCAGAAAGGTCTTCTATTTCTGGAAGAACCTCTTCAATATCTTCTACAGCATCAAAAAGTTTTTTAACAGGATCTATAAAATATCTTGCATCTCCCCAAGACATTTCGCCATCTTTTCGAGCTTTACCTACTGCTTCGATAAATGAAAACATAAAATCAAGAATATCCTTGACTTCCTCAATTCCTCTTTGTTCTTCTGCCACGTTATTCCTTTCTATTTTTTTCGATACGTTTCAGATAAATTCTACGTTTTTTCATGGCGGACTTCAATTTGAATCCCGACACATTATCTATGAAAAGTTCACCTTCCATATGTTCCATTTCATGTTGAAATATTTTTGCAGACATTTCTTGCAAACTTCCTCCCTGTTCTTCTCCTTCATTTGTTTGAAACTTCATTGCAATTGCTTGTGCTCTTTCTATTGCAACATATAAGCCAGGGAAAGATAGACATCCTTCTCTTATATAGGTTGTCTCATCACTCCATTCCAAAATCTCTGGATTAAAAACTACTATTGGATTTTCATCCATAATCATTGCAAATGCGGTAACAGGAATCCCGATTTGATTGGCAGACAATCCCCATCCTTCATGATGAATCATATTTTCAACTAACTGTTTTTCTAATTTCTCAGGATCTACTTGAGGATTTTCAAAATCAAATCTCTCTGGCATTTCTCTTAAAAATGGATCTGTCTCTTTCACCAATTCACATATTAAATCATTCATCCGGCCTCTATTTTGCTAAAGTTTCGTTCCTTTGTAAATTTAATCGTTGAAAGGAACTTATCAAATAAAATTTCTCCTTTATGAGAAATCACAAATACATTTGTATCTGCATCCATAGAATTGATAATCTTGAGGAATGCATCTGTCCCATCTGCATCAAGAGAAGAATCAAACACTTCATCCATGATTAATAAATTTGTATTCACACTATTTTTAAGTTTAGCAACCATGCGCCATGTGAACAATAACGCAAGATCAATCCTCATTTTCTCTCCTTCAGAAAAAGAGGCATAAGTAAATTCATCTCGATACTGTGACCGTATCGTTTCACTAAAATTCTCATCGATTGAAAAATTGATAAGAAAATCTAGATCATTTAAATACTTGTTAACGTACTTGTTAATGATCGGAACATATTGACGAATAATCTTTGTCTTAATTCCTGTATCCTTTAACAACTCATGAGCATATCCATAAAGTTGTTTTGTTTCACTCAATTCTGCATAATCTTTCAAATTCTCTTCTAATAATATTTTTAACTTTTTTAATTCATCTTCTACCGTATTGTCTAATTCTTTTTTCTCTTGTAATTTTTCAATTTCCTTTTCTGTTCGTTCTATGTTTTCCTTCAATGATTGTATTGTAGATTCTGTCGCTGCAATTCTCTTATTCTTTTCTGCTATATTTTTACCGATAGATCGAAATTCTTCCAATTGTTGTTCCAGAATATCAATTTCTGATAATATCTTACCTAGGCCATTTTCTCTTTCTTCTATCCCCTTGGATATTCCATCTATTCGTTCTTTTTTAAATTCGTTATTAATGACTTGTTTGCACGTTGAACAAGTAGAATTCTTTTCATAAAATTTTAATTCTTTTTGATCCTGTTTTAATTTTATTTCTATTTTATTTTTAAGAGTTCCAAATTCGGAAGATTTTCTATGAACCTTTTCTTCTAATAACATTTTATCACTTAATGTAAGTACATCTTTCTTAATAATATCTAATGTACCATCAGCATAATCTTTTTGTTTTTTAAAACTCCTAATATTTTGATACTTTTCAATTATAATCGTTTCATTGTCTTGTTGTAATTTTTTAATATAATTTTCTTGAATTTCTATTTTCTGATTATAGAGGCTCTTTTCAATTTCCAAAGTTCCCATATCATTTTTTAATTCAGATCCCTTTTGTTTCAATAATGAATTCATTGAAGAAAAAATCTGAATGTCCAGAAGATCTTCCACAATTGCCCGGCGATCCGATAATTTCAATTGCATGAATGGCTCAAAAGATGAACTTCCAAGTAAAACAATCTGAGTAAACGATTTGTAATTTAATTTGAGAATTACTTTCTCTAAATAATCTTGATAATCCCGAACATTAGCCGTTTGATCGAGCATCTTTCCATTTAGAATTATTTCAAATAAATTGGGTTTTGCTCCTCTTCTAACTGTATAATTTTTCTTCCCAATAGAAAAATCAATTTCAGTTAATAATCCTCTTTCGTTGATTGCATTGACCAATTGAGATTTATTAATATTTCGGAATGGTTTTCCAAAAAGTGCAAAAGTCAATGCATCTAAAATTGTTGACTTGCCCGATCCGTTTTCTCCGATTATTAAAGTGGTAGGGGATTTGTCTAATGAGACAATTGTGGGTTGATCTCCTGTAGAAAGAAAATTCTGCCAGGAGATCCTTTTAAATATAATCATTTAGTTTCATTTAGAAGTTGGGGGTTGGATGGATGCTCATGTCTATACTCTGCATTTTTAATTGCATCCTTTAAAATAACATTAACCATTTTATTGAAAGTAATATCTCTCGCATGTGCTTCTCGAGCAATTCTCGTAAAATCTTCATCTCTTAATTCTATTTCAACTGTTTCCCAAGGCTCTTCTTCTTTTCCTAATTGTTTTTCATGTTCAATCATATCTTTACCAAATTCACTTTTTTTCCTTCGCATTTCATCCATATCATAATTGGTCATATTTTTCCTTTCTATGTTGGGCGTGATTCTCCTGGCCGAACTGCTGCTTGTGGTACTTCGTTTTTCTTTCCTCTATCATAATCTGTCTTTGATTGAAATATTGCATTAAATGAAATACTTCTGCGTTCTATTTCTTTTTGTCCTTCTGCACAACGAAAAGGATAAACTGCATGCTGTTGATGTGCTCCAAAAATATAAAAATCTCCTACTGCTGGTTCACATACTAATTGAGGTACAGAAAGATCTATATCTCTTGATGCATTTCCAAAAAATAAAATAGATCCATCATCTTTATCTCTATGTTTTTTTCTTGAAGGTAACATCTCAGGAACCTTGAGATACATTACAGTTGAAACTTGACATTGAGTATGAAGATGTGCAGGATTATATTCATTTGGATATTGTGATACAATCCACATTGATAACATTTGAGTTAACCATTCTTCTTTTTGTATTGCTTCTAAATAGAATGGCATCTGTTGACATTTACACGTTATTACAAATTGACGAACTGCACCTAGAAAAAATGCCATCATTCCTGTCTGATTTAATATATCATGCTCAATCAACAATTCAGAATCAATCTGTCCTGCAAGATTTTTCCCCCAAGATTCAGCATTCTTATCTGCAATCACTTGATCAGAAATTTCAATCATCGTTTGAAGAATTTTCGGAGGCAATTCCGTTTTCATTATAGGAGTAGACCATGGCTGTAATAATTTTATTGACATTTCATATGTATCTGAATCCTTCTTCCTACTATCTTTATATGCTTGTCTTTCTCGGCGTCTTCGTTCCTGTCTTGTCAAATTCATACTGTCTCCATTGTTAAAGCTTCATTATAAAGATCCTGCATTAATTTATTAAGTGATTCTTTATTATTAAATTGTAATCCATCAACACAGCTTCGAATCACACTCATTGTATCTTCTACATCTTCCAGATTTTCAATATCATCTCCAAGATCTTCAATATCAAATAAATTATCCACTACCGAAATATGACCGACTCCAACATTAATCAATTTATCCATTAATGTTTCAAATAGATATGAATTATTTTTATTTCTTATAATAATCTTTACATAAGTATCTTTATATTTTGATAAATCACCATAATCTACTTTCTCATCATCATAATAAATTTTATGAAACATAGAATAAGGATTTTCTATCATCTCTATTTCCATTGTTTCCGTATCATAGATATGAAATCCTCTTAAATCATTATAATCGGCCCATGTGATTTCGTATGGATTTCCCAAATATGTAATATTTCCTGTCTCTGATTTATGATGATAATGTCCACTAAACACTCGCCGAAATGCTTTAAACATGGATGGAGAATATCCATCAACACTAAAAGATCCTCTTGACTGTTCTATTCCTTGAACATGTAAATGACCAAATACAACTGGTGCTCGTGTTTTCTCAATCAACTCCTTTGTTTGATCTTCATTATCATCACATATCCAAGGAATAATAACCGCATTGTTTTTTCCATCTAAAGAAATTTCAGTTGGTTTATCGTAAATGATAACATTATTCATTCCCTCTATCAATTCATTCATTGAATTAACAGCAAGAGTATTTTTATAATAAATGTCATGATTTCCAATTATGATGTGTAACGTTTTATCTCCCAAGGGCTCAAAAAATATTTCCTTCATTGTATTGAGTGTTTTAAAATTGATGAACTTCCGTCTATCTACTACATCACCCAAATGAATAATTGTATCTATTTTTCTTTCCTCTAAAGTTGGAAAAAATACATTCTCATAAAACTTCCGAAAAAACTCTGTAAAAATCAAAGAATCATTTCTTGCGCCAAAATGTGTATCAGTTATTAGTGCTATCTTCATGCGTAAATACTTTCATTCATATAAGAAACAAGTGATGATAATTGTGCAATATCATCATCATTTTTATCTACCTCTCTTCCCTTTTTCTTTTTTCGTTTCTTTTCCTCAAACGCATTAATAAAATCATATATGTTTGCACGTTTATCGGCTGTCATTGGAGATGTTCCAGATGCAATACTTGCTGCTTCATTTCCACCCATTTCTCCCATATCAACATGATCTTCGATTGAATTAAACTCATCCATCGTTTTGTATTTAATATATAATTGTTTTTTCTCTTTTTCTATTCTTCTCAGAAATGCATAGTATATAATTTGAGTAAAATATGCAAATGGATTAGTTGATTTTTCTGGATTAAAATTACTTGCATACATTACACAATTTTCTATTCCATCACTTACCATTTCTTCCCGAAATGCATAATTTATAAAATTGGGTCTATGAGATAATCTTTCTGCTATTTTAAGAAAACATTCTCCTGCATAATCTGGTATTATAGGTAGTTCAATATCTTCATCTTTTGCTCGTAAATATTCTTCACGATATTCACTCATGACTACCAAAAATTTCTCATTATCAACATAATGTTGCTTCTTTCTGGCCATACAGTCCTTTCTTTAATTAACATACTATTATTATAACAAATTATATTAACATTGTCAAGTTTTAAAAACACTTGACTTTTCTCTCAGAACTTGTTATAATGAGTCTGTGACGGTTTGAAATGGGAATATACTATCCTTTCATTGGTATCGTATAAATGTGATAAGGAAAGTGTTCACTTGTATAAATCTTTACTCTTTCTACAAAATGATTTAATGTATAATTCTTTCTTCCATTATAAGTTAAATCATCTGAAATATCATAAAGGGTTGCAGCCGATTTAGTTTCAGATTTTCTCAATCCCCTACCTATTGATTGAAGATTTCTAATACGACTTTTAGAAGGAGAGGCAAACACAATGTTATGGAGATTCCTAATATTGATGCCAGTACTGTATACACCGTAACTTGCACAGATAACAGCGTCCGACTCTCCTTCAACAATTGTTCTGACTTTTTCTCTTGATTCTGCATCTGTCCCTCCGTAGACATAAAAGAGTTTTCTGGTAGAAACATCTAAAATGTCTTGTAACATCAAATGTAGAATGTTGCCGTGTTTTTCTACCAGTTGAAATAATATCAAAGTATTTCCAGAAAGTCCTTTTACTAGATTACAAATATACTTGTTCCGTTCTGGATGGCTCACTAAAAAGTCAATCTCTTCTTGGTAGTTCAATTTTGATACAATTGCACTTGCTTCTTTAGAATATTTTAAAACGAGACAACGTATTGCTATTTCTGATAATGTTTTTTTCTTTATGAGTTCTTTGGTAGTAGTTACCTTCTTGGTTGATCCAAATAACCCCTCTAATATTAATTTATGCACTTCAACTTCATCAAGTGTACCAGTTGTTCCGATTCTGTAAGGTGCATTTTCTAGACTTTTCATGATTTTAGTAAGAGATTGTGCTTTGTAAAGATGGGCTTCATCTCCAATTACTAACTTGAAATCTGAAAAGAATGGTTTTTTTAATTCATACAAAGACTGCCATGTTGAAATAATAATCGGTTTCTCTGTTACTTTCTCTTGACCTCCAAAAATTTTATGGACGAATTTTTTAACTTCAAATCCCTTGTCTGCATAAGATTCAAAATCCGAATACATCTGGCTAACTAGCGAAAGAGTAGGAACAATGATCAATGATTTTTCTGGGAAGTAATATCTCACCAAATAGTAAATTACGAGAGATTTTCCAGATGCAGTGGGTGAAAGAAGCACACATCTTTTTTCATCTATTGAATGTCTAATTGCACTATTCTGATAATCTCTTAATTTATACTCACAAGGAAATGATGTAAGAAACTTATAATAATCTTCGTTTGATATTTTTTCAATAGGATCATTTGTTTGATCTATCAGTTCGTATTCCCGATCTGATGCAAATCGTTGAACTTCTTTTTTTAGTCCGTAATATATCCGGCCATTGTCATTGTTGTAAAGGTAAACGTATCCATCCCACTTTCTTTTGCGGAACATTGGCATGAATTGATAATTTTTAGGCCGGAATCGAAAATATTGATTCAATTCCATTTTCACGCCAGGTTCACTAGAGAGTCGTAGATATACTTCGTTCTCTTTCTCCATTAAGATTTGCACGATTACCCAAGTCCAGTTTGAAACTTACTCCAATCAATTGCGTTTTTAATTTGCCAATTTCTGTTCTTAATCGTATCCAACACACCAGACAAATAATCTACTTTATCTTCTTGATCATTTATTAGAGCTTCAAATTCTTGCAACTCACTATCGGCTGCAACATAATACTTTTCCAATTCTGATTTTGATATACGAATATTGTGGTCTGGTGGTCTTCCATCTTTAGCAATTACTGCTTCCCACCTTTTTTGGAAGAGAACCTTCCATTTTCTTTTAAATTCACGAAAGGTTCTTTTTTCCTTCGTGTACATTTCCATGTATTTTGCGTGTAGATTTGGAATTTTTAATGATTCACCATCTAAGTTTTGATTATCAATGGGAGCATCAACTTCCCATTCTTTCATAATGTCTTCAAGTTTCATAGTATTATCAATTATTCAATAAGTTTTTTACCTCATAGTTTGTGTACCGAAATCCGGCAGTAGCAGTAAAATATTCTACATCAGTATTTGAACTATTAAATTCAAGTGAAGATATAGAAATTGGAAAGGCCTCGTAGAAATGAAATTCCATTTGAGGATTCATTGCACTCGTTAAAATGGTAAGAACAATTGTTGAAACTGTTCCTCCCCTTGATGTTAAATCTGATTTCGCTTTAAGTAAACGATATTTCTCGTTTCCTTCTGCCATTCCCAATGCAATTATACGATCATATATTTCCATCCAATTTTTCAAATGTTCATCAACAATAAATCCTACGGTCAATTCTTCAAATGCAACTTTTGACCCTGCGTATGGAATTGTTGCATAAGGATTCGTAACATCAATTGCATCAATCGAAATGCCAGGAACATTTGCAGATTGACAAAACCAAGTTAGACTTGGCGCATCTTCCATTGTCAGTCTAAAACTGATATTTGCAAGATAATTTAAATTGTCTGGTATTTTATTTGCTGCTGCCATATAAATCCTTATTGTCCTTCTATACTATTTATTCAGTAAATTTTCAAACTCTCCATAGTTCATATTTTTTCCAATAAAAATAAATTTAGAATTTGGGAACTCTTCTTCAATCTGTTTGTGTTGTTTAAGCCAAGGAGTATTATCATTCTCATGAAATTTTGTTACATTAGATCCAAGATATATTCCTGTACTTGTTTGATCATGGTAATAGTCATATCCGACACAATAAAATGTTTCATTTGGATTATGTTGACAGGCTATACGGAGTGCAACCGTATCAGAAATCCATTCATCATCCCACCATTCAACATTTTCAGTTAGATCAGTAGAATCAATCCAAATAAAATACATGACTCCTTCGTGTGCAAACTGAATAAAATTATCTGTTGGTGGTCGATTTTCACCGATTTTTAATTTTTTATCAGCCGATTGTTTGAGCATTGCATAATGCATACTAGGAATAAGATCAAATCCCTTAAAATAACATTTGTGTTTTTTAGTAAGATTATTTGTTATTAATTCCAATTGTACATTCATGTCCTGACATATTAAATAATTAGGCATGAATTTACGATAAATGGAATCACATCCATATGTTGTATGATTTTTAAAGAGATCTAAATTTGTAACGGATTTAGATTGTCCATTACCTATTAATATAATCATGTCAGCCTCACTGGATTCAGTACAAACAAAAAAAGGGAGAGGATTTCTCCGCTCCCTTTTTGAAATCCTACAATTATGTAGGTCAGTATTACATCAAGTTTGTAATTGCAGCTTTTCTGTAATATACATTAAGGTGAGGATTAGATCCAAGAACACCAGTTGTACGACCAGTTGAAGCACTTGCATTTTCAGCAAATGGATTTGCAACGATTCCGTAACGTGTTTTGAATGCAATCTTTGGTTGAAAACTAGAACCATCAACCGCACGAACCATTTGCAACGGAACGTATGGGCAATAGAAAATACCAGCATCCATCGGTGAATCACCTTTATAACCTACACAATAGAATTCTTGTGCATTTGCATCTGCATATGGGTCAACATATACTTTATAGCGTCCGTTAAGAACACCAGCAAAAGTTGATGCAGCAGTGTCAGTATTAAGATCAGTACTCATTGCAGGAGCATAATCCAACATTCCTGCCATTTGAAGTGCTGATGCAACATCTGAAGAAGTAAGGATAATATTTCCTTTTCCTCTACGTGTGGATTTACCAATCTGATTTGCATCTTTTTCAATCTGCATCATCAGACCTTTGAACTTCTCAACCATCCAACGACCATTGGAATCAGTATCAAGATCAAAAATACCGGCTGTTGTTGTACCAACTTGGGCACCAACTGCAGCAGCAATGTAAATCTTACGGACAACTTCACGATTGATCTCTGCAAGTATTTCTTGAGAAAGAATATTTGCGAGTTCTGCTTCAGCGTCCAAACCATGAACTGCACGTAAATCTTGTGCAAGTTCCATTGAATACGAACCCTTTAAG
>LULS01000199.1_pt1 | contig 10051 bp, 14 predicted proteins | sample 728101 | NCBI WGS metagenome assembly LULS01 (sample SAMN03860283, study PRJNA289734) | marine metagenome | biome: seawater column; feature: ocean; material: water; isolation source: Red Sea water column Station 108 - depth 200m | place: Saudi Arabia: Red Sea | collected 2011-10-15 | depth 200 m | reverse complement strand
TCATAATCTCCACCTTTTGCCCATTTCAAGAAATCTTGAGATGCACGAACAAACATGGCTTTATATTGACTTAAAAGCATTCGTGGAAAACCTGAAACTTGTATTTCTGGATCTTCTGCATCTTTGAGTGTTTTGGGTTTAGTATCCCAAATAGATGCTTCTCTTGCTTCTATTAATTCTTTAAATGTTTTCATCTTCTTCTTTTCTATTTGACATTGGCCAATTTGTACAATATGGATGTACTGGATCGTACCGTTTTTCCATTTTTATTTTGGGTGGCATCTCAGGTTCTTCTTCTGGATCATCCCACTCATCTCCTATTATGTCTACTCCGTGATCGATTTTAGGGAGCGGATTCTTACTATGCATCCTTTATATCCATCAGCTGTTTTGTATTCCAAAGTTGTTTCAATTTCGTAATCTTTCTTAATTTGATGCACCAACGATTTGTTTATTTTGATAGTCTTTGATTGCTGCTTTAATGGCATCTTCTGCTAATACTGAACAATGTATTTTAACTGGCGGAAGAGACAATTCTTCCACGATTTCTGTATTCTGAATCATACTTGCCTGATCTACTGTTTTTCCCTTAATCCATTCGGTTGCAAGTGAAGATGCTGCGATTGCAGATCCACATCCAAATGTTTTGAACTTTGCATCGACAATATTATTATCATCATCAACTTGAATTTGTAATTTCATCACATCACCACATTCAGGCGCTCCAACAAGACCAGTGCCAATGTTATCATCAGCGGAATTAAAACTACCAACATTTTTGGGTCTTTCATAGTGCGATATTACCTTATCTGAATATGCCATTAATTGTCCTCCATCAAAAGTTCTTGAATTCCATGTTCTGCAAGATATTTACGATTTACAATATGTTCATCTGCAACATCTGCTTTGTTCTGGCCCCAATACCCTACTGCATAACCGTTTTCACACATCCATTTGTTTACGTTTGTCCATCCTTCAAACTCTTCTCCATCGGCAGTACAATTAACCCAAAGTTCTCCTAAAATTCTACCAAATTTTCCTCTACTATCTGCTTCTGGACATCGTACTTGAAGTTCGATATCATCTCTATCTGACATGATTGCCCAATGCACCCACGACTTGAGGGCAGATTTGGATAGTAAACCGTAGACTTTCTCGACTTTGTTTCTTGTCCTCGATTCGGGAGTATCGATTCCGAGCAAGCGGACTCTATTGCATATCCGTACATCGAAGCCCAAATCAATAACTGTATCAATAGTATCTCCATCAACAACTTTCTCTACTGCTGTTACATTGTAGATAAATTCACAAGGTTCGTCATTCCTATATTCAGCCACTTCATCCTTTCTCTATATTGCTGCGACTAAATCCTCATCATCGCAACCACATTGTTCTTCTATTGAACATTCGCAAGGATCACAAGTACAATTTTCGCATTTACAATGTTCATTATTACAGGCCATTTACTTCTCCTTTGATTTACCAGCGGACTTTCTACGTTCCACATCTTGTTTACGTTTATCTTTAACTAATCGTTTCGCTACCTTTGCGATTACTTTTGCTTTCTTTTTGACTATATCAGAAATCTTACCACGTTCTGCATAACTGAGATCTGATTTACTTTTTGTTTTAAGTTTAGGAAAGAATTTTTTAACTACTGCTGCAATTGCAGCCTTACGAGAACGTTGTTTAAGTTGTTGTGTATTTGCTGCCTTTTTCATTGCACGTTGTCGTTTCATAAGAAAGGCAGGTTTTTTTGCTTGAATTTTCATTCTAAGCGCCATCTTTCTTCGTTGTGCAGGATCGAGAACTTCTTGCATTTCTTCTTCCCCATCCCATTCTTCTTTTAATTTCATTTTCATTCCTTTTGCTACTGCATTGTACAGGTTGTGACAATCTTTTTCGGATACTCCAGCAGGAACACCCATTTTAAATGAATCGTAATCTCCTGCAGCAACTGCAGCTCGCATTTTGGATGCAGACATTCCTTCTGCACCATCTGCATCTGGATCTCGTTCTCCGGCAGAAATTACTTCTATTTGTTTGAAATCATAAAATCCATGTCTGTTCTTTTCCCCATTATATTGATTCAATATCTTATTAAATTCTTTTACACGATCACTTCCTACAACCATTACTAATTTAGAATAATGTCCCATATCATGTAATTGAACTGCGACTTCCATTGCAGTTCGTGCTTTAGTTTTTATCATTGCAGAACGATGTTTCGGAAACATCAATTTCATAAACATCATTTTCTGATCATAACTAAGAGGATTTTTCTTTGCATCCTGTGAATGACTCATGAATATAAAATAATCACCTCTTTCTTTTGTGGCGGCATTCTCAACTACTTTGATAAGTTTCTCGTGGCCGATGGTTGGGGGATTGAATCGACCAAATGTGAATACCGCCGTACTTCCGTGTGTCTCTTTAATAAACTGTTCATAAGTTTTCTTTTCAGTAGGATCGAATTCATTGTAAGTTGGGCCCGCACCAACTCTACGAGCAATCTTACTTATATTTGTATTCTTCTTCTTGAGTGGTTTTTTCTTATCTCCGCCACCACATTTTTTATCCCATGCTGATTTCATTGCAGAAGACCCTAAATCACTTCTCCTCAGATCACACATATCTTCTACCAATTCAAGAAGTGCCATATCCTTTTTAACTTCTTCTGTTTGAAATTCTTCAAAAGACAAAACCTTTTTTCCAAATCGATCCAATTTTAAATTTTTAATGTTTTTAAAATGTCTTTCTACTGTCTTTATTATATCTGGTACTTGCATCAAACGAGTTCCCAAATGATTCAAATAATTTTGAACATCAAACATTGTGGATTTGGTAACACCTAATGTAAAAAATTCTTGAGTATCTTTCATTTAGAGTCCCAATCCTTAGCTGTTGTAAACAGATTTTTAGTAAATTCCAAACGATCAACCAATTTAACAATTTTTCCATCAGATATTGCAGTAAACCCTTCCTGTCCAACTACTTTAAATCCAGAATCGGTTTTTGCAAAAGTTTTTAGTTGTTTTATTTTGTTCAATTGAATAATAATCTTTTCTTTTATATCGATTGATTGTGCAATAAATTCAATAACGATTTCCCAATCTTTTCTTTCGGACTTTAGTTTATTTCTTAGTGCCTTTTCTTTTACCTCATCAAATGATTTTAATTTGGTATTCTTTTCTTTAACTAGCCATTCAATAAAATCAGTAAAATACTTCTTAGAATTCTTGATTCCTTTTCCTTTTTTGATTTCATTATTATCAAATTTTAAAAGCTCTAAAATAATCCCTTTAGAATTTCTCTCTAATCTATTTATTCCTGACCTTGATTTTCCAGAAATAGATTTCAGACTTTTCAATAAACTATTCATATTCTTAGATTCTGACTGACTGAATAATGCTCCTCCTATATCTGTTAAATTAGCATCATCATACCAAACATCTTTGTTTTCTTTAAATTCTTTTTTAGATACATCAAATGATGCAGACATTTCCGGCAATGTCTTTCCAGTATATCTCGTATGCATTGCAATACCAAGTTTTGCAGAATTAATCTGTTTTCCCAAATCACTATCCAATGGAACTGCATATGAAATACTGTTTGGTCTAAACATTATCAATGACTCTCCATCTATTGTTTCTTTAGACTTTTGATCTGGTGTAAACATCAAATCGCCTTGAAATACTCCTTTACCTTTCCAAATTTTAGGTAATAATTTTAAAGCAAGTTTTAATTTGTCTGGTAATTCTCCCTGTCCTCCATGAAACTTATCTATGTCTGCATTTGTAAAATTCACCTTTGGATTCTTTTTTGCAAATGCTGATTTTGTTCCTACAAAAAACTTTCCAGATTCGGGATCAAATCCTGCTGTTAAGCCAGGAGCACCATCCCACTTGAGTCCTATTTTTAATGCACCAGCTGTACCACCACTCAACATATTGACAAGAGATTCTAAAAAATTGACAGTAGTTGTAACACCACTATCTCCATCAATCAAGAGAGATTGATCAATATGTAATAAATGAGTATTTTTCCCCTCTGATAAATTTTGTTCTTCAATGAATTGAATGAAAGTTTTCATTTATACGTATTTCTCCATTTCATCTGGAACAACAAGACCTTTAGATATACTAATAACAGTGACAAAGGTTTTGATAATTTCTTTCTTTTTATCTCTATACAAATATTTTGGATGATCTAAAATTTTAAATAACGACTCAAAAGACTCTGCATCTTTTACAGTAAATGCAGGCCCCAATATTGCTTTTATAATACCTTCTGGTTGATTTTCTAGAACTTCGGTTTCAAGAGTTTGTTTTCTTCCCTTCGCAAATAATTTTCCAGACTTACCTATTCTTGTCTGTAACCCTCTCATCAATCCACGTTTCAAATCTATAAAATTTCTTCTGAACAGAGTAGGAACTTCTACATCATTTTCATCATATCCTTTTTCAAGAACTTCAAAATCCATAACTGATGCCATAGAAGATAGAATTATATTTCTATAAATCCCTTTCCATTTCGATTGCTCTTCATGTGGACTCCAAAAGTTAAATTTTGCAAGATCAAGATTATCAACAATCATTAGATCTAATTGAACTTTTTTATTTTTTTGTTTACCATCAGTATTAGAAATAGGAAATTGAAGAGATATTACACCAGTTCCTTTGTTAGAAACAACTGTATTAGAAACTTTCTTGGCTTTTCCTTCAATAAAATCGAACAATTCATCTGCTACTTGAATAGCATTTGCTCTTAAAACTTTATTTGCATCAATTGCTATATCGATATCACCAGAAGAACCTCTGGGCTTCTTCTTCCCTGTAGAACCTAATACTCCTATATCTTTATTTGTAATCTTTAAGGGTTTGATGATTTTAGTTGAAATTGCTTTTAGAGTTGCTTCGACATTTTCTTGGTTGATTCTAACAACATCTCCAACTGCACCACCACCCTCTTTAATGTATTCTTTAAATCGTAACATTATTTAAATAAATTTTTAAATTGAGCAGTAGCCACTGCTTGAAATTGTGGATTGGCAGTATAACTTCCTTTATATCTCAATTCCAGATTGATTATTGGTTTTTGACTACCACTTGCATCGCTGTAAATAGTATAGAACAGTTTTGCTGCTTTTGATTGTTTTCCTGTTTCTAAATCTCTTTCCCAAGCATGAAGTTTTCCGGGCGTCTTCTTCATTATTATATTTGATTTATTTACATCTGTTACAGCCTCAATTGCATGAGGTAGGTCTTTTACTTCTGCTGGTTCAGAAACCACTTCTTGACCAGATTTTTGTCCTATTCCTGTAAGAAGATAAAATTTAAAATCATTTTGGTTTATACCATCTTTTTCATCACCTAACTTAGTCCTAAACAATAACTCTATAAATCGTTTACAGAATTCTTCTGGCTCTTTTGTTAGAATTTTATTAGCCCAAATGAAAAAATAATTCGTTCTATCTTTAAGATATGTTCCCATTGTTTCAAGAGGAATATCTGAAATCAATTTATTTTTTTCTTTATTTTGCATACTACGAACATCTTTAATAGTATGTTCAGAATAATGTTTTGCAATCACCCCATCAAAAAACTTATATTTCATCATCTCTAATTTAGAAAGATCTCTATCTGATAATATTCCTTTCAATATACTTTTGTTGCCTGTGATGGGTTTGTTAATTAAAGTGGGATCTGGTAATTTTGTTGATCCTTTTTTCTTCAATGATATTCCATAATAAACCCCATCTGTACCTTTAACAACAATATCAGAAGAATTGTAATCTTTTACACCACCAATTGGTGGATTAAAACTTTTAATATCACCATGCCACCCCTTCCCTGTCCAATATGCTTTAGATATATTACCAGATAATTTTCTTATTGCATTTGCAGAAGATATGGCCGTTCCTAGATCATTAAAATTGTCATTGAATTGATCCAATAATTCTGGTCTTTGTGAAGAACCCTCTACGTTAGAAAACTTATCTTTAGCATCATTAATTAGTTCTATTGCATCCGCAAGAGACATAGAAGTATCGAATGATTTATTCATTAAACATAAAGTAGCAACCATTATTTCTTGAGTGTTTTCGTTTACTCTGGCTTTACCACTTTTTCCCACAGTACCAGTTCCAAATCCACCTTTTTCAGATGAAATTTTTAAGTCTGGTGTATTGTCTTTTATCCATTGACGAATATCTTTAGAAGAGATATTACTTAAAGTAGAATATGCAGTTTGAATTTTAAGTTCGCCCTTTGTATTATTTGCAATTAAAGGAATATCTTCATCCGACAATCTTTTCAGATAATTGAAAAGTTTTTTTAATTGACCCTTGTTTTGATTGATAGAAACAATTTCTGGAACATCATCTGGATCTATAATCCCAATATTAAATGCCTCACTAAGGTACTGTTTGAATCGTAACATTCGTCTAAATTTTTAAGTTTTAAAGGAGGGTAATTACAATATAATTATTTATAATTCACGACACTTCAGGAGGTTCCTGACCCATCGCTGCAGCAGCAAATTCTTGCACAGAAGACACAACGAAGCCAGGAGGGGGATCATCATTACGGAAAGTAACCAAATTTCCAAAATGATCTTCGACTACGAAGTGTGTTTCTGCGTTTTTTGTGTGCATTGGTTCAGTTACGCCGACAACATGGAGATACACACCCATTTCTAGGTTTGCGTAATAACCACCTACACGAATATTAAGAATGAATTTCTCTTTACGAAACTCATTAAGATCGACAACTTTGTTATCTTTTTCTCCACTCATTCTGTTCGTTTTCTACTTGACGAATGAGTTTCATTTCATCTTTCATACGTTGCCGTTGTGCTTCTTCACGTTTTAACTTTCGTTTCAAACATGGTTTCACGAAATGAGATTTGTCTCTAACTGCTTTCATAATACCTTCACTCATAACTGCAGCCTTGAAACGACTCAATGCCCGATTGATATTTTCTTTAGGTTTTACTTTAATTGAAATCATAATAATCACCTTTCATATTATAGTTATGTGATGTAAATTCATCACTCTTTATTATACTATTATAACAAATTATAAAGGATTTGTCAAGTTAAAATCTAGAAATAAATTTTGCAATAGGTTGTATAAATGGCAATAACATCACTGCCATCAATGCATTCACTCCTGTATGAATGATTGCAATTTGTTTAGTAATTCCTTGGGGCATACCATCACTGACCATTATTCCTGCAAGCCAGATTGTGCCTGTCGTTCCTATATTCGCACCCAAGACAGCGGCAATCGCACTTGGAAGTGGTAATGCGCCGGAAGCAACGAGTCCGATAATTGCAGTTGTAGAAAGTGATGAAGATTGCCAGAGGAGGGTACATACAATTCCTCCTAAAAACATATAGTATGGATTGTGTATGAAGTATTCCAAATGTTCCAACTTACCCATTGACTTCATTCCACCTGAGAACATTTTTAAACCTATGTAAAAAATTACCAGACCTAACAGAGCCTGGAAAATGGGATTATTGAATTCCATAAAACTTCCTTTTTTATATTTCCACGAATCGTAAAGTTTCCTATGTTTCTTTTTCATATCCAATTATATAGTATACGAATTTTTTATTTGAACCCCTCTGGCGGATAGAGGTTTTAACGGATAGGATATTCCCCAGAATCGTATTCGTATTCTGGAATTTTTGAGAAATGTTTATCGGCCAATTCAAATAATTTAACTTGAAGATTATATAATTCATCTGTGTCTTCTAAAACAATTGCATCAATAGAAGTATAATCATGTATCATTGCATATCGTATTCTTCTCATACCGCTCCAAAATTCCAATCGTTGTTCAGAACGATTCATTCTTACTGGAATCGGATATTGCATTCCATCTAGTTCAATACTTTTTTCAAGTATAATTATTGATTTGCTACGTGTTGGAATTTGTTTACCATCTATTAAATTATGAAATTCTCCTCTTTTCATTAAATCCCGCCAATCTTTTCTTTTAAATTTTTGTTCAAAATAATCATATGTATTTTTCCAATCATTTTCAAAAAATACAAAAAATATTATAAATAAAAAGAAATCTCTTTTTTGAGTGAGTGAGATTTTATTTTTGGAAAGGAGGCAATGTCATCCCTTATATCACCTTATGATTTTACAGAAATAACCCACCAACTACGATCCTTCTTTGATGAAAGAGGATTTCAAGAAGTACATACCCAAAACAGATTATCTATACTTGCTGCTTGTGAAGACCCAACAACAGTTGCGACTTACGAGTATTCTGGACAAGTTTGGCCACTGCCACAGACGGGGCAGATGTGGTTAGAATATGAACTTCTAACAAGACCAGAATTACCTGGCTGTTATTGTGTATCAACTTCATATCGACAAGAACAAAATCCAACTGAAGGAAGACACGAACTGATCTTCCCCATGTTTGAATTTGAAGCTCCTGGCAATTTTAAAGATCTTCTCCAAATGGAAAATGATCTTTGTAAACATCTTGGTTTCAAATGCGATCATGGAAGATCTCCTTTTACAGAAGATTTTCCTGGCGGCAATTATATGAGTATGGTTGCACATTATGCTGCAGCTGATAATGAGTTACTTGCATTCCATGAAAGTCGAATGTATGAAGAGTATGGAGATGTATTCTTTTTAACAGAATTTCCAGAATATACAAGTCCTTTTTGGAATATGAAAATGGGGGGCACTGGGCCAAAAGATGTTAAACTTGCTAATAAATGTGATGTTATCATGGGAGGAATGGAAACAATCGGCAGTGCAGAACGTGCAACTGATGTACAGGAAATGAAAGAACAATTCTATACTATCTCTGATGGAGAATATGCAAATTTGTTATTTGATCTTTTCGGGAAAGACAGAGTAGAATTGGAACTTTTCAAATTTTTAAGTCATAAATTTGTTCCACGATACGGTGGTGGAATTGGTGTAACCAGATTAATTAGTGCAATGAAACGTGCTGGATTATTAAAAAATGACTGGTAAATTAATTCCAGTTTATAAAGATGGGAAATTATTTTCAGTAAAAAGTGATAAAACAATTCCAGTTTATAAAAATGGTGTTGGTATACTTGAAGTATTGAATCAATTGCAAAGACAAGCAATTGAATTGGAAAAATTGCGGAGTGGCGAAATCGGTAAACGCAATCGTTTGTTGGACGAATAAAACTGGTGGTTCGATCCCACCCTCCGCAGCCATCCTCTTTCTTTGAAGGAATAACTATTTATAAAATAGGCATCTGAAAAAGAGTCCGAACCCAATAAAAAAGAGTGCAAGTTTACTCCTCTGAGCCCCCTACAGAACTCAAACTCTGTAAGTTTGTTAATAGACTACCTTTACAGAAGATCACTTAGCGGTTGACGATTACCGCCGAGGCAGTTGATGCAAGGTTGTCACCCTTATGCGATACTGCACCACAACACTCTTTATTTCATTTATGTCTCATTATTGACAGTATATTATAATCTTTATATCGATGTGCCTTAAAGCAACTGTTATGTTCCCCTGTTATAAACTCATTTAATGGTTCTGGATATTCTCCAAATTCTGGAATGACATATTCCCACATGAGTTCACCTTTTGGATTCACTTCAAATATTCTTCCAAATGCACTTTCACAAATAGAATAACTACCATTCCAAAGTTTCTCTACACTTCCCATATACGGAGAAAAGAAAGCAGGAGGCATCGGGTCTTTATATTCCCATACAAGTTCTTTTGATACTGTATCATACTCTACAATACGAGAATGATGAATTGAACTAGGACGAATATTTCCATTATCAAAACAAAGAACATTTCCATCTTCTGTCAATGATGGATCATGTTGTTGTGCTACAAGAGGATATTTAATTGTCCAAACAATTTCTTTTGTTTCTTTATCAACTGCAATAATTCCACTTGTTGTTCTCAAACTCAACAGAATCAATCCATCTTCTGTTTGATGTAAACCATTAACCATCGGCCAGTGATCTGTATTGAAACATTCATGAATAGGATAATCAACTTGTCTAAGGTG
>LULS01000140.1_pt1 | contig 10091 bp, 11 predicted proteins | sample 728101 | NCBI WGS metagenome assembly LULS01 (sample SAMN03860283, study PRJNA289734) | marine metagenome | biome: seawater column; feature: ocean; material: water; isolation source: Red Sea water column Station 108 - depth 200m | place: Saudi Arabia: Red Sea | collected 2011-10-15 | depth 200 m | reverse complement strand
ACCTTCTTTGCCGATGGGCTGACATTATTCGTCAATCCTTCTATGAAGGTTCTGTTGATGAAGTCGTGACCACACGGCGCCTCATCGATGCGGTTTCCGCATTCGCAATCTTCGGTGACCGGCTCAAGGCCATCGACCTCATTATCGCCCGCTTTGATGATGACACAAAGACAGCATTCCACAGCCTTTACACTAAGGTTGATGCTGGTGTGAACGTGATGGATTCGCCGGATGATAACGTAACTGAAACTTCTGACCCTTATGGAAGGGATTTCTCATAGAATTTTGTATAAATAGTTTAGTGAAAGTTCAATATATATTAGGACATTTCACAAACGAAAAAGAGTTTTGGATGGTTCTCTATAAAAACCATCCACTTTATTGTATCGCCTAATGGGATACGCAAATTTAATCTTGCTTAATTTAAGGAGACTAAAATGGTTACAAATAGAGCAATGAGTTTATTTGATCACTTCAATCAGTTGGCCCCATACGCAGTCGGTTTTGATAGAATTTTTAACAATCTAAATCGATTCGCTGATTCAAACTTCAGTAAGTCTGATGGATACCCGCCTTACAATATCCGAAAAGAGGGCGATTACAATTTCGTAATCGAAATGGCTCTTGCCGGATTTGGTAAGAAGGACATCGAGGTTGAAGTTGTTGACAGTGAACTGTCAGTGCGTTCAGTGAAAGAAAACACTGATGGAACTATTGATGATTCCACAGTATATCGTGGCATCTCATATCGTAAGTTTGAACGTCGATTCAAACTTGCTGATGACGTGCTTGTCAAAAGTGCTCGACTCGAACATGGAATGCTCACTATTAATTTAGAGAGGATTGTTCCAGAAGAGAAGAAGCCGAAACTTATTGAAGTGAAGTAACGTTACTTCATTAAGTAAAAAGATCGAAAGGGGTGTTGACTTTTCACACCCCTTTCGTTTATAATGTTCTTATGATAGGAGTATTGATATGGGACTAAAAACTAAAGAGATGAACCTTGCCGATTACGGCATTGAAGTTGTTAACGAAGAAGGTACCAAAGTAATAGCAGAACCAAAGAAGACATTAACGACAGAAGCATACAATGATATGCTTGATGTTAACAAAGTTGATGAATCCGAAGAGCAAAGAACTTCAGTAGATAACATCAAGGAAAAAGAAGGTAAGCCTGAAATTTTTATTAATGCTGAAGGGGCAAAGAAAGTTAGAATGCCCGGCGGTGATGTTTATCCTGAGAACTCTGATGAGTATAGAGCAGCAGTCGGTGGAGAAGCAGAAGTTGGTTTGAAAATAGCAATGCGTCCAATCATTGATTTTACTATCATGCGGGTTGAATTTCCTACTGACATCGTTGATGAAATCAATGAATACATTGATAATGTAATCATTCCATCCAACGTAAGTTATGCGAGTGGTCTTGTTGGACAACTGAAACAGAATGAACGTTCAGCACAATTAGACATGCCACTTGATGATGAAGTTGGACAGCAACTTACGACTGTGTTCAATCAGATTGGCACTACGTATGTTCAGAAGGGATACAAGAGAGACGCAACCACAACAGTCTCACAGTGTTGGTCAAACCATGCGTATGCGGGTGACTACAATCCTCATCATGATCATGGTGTCCATACTGTTGCTGGATTGTCTGGATTTCTGTGGTTGAAAATTCCACAAAGTATTCAAGACTCACCTGATGTACCAGAAATTAATAATGCTTCTGGTGGTGTTGATGGTTGGACACATCTTGTTTGGGGATTGAATAGCAAACGTGACATCATGCAACTTAGACCACAGACAGAAGATTATGTGAAGCCTGAGGTTGGTGTTATGTTGGTATTTCCTCAGTGGTTGAAACATGCGGTATTGCCTTTCTATGGTGATGGTGAACGTAGGTCTATTGCAATGAATTGGAACGTACATGATACGGAAGCAGAATTGAAGAAGTACATGTCCAAACGAGAGACAGAACTATATGAAGAAAGCAAAAAGTCTTAGTTACAGATACAATGAAGACAGAGCATTACTAGAACTGAAAAGATATATCGATTCTACTTATGATGAACACTACAGCAAGAATAAGTTTCAAGCTACAGAGTTCATTATAGATGCTGGTCACGGTGAAGGATTCTGTATTGGCAACATACTCAAGTATGCACAACGATACGGAAAGAAGAACGGCAAGGACCGAAGAGACTTGTTGAAAGTTATACACTATGGTATAATGGCTTTATATTTAAATGAAACGGAGTTAGATAATGAAATTAAGTGAAAGTACAGTATCAGTATTGAAGAACTATTCTACCATCAATCAAAATCTTTTGGTTAGAGAAGGTAGTGTTCTGAGTACCATGTCTGCTATGAAAAACATAGTTGCCCAATCAACTGTCGATGAAGAGTTTTCTCAAGAAGTTGCAATCTACGACTTGAATGAGTTTCTTGCATCGATGTCTTTGTTTAATTCCCCAGACCTGAAGTTCAAAGATGATTTTGTAATAATGTCTGAGGAAGGAAAGAAGTCATCTCTCAAGTATTGGTATTCTGATCCGTCTGTTGTTACAACAGTGACAAAAGAAATCAACATGCCAGAGTGTGAAGTGGAGTTTACTCTTTCGAGTGACGTTCTATCCAATGTTCAGAAGGCAGCAGCAGTTATTGGTGCACCTGATATGGTATTGGAGAATGGCAGTTTGCGTGTTACTGATAAGAAGAATGACACTGCTAATGCATATTCAATCGATGTTGTTGATACTGATGATGATGTGGATTATAAGTTCTGGTTCAAGGTTGAGAATCTGAAACTGTTGTCGGGAGACTATAATGTTAGTGTCTCTTCAAAGAGAATCAGTCACTTCAAAAACACAAACGTGGATATTGAATACTTTATAGCCCTCGAACCCGAATCACATTATGGTTCTTAATAGGACATTATATTATGAAAGACTTTCTATGGGTGGAGAAATACCGTCCAAAGAGGATTGACTCGTGTGTATTACCAGACCATCTAAAAGATACTTTATCTAAGTTTGTTGCACAAGGCGACATACCTAATCTAATTCTGTCTGGTGGTCCCGGCGTTGGTAAAACAACTGTTGCTCGGGCCATGCTTGAAGAACTCAACCTAACCTATATGTTTGTCAATGGTTCAGAAGAATCTGGCATCGATGTTCTTCGCACCAAGATTAAAAACTTTGCTTCTACTGTGTCATTACATGGTGGTCGCAAGTATCTTATTCTTGATGAGGCAGACTATCTAAATCCACAGTCAACGCAACCAGCATTACGTGGAATGATTGAAGAGTTTCACAAAAACTGTGGTTTCATCCTAACGTGTAATTACAAGAATCGTTTGATACCACCACTACATTCTAGGTGTAGTGTCATTGATTTTAATATTCCCAAATCAGAGAAACAGCAACTCGCTGCAGATTTTCTAAATTCTGCTATAGAAATGCTAACGAATGAAGGCATAGAGTATGAAAAGAAAGTAATCGCAGAGTTGATATTTAAGCATTTTCCAGATTGGAGAAGGATAGTAAATGAACTTCAAAGATACTCGGTATCTGGAACGATAGATGCTGGCATACTGGTAAATATATCAGATGTAAATATAGATGAATTGATTCATTCTATGAAGAATAAGGAGTTTACTAATGTTCGTAAGTGGGTTGTGGACAATCTGGACATGGATCATGTACGTCTGTATCGCTACATCTATGATCATCTTCATAAGTTTTTGGATGGTAGTTGTGTTCCTCATATTGTCGTTATACTGGCTGAGTACCAATACAAAGCTGCTTTTGTTGCGGATCAAGAAATCAATATGCTCGCTTGTCTGACAGAGATTATGGCAAGAGGTAAGTTCAAATGAAAATAGAAAATTATGACTGTGAAGAAGAGTATGATAAGTTATCCAAAATATATGATAAGTGGGCATCTCCAACATGGCCCGATGATGATAATATTCAAGGACTGATTAATTTTATAAAAACCTTTCCAGGCGGTAGACGTATATTAGAACTTGGAGTGGGTACAGGTAATGTGGCAATAAAATTATATATGGATGGTTATCATAATATTACTGGTACAGATAAAAGTACTGGCATGATAAAACATTTAAAGAATAAGTGTGCCGACATCAAAGTGCTGATGGAAGATTTATATGAGACTGAATATTTTGATTATGATTGGATTCTAATGATAGGCAACATTCAAGAACGTGTAGAACATAAGAAAAAGTTTTTTCAAAAAATGTATAAACAAATGCTTGATGGTGCACTCTTGTTTATGAATATAGGGTATTTTCCAGAATATCATTTAGATTTTGATCCAAACAAGGATCTTCTTCAAGAGTATAATGAGAGTGGGTTCAGTGTTAAACGTAGATACAGATGGTACACACCACAACATCTTAGTGGAATTTTTACCTATACCGATATTGAAACTGGTAGTGTGGTTAATTATAAATTTTGTGTGTGGACTATAACCCAAGAAGACATGATTGAATTGTTGAACAATATAGGATTTAAACATCTTACAATTGGTAAGTCGGCCGATACTGGATATTATGAAGACATCTTGGTCTTTCAAAAATGAGGAATGAGGAATGATTATTGATGTTTATGATGATGTCCTAGAACACCATGTGGCCGAATACATTAGCATGGAAATGAAAGAACTGTCATGGAAGTATGACTACCGTTCCAATACATTTTTACCCAATAAACATTGGCACATCTTTTGTGGACATAATCCAAAAGGAATTGTCGATAATGGGTATGAATGGGTGCTTCCTATTTGGAATACGATAAAGTCTAAATATCATTTCGATGATAAGTATGATGTTGATGATTTCATACGCATATACATGAATGCTCATACACATGGAATAGAACCACATATTCATACAGATGATGGTGATTTCACCATGATTTACTATCCCAGACTTGATTGGAAAGTAGAGTATGGTGGTGGAACCGTTGTCAATGGAAAACTTATTGAGTACATTGGTAATAGATTAATTGTGTTTAATGCACATTTACCTCATCAGGCACAATCGGTTTCTAGAGAATGTTATGATTTGAGAACTGTTATTGTTTTTAAATGTGTTATGAGTAGTACAACCGCCATCGAAAAACTTGTTAAATGGCAGCTGTAATAACGGAATCATAGTTATGTATGAACTAAAAGATTATCTCAAAGCAATAAATCGTACCAAAGAACCTCTTATGGATGAAGAGGATGAAATGTGGGAGAAGAAATACTCACCATTTATAGTCAATAAGTGTCTAATGCCATTTCAAGACACGATACTGTTTGTCAATGAAATGAATCAGTATCCACAACTGGACAAGAAGTTGCAGTTCGACTTTTACCTAAATAGTCTAAGGTCAAGGAACAGATATACTCCTTGGATGAAGGCGAAGAAATTGAAGACTCTAGAGTGTGTTAAAGAGTATTATGGCTACAACAATGAAAAGGCAAGAGTCGCTCTTGATATACTAAATGATGAACAGATTTCCGCCATAAAACAAAAATTAGATAAAGGTGGAAGAAATGGAAGACGTTAATTGGACACAAGATGATATGTTGGAGGTGACCTTGAACGAACCAGATGATTTTCTGAAGGTTCGTGAAACATTGTCACGTATTGGAGTTGCTTCCCGTAAAGAACGAAAACTATATCAGTCCTGTCACATATTACACAAGCAGGGACGGTATTACATAGTTCACTTCAAAGAATTGTTTGCCCTTGATGGTAAACACACAAATCTATCAGAGAATGATATATCACGTAGAAACACTATCGTGAATCTCCTAAATGATTGGGGATTGATTGGTGTTGAAAATAAGGCTGAGCCTGCTGCTCCCCTGAGTCAGATAAAAGTATTATCCTTTCGTGAGAAGAACGAATGGACATTGGAGACCAAGTATAATATTGGCAAAAAGCGAGAAGACTAAACTAACAATCTACATAATGAGTGATGTAACTACTATATGAATTTTTATACAAATGTGATCCAGTGGGGAAACAATCTACTAGTAAGAGGTGTTGAAAACGATAAACGTATTAGCAAGAGAGTTAGGTATGAACCTACTCTATTTGCATTGGTTAACAAACCAACAAAATACAGAACCCTCGATAACAAGTATGTTGAGCCACAAAAGTTTCTATCGATTAATGATGCGAAGGATTGGTTGAAGCAGTATGAAGGACAATCTGACCTAATCTATGGCAACACTCAATTCAACTATGCTTACATAGGTGACTTGTTTAACGGTGATGTTCCTTGGGATAAGGACAAGATTCTTATCGTTACTATTGATATTGAGGTTGAGTGTGAGAATGGATTTCCAAATCCAGAACAGGCTGTAGAACCCCTTCTGTCAATTACCATCAAGAATCACCAGAACAAGAGAATCAAGGTCTGGGGATTACAACCGTATAACAATTATCGTGAAGATGTGAATTACGTTCAGTGTCGTGATGAGCATGACATGATTGAACGGTTCATTCAGGATTGGGAGTTTATGTATCCCGATATTATCACTGGATGGAACTCTGAGTTTTTTGATATACCTTATCTCTGTAATCGCATTAAGATGTTGCTTGGTGAAGACAACCTAAAACGACTGTCACCTTGGGGAAGAGTTTACGATAGACAAGTTTATCAGATGGGACGACATCATCAGTTGTATAACATTGCTGGTGTTTCTGCTCTTGATTACTTTGACCTCTATCGTAAGTTTACCTATACAAACCAAGAGTCGTATCGGTTAGACCACATTGCTTCTGTCGAACTTGGAGAACGTAAAGTCGGCAATCCATTCGATACATTCAGAGAGTGGTATACAAAGGATTATCAATCGTTCATTGAATATAACATCAATGACGTTGAACTCGTTGACAAGCTAGAGGACAAGATGCGACTCATTGAGTTGTGTCTGACTATGGCATATGACGGTAAAGTAAACTACACAGACATTCTTGGTACAGTTCGTTACTGGGATGTTGTGATATATAATCATCTGAGGAAGAAAAATATAGTCATTCCACAGAAGACTAACAATACAAAGAGTGAGAAATTTGAAGGAGCCTATGTTAAAGATCCTATTATTGGTATGCATAAATGGGTTATGTCGTTTGACTTAAATTCACTGTATCCACATCTTATTATGCAATACAACATTTCACCAGAGACGTTGGTGAATAGTGACAATGAAATACAAGAAGGTTTGGTCAACAAACTTTTGGAAGGAAAGGTAGAAAACAGAACCAATCATTGTATGACTCCAAACGGTGCGTTCTTTAGAAAAGACAGAATAGGATTTCTCCCAGAGTTAATGGAGAACATGTACAATGATCGTGTTAAGTATAAAAAACTTCTGCTCAAAACTAAGCAACAGTATGAGGACACTGGTGAACCCTCATTGCTTAAAGACATATCTCGTTACGACAACATCCAAATGGCAAAAAAGATTTCTCTCAATTCTGCCTATGGTGCTATTGGCAATAACTGGTTTCGGTATTATGATCTTATGGTTGCTACTGCGATTACTACTGCTGGTCAGTTATCTATTAGATGGATTGAAAAAGGTATTAACGATTATCTTAACAAGCTTCTACAAACAAAAGAACAAGATTATGTCCTTGCATCAGATACCGATTCGGTATACATCACTTTTGATAGACTTGTGGACAAGTTGTTTGAAGAGGGAACTGAAACTAGAAAAATCATCAGTTTCTTGGATAAGATTGCAAGTGAGAAGTTGGAACCATTTATTGACAAGAGTTACACGACGCTTGCTGAAACTATGAATGCATATTCACAGAAGATGAATATGAAACGTGAGGTGATTGCTGACAAGGCAATATGGACTGCCAAGAAGAGATACATTCTAAATGCATGGGACATCGAGGGAGTTCGTTTCAAGGAACCTCAGTTGAAAATTATGGGTATCGAAGCAGTCAAGAGTTCAACACCAGCACCGTGTAGAGAGAAGATTAAAGAAGCACTCAAGATTATTATGAATGGTGATGAGGAATCGTTGAATTCGTTTATACAGAACTTTCGAATAGAGTTTATGAGTCTGCCACCAGAAGACATCGCATATCCAAGAAGTTGTAATGGTGTAAAAAAGTTTGCTGGTGAGTCTACTCTCTTTGCGCCAGGTGCACCGATTCATGTTAAGGGTGCGATACTATACAATCACCTAGTGAGAAAACAGAAGTTACAGAACAAGTATCCACTTATATTGGAAGGCGATAAGATTCGGTTTCTGCATTTGAGGCAACCAAACATATTTCAATCAACTGCATTTTCATTCATAACAAGTGTGCCAAAGGAACTTGACATTCGAAGCAAAATAGATTATGATGTACAGTTCGAGAAAAGTTTTGTTGAGCCGTTAAAGTTCATCACAGACAAGATTGATTGGAATATCGATACTGGTTATGGTGAGCAAGGTTCGTTGGAGGATTTCTTTTGAGTAAAATATATGACATTATAAAGACAAGTGCAGACCATACAGGTTTGCCTGTCATGAACAAGTCTCAATTTAAAAGTGTGACAGAGGAATTTGGTAAAGAAGAGTTTCGTAAAAAACTTGCTGACTATGTTGCAAATGAAAGACCGCCTTACCCGTTAAAGGAATACACCAAAGAAGAAGTAGTTAAAACCTTTTATAAGTTGAAGAAGGCAGACTATACTCAGTACATAGACACTACAAGAGAAGTCATAGAGAAATGGGACGATTACAAATATCCATATAGCAAGTATGGATTGGGTGTTATTGACACTCCCACAGGAGCACATTCTTTTATTAATGTCAGTAATTATTTCATGCAAGACTTGAGACTTGCTTGTAATTCGTATGGATTCATATCTCCAATTGCCAGATGGAATGAAGGAACGTCTAGAGAGATATGGGCATCTTTAGGGCCTTTATGGAGGGGTGTTAATAGTACTAAAGACTTAAGTCCTCAGAGTATTGTTGAAGCATTGCGTTTGGGTACATATATTGCAACACAATTCAAACCTCTTGTTGCTAAAATAATATATGATATGACAGAAGCAAAAACTGTACTGGACACCTCTATGGGTTGGGGAGATAGACTTGCTGCCTTTTATGCTTCTAATGCAACTCATTTTCTTTGATGGTCTTACTGGTGGAAAGAAGACCGTACAGATTTATCGTTGTGGAGCAGAAAATTTACCTTGGGACAAAATTGAAAATGTAGACTGTGCGTTTACAAGTCCACCTTACTTTTCAACAGAGAGATATAATGAGGGTGGTGAGTTTGAAAATGAGCAGTCTTGGGCAAAATATAATACATATGAAGAGTGGAGAGATGGGTTTTTCTTACCTGTCTCACAAAGAAGTTTTGAGAGTTTGAATGATAATGGTGTCCTATTGGTAAATATCTTTGATCCCAAAATTAATAAACAACGATATCGAGCCAGTGATGATCTTGTTGATTCTATGGAAAAGCATTTCATGGGACAACTTGGAATGAGGATTATGCAACGTCCACAAGGCAAAGCAGTTTTCTCTGATGAGGAAGGAAACTTTGATAAGTCGCAACTACAGACCTTTTTTGATAAGATTTATATAGAAAACATATGGTACTTTGGCAAGAACAAAGACCGTGATATTCTTCAATATACTAAAAGTGGCACATTGGATGATTTTTTTTAAATGACTGATTTTACTTTTGCTCATAGACAAGAAGGTTTTGATGAACACATTGATTGGAGTATTCGTGGTTATAATGATCTGTTAGACGATGTTGTAACCTTTTCACGTTACTTTGTAGAAAATGAAAGTGATGTTGTTGACATAGGTTGTTCTACAGGTAAAGTGACTGAACGGATGATTAAAATGAATAACGACTTTGCCAAGGATGTTCACTGGCAAGGAGTAGAGATTGCTGAAGGATTTTTTGAGGCTCTGGATAAACGACAAAGAGAGATAGAGAAAAAATATGATGCATCTGTTACGTTTTATAAAGATGATGTACGTCATTTTGAATTTGAAGATTGTTCTTTGGTGACTTCTATATTTACTTTACAGCTGTCTCTTAT
>LULS01000915.1_pt1 | contig 10108 bp, 9 predicted proteins | sample 728101 | NCBI WGS metagenome assembly LULS01 (sample SAMN03860283, study PRJNA289734) | marine metagenome | biome: seawater column; feature: ocean; material: water; isolation source: Red Sea water column Station 108 - depth 200m | place: Saudi Arabia: Red Sea | collected 2011-10-15 | depth 200 m | reverse complement strand
GTAGTCAATGAAGTGCCACTATTAGGGCAAGCGCTCCCCTACGTTGGCCACATGCAGACGCGAAACCGGGGTACGATCTGCGGGTCGATCTGTCATGCTGATCCAAGTTCTGAAATCCCCCTGGTATTGGCCACTCTTGGTGGCGAAATTGTCGTACGCAGTGAAACAGAACAACGCGTAATCCCGATTCAGGATTTCCAGGTCGGGCTCATGACCTCAGCCAGACGTCCAGATGAATTAGTGGTGTCTGCCCGCTTTCCGGTCGCACTGCCTGGACAGCGATTCAGTTTTACCGAGGTTGCTCGCCGGCACGGTGACTTTGCCATAGTCGCGATTGCAGGCTGCTGTGACGGTAAAAAAACCCGCATTGGCGTGGGTGGTGTCGCCGACACACCCGCTGTGCGTGAGTGGCCTCGTCTCGAACTAGACCAGATTGATGATGCCCTAAACGAGCTGGCGTGGGATTTGGGTGGTTATGATGACATTCACGCCAGTGCCCGTTATCGTCGCGAACTGATACGCAAGCTGGGTCGCGACCAGATCGAGAAAGTTCAAAATGACCAAGATTGACCGCGGCGTACGCTATCCGGTGAGTTTTCAGCTCAACGGCGAAGTGGTTCATGGATATGCCGAGAACCGACTGCTTCTATCTGATTTTTTACGTCACGAGGTCGGTGCCACCGGGACTCACGTGGGCTGTGAGCATGGAATTTGCGGTGCCTGCACGGTTCTGGTTGATGGACTACCCGTCCGCAGCTGCTTGATGCTGGCTGTTCAGGTTGAGGACTGCGACGTTCAGACAATAGAAGGACTGGCGCGGGCGGATGGCTCTTTCAATGAACTTCAGTCAGCTTTCAACCACCGATTCGCTGCCCAGTGCGGTTACTGCACACCGGGAATTCTGATGAATCTTCAGCACTTGAAGAATGAGAACCGTGATTTCAAGGAAGAGGAAATTCGGAATGCCCTGGGTGGTCATATCTGCCGCTGCACTGGCTATCGAGAAATCATCGACGCTGCCATGGATGTGATGGGCGGAGACAGCAGTCAAACCGAAAACTAAACCGCAAACTCGGCTGCACTGTAGCCATAATGTCCATTGCAGTCAGTCGAAGTAGTGAATCTCCAGTAACAGACAACCGTTACGGGATTTAAACGGACCGTGATCAGTACCCGGAGGTCTGCAAGCATAGGTATTGGCTGCAAATATCTCACCACCCTGACCGTTCTCGTCATTGCCAACGATTAAATCGCCCGACACCAGGTACACCTCCTCCCAGTACTCGTGATTGAAAGGTGCGGTGGTGTAGATACCTGGTTTGAAACGCAGTAGCCGAGTCCGACTGCCCGTTCGATTAATTTCATCCAGGCTGCCCGAAAGAATTTTCTGCTCAATCCCGTTGGGGTAACCCGGCGGCACTTCCCAGCCGTCTTCTCTCGTACCCCCGGGGGTTTCAGGATTGAATGTCGTGCAGTGCTATCACTTTGCAGCCTGTCTATACTCAGACGCGTTTCCCGGTGGTGCACTCGATTTGCAGGCATACGTAACTCTCACGCTACCCGGCTACGCACCAGATGGGATCCGAGTAGCCGCCCCAGCGATGATACCAGTGTCCGTCCCAGTTCATCAGCCGTATCGATCACCTCCGCATGCGGGTAGTAACGGCTGACATCGTAACCGATCCCAATCGCCAGGAGTTCCAATAAACGTGATCGATCGAGCTCACTGACAACGTCGGCAAGGTGCTGACCCAGGAAGCCCGGGGGGTTGACCTCAGCGGTCGCTGCATCGTACGGCACACCATCTGAGATCACGACAAGAAATCGGCGCGATTCACTACGACGCGTCAGTCTCGATGCCGCCCACTGGATTGCTTCTCCATCGATGTTTTCCCGCATCCAGCCGGGGTTAATTATGGCAGCAAGCGATTCCCGGCAACGCCGCATGGGTGTATCGGCATCTTTGAATATAATATGACGAAGCGCATTCAGTCGTCCCGGCATAACCGGCCGCCCATCACGCACCCATTGTTCACGAACAGGACCACCCTGCCACGCCTGGGTCGTAAATCCCAGGACTTCCGTGGGGATGCCAAATCGTTCTAGCACGGTTGCAATCATCTCTACACAAATTGCAGACACTAGAATGCGCCTACCGCGCATCGAAGCTGAATTATCGATGAGCAAACTGACAACAGTGTTCTTTTCCAGCAGTGGCCGCTGCTGCCGGTGTATATAGTCATAGAACGGATTGGCGACGACCTGATCCAGTCGGTTAGGGTTTACTAAACCCTCGTTGGTGTCGTCATCCCAGCCGCGATCGATCGTGCTGAGTAGAAGATCGTAAAGTCTACGTGCCATGCGTCGAATCCCGGTTCGCTCCAGTTGCACCGCTTGATCGAGCTGATCGCGTAATTCACGTAACCGTAACGAAGAAAGGAGGTCGCGTGGCTGAAGAACCTCATCGTGTCTGTGCTCATAGATACGGTAGCGTTCTTCTTTACGAGCAGATGCAATGCTGACGATTGTGCCGCCTGCGGATTCATCATCATCTGTAGGTGCTGATAATTCAGACAGTTCGAGTGACTCTTCTTCGCTGGTGTCTTCACTTTCTACTGGTATCGGCTCAACTGCAGTGGCCACGGTCGGGCGAAACGCCAACTCATCGGCACAACGCTTCAGCGCACGTTCGAAATCATCCTCTCGATCTGCCAAATCTACCAACCCAGGCATACGCTTAAGCGCAATATCGAGTCGATGTGTTGACCATAACCTCAATAATGATTGCACCTCTTCGCCTACGGTAACTGAGTACAACAACGAGCGAAACAGCCAGGACAGCATCTGGGCCGCGACATAATCATCCGGCCCATGATCAGTATCTACCCCCAGACTACTGCTGCAGTAGCCGTAGTAGGTCCGCAGGTTCTGACGCGTTCCGGGCATATAGCGTGAACGGAGCCATTCCAGGCGAGCGTGCCTGAAACCGAAGATGAACTGCCCTCTGGGTGAAAGAACGCTTTCAATGGAAATGGCCGGCTCAAGGCAAGGTCTCAGACCACGTGCATCCCAGGCTCCACGAAAAGCACTGATGGCATCAGTATGCGATACGCTGCTGAGAAAAAGATGAGTGACTAAATCTTCATTGTGCCGGGCGTGATCGATAGACGACCCGCCTGCCCACGGATCGTTTTCACAACCACCGGCTAGTATTTTGCCGGTAACCTCAACGCAGTGTATGAACTGTTCTAGGTCAGCAGAGTGCCGGGTATCGGTAGTCACGGGCTGGATGTCACAGCTGAGGCCAGGGACTCTGGTAGGTCTTCACCCAGACAGCGTTGAAACAATTCGGCAATAACCGGCCGATCTTCAGGATCGGACTTATTCAGGAAAGCGTACTGAAACGACAGAATCATATCGTCGAATATCTCTAAATTCTGCAGCCATGTAATCACTGTCCGCGGCGACATCACTGTGGCGATTTCTCCAGCGGCAAACGCAGTTCTGGTTAGACCTGCCAGCGTGACCATCGACGACACCAATTCACGCCCCTGCTCCGTCTGGCGGGACGGCACATTCGCCAAAACCATGTCGACTTCTTCTTGCATGGAAAGGTAGTTCAACGTGGCCACAATCGACCAGCGGTCCATCTGCCCCTGGTTCAGCTGTTGGGTTCCAAAATAAAGTCCAGTAGCATCACCCAAACCCACTGTGTTGGCAGTACCAAACAGTCGAAAATTGGGGTGCGGCTGAATCACCTGACTTTGATCCAACAGAGTCAAGCGGCCATCCAGTTCGAGAACTTGCTGTATAACAAACATAACGTCAGGCCGACCGGCATCGTATTCATCGAAAACCAGTGCCACCGGTCTTTCGAGCGCCCAGGCCAGTATCCCTGGTCTAAAGCGGGTCACCTGAACCCCTTGTTCAAGAACAATGGCGTCCTTGCCAATCAGGTCCACACGAGTCACGTTACTGTCCAGATTCAAGCGTACACAGGGCCAATTGAGCCGTGCTGCAACTTGTTCAATGTGTGTGGATTTGCCTGTTCCATGATACCCCTGGATCAGGACTCGCCGGTTGTGCATGAAGCCGGACAATATTGCGAGTGTAGTCTCCCTATGAAAACAGTAAGCGGGATCGATCTCCGGCACATATTCGGAGGGCTCGGCAAATGCGGGCACACGAAGTGCGCTGTCAAACCCGAACACCTTCGAAGTGCTGATTTCTTCTGTAGGGCCGCCAACGGGCAGTGAAGAAGCCGCGCTTTCCGGAACTTCAGAAATTTTAGATCTATCCGTATCGGTCATTAGCATAAAGACGCACGTGGCGGATTACTGCAATTATACTTGCGGCGAGAGTTAGGGTTTTCCGGAGTGATAAACATGGTGTGGACTGTGGGTGTAGATGTGGGCGGTACTTTCACAGATTTTTTTGCCGTTGACGAGTCAAACGGCTCGGTTCACGTGGGCAAGTTTCCATCAACACCGGGGAATCCGGCCGATGCAGTGCTGAACGGCCTCGAGGTGCTGGCCCAGGGACACGGCCTTAATCTCAATGAACTCCGCCACTTCTCGCATGGCACTACTGTCGCAACGAATTCACTGCTGCAACGGCGTGGTGGTGATGTCATGCTACTTACGACCGCTGGTTTTGCCGATTTGCTCGATATCGGGCGCCAGACCCGGCCGCACATGTTCGACCTTTTTCAGGATTACCCTGCCGCCCTGGTCCCGAGGTCGCGACGGGTCGAAGTGTCTGAAAGAATAACCGATGGTGGAGAGGTCCTGATTCCACTCAGCCAGCATGAAATCGAACGCGCAGTCGACTGCGTCCGTGCCGCCAACCCACAGTCCTGTGCCGTTTGTTTTCTGTTTGCGTTTCAGAACCCTGAACACGAACGGGCGATTACCGACGAACTGCGCCGGTCGCTGCCAGACATTGAGGTCTGTGCATCATCTGAAGTTCAGCCTGAATTTCGAGAATTCGAACGTTTCTCAACGACAGTTCTCAACGCATATCTACAGCCCGTCATGGCCCAATATATGACGGAACTCGACAATGGTCTTAAGCGCCTGGTTCCGAACGCCAGTTTCGGACTTAACCAGTCCAGTGGCGGCCTAATGTCTGTGGCACGGGCTCAGAGATTGCCCGTTCGTACCGCTTTGTCTGGCCCGGCTGCCGGGGTGGTTGGCGCTGCACACGTCGCCGCTGCGGCACAACGACCAAATACAATTACCCTGGACATGGGTGGGACCAGTGCCGATGTCGCACTGATCCGCCGAGCGCGCATACCGACTGTGTTTTCCCGGGAAGTCGGTGGCTTTCCGATCCGGATGCCGATGGTCGATGTCGAAACCGTGGGAGCGGGTGGAGGCTCGGTTGCCTGGGTCGACCGTGACGGCCTGCTCAAGGTTGGCCCAAAAAGCATGGGGGCAAATCCCGGTCCAGCTTGTTACGGACTTGGCGGTACACAGCCGACCGTGACTGACGCCAATCTAATTCTCGGTCGACTCAGTGAAGATGGGCTTCTGGCCGGAACAATGAATCTCGACAAAGCAGCAGCGGCTTCGGTATTCGATTCCCTGGCGCAGTCACTTGATGTGAGTCCTCTGAGGGCCGCGCAAGGCGTGATCGATATCGTTGTTGCCAACATGGTGCGGGCGATCCGTACGATATCGGTAGAGCGTGGCCATGATCCCCGGGGATACTGTTTGATGCCGTTTGGTGGAGCAGGTCCACTTCACGCCAGAGATGTGGCGCGCAACCTGGGGATTGAGGAGATACTGGTCCCACCAGCTGTGCACACGGTTTGGTAGTTTCTGATCTGTTGGAGGATTTTGTAGATAGCGGGCGTATCGAGGTCAATGCGGAAAACGTCACGCAGATCGAGCAAATCCTCGACTCCCTCAGCCTACAGGCTCGAAAATGGTTCGAACAGGAAAGCATTCTAGATCACACCCGCGCTATTCGAATCCGGCTTGATATGCGCTATGTAGGGCAGAATTTTGAACTGGCAGTACCATTGGAGACACCAGGAAATCAGATACCTGCTCTGATGGTCGGCGATCTTCAGCAAAGCTTTTTCAGTACCCATGAAGACAACTATGGCTATTTCAACCCAGACGATCCAATCGAGATCATCAATATCCGCCTGACTGCCAGCGGACGACTCGCTCCACTTGCAGATTACCGCAAACTGGAAGTATCAGAAACTGCACCGGTGATTACTGGCGAACGGGAGGTCGTCTTCCGGTCAGACAACCCCGTGACCTGCCCCGTGTATAACCGCAATGATCTTAGTGCAGGTCACATACTGACCGGCCCAGCCGTGATAGACCAATTGGATGCGACCACCCTGCTGTATCCTGGCGACATCGGCACAGTCGATGAAACCGCGACACTCCTTATTACCCTTAGGGAGGATCTCAATTGAACCGACTTGATCCCATCAGTCTAGAGATAATATCGAATGCCCTGCGATCGATTACAGATGAGACGTATGCGGCGCTAATGAAGTCGGCGTATTCGACCAACATTAAGGAACGCCACGATCACTCGACTGCAATCATGGACCGTTCCGGTCGCCTGGTGGCGCAGGCCGTCGAATCTCTGCCGATTCATATCGCGTCCATGCATGGGTTGATGCAGGCACTGCTCGACAAATTTGGGGACAACATTCATCCCGGCGATCTGTTTATAGCCAACGACCCGCATGCTGCAGGAGGTACACATCTACCCGATGTCAATCTCGCCATGCCTATTTTCATTGACGACGAAATATTCGGCTTCGTCTGTAACATCGCACACCATGCAGATATCGGCGGGATGGCTCCCGGCAGCATGGCTGGCGGTATGTCAGAAATCTATCAAGAAGGACTTCGAATACCCGTCGTTCGTCTGTTTCGCAACGGCGAATTGCAGCAGGATTTGTTCGATCTGATGCTGCTGAACGTGCGGGTACCCAAAGAACGTCGCGGAGACTACTTCGCACAAATCTCAGCTTGTCGACTGGGTGAACGCCGCCTGAAGGAAGTTGTCGCTGAACACGGCGCCGAAACCATCAGCACTGCGTTCGGCGACATTATCGACCGGACCCGAGAGCGGATGGGTGACAGCATCGAGACTATCCCCAATGGAGAGTACCGGTTTACTGACATGATGGATGGCGATGGTATTGAGGCCCTTGATTTACCGATAGAGCTGGTTATCCGAGTAAAAGGCCGTGAGATCACTTTTGACTTCGAAGGCACCTGCGCGCAGGTCGCCGGTAATATTAATGTGACCCTGAACGCAACACAGGCCGCAGTCTGCTACTCGCTCAAGGCGCTACTGGATCCTGACGTACCCAATAATCAGGGTGTGCTCGATTCAGTAAAGATCCTGGCACCGCTCAGTACACTGGTCAATAGCACCTTCCCAGCGCCGGTTGCGGCACGTGCTAACACCTGCCAAAGAATCATTGACGTGGTTCTCGGTGCACTGTCTACCGCCTTCCCGGAACGCGTTATTGCTGCGGCAAACGGCGCCAATACAACGGCCGTATTCTCCGGACCTCTAACCTGCCGATTGAAGCCATCGAAATGGAATATCCACTTCTGGTCGATGAATACAGTCTCGTCGAAGACTCGGCTGGCGCTGGTAAACACCGGGGTGGCATGGGCCTAAGGCGAGTCATCACACCACGCCATGACAACTGTATTTTTAACGGTGCCGGCGAACGCTTTCGTCACCAGCCGTGGGGGCTGTTTGGCGGCAGCGCTGGCGGCGCCGGGCGATTTCTATTGCGCTCACCGGAATCAATCACACGGCTGGACAACAAACCGGATGCTGTCAAGGTGTCGCCTGACTCTGCCGTTGTGATCGAAACACCCGGCGCCGGGGGCTATGGACCTCCTTCCGAAAGGACAGCCGATCAACTGCGCGCTGACTGTGAAACAGGTAAATTCAGCGACGACTACCTGGCACGGCACTACGGAACCGTTGATCGCTCATAACACAGGCCGTATTAATCAACCATAGATAGCTACTTCCAAACAAAACTGAATTTTCAGCTTAGCTTTTCCAGCCCGCACCAGTTGGCAATGAACAATGCGATGGTGCCAGTGATACGCTGTAACGAAGCCAGGCTGACTCGCTCGTCGAACGCGTGGATGTCTTTAGATACCGGTCCGTAGACCAAGCAGGGACAATCGTCGTACAAAACGAAAACTCGCCCATCGAGATAACCCGGCGTAACAAACGATTCCAGCGAACTGCCAAAACTCACGGCATGCGCCTGGGACAATACTTTCTCCGCGTCGCTGCCTTCTTCCAGTACGTAACCGCGACTGAAGAAGCCGTTGTATTCAACCGTCGGTGGGTTGTCAGATAAAAACGGGTCCTCGCGGCTACTGAGTTCCAGGCATGCTTCAATTTCACGGGCCGCATCCCGCGGATCGACACCCGGATAGATGGCGGCTCGGACATCGAGCGTGCACCAGGCCGGAACGGAGGACGCCCAGTCGCCACCTGCGATCTTTCCGACATTGAAATTGATAGGATGATCCAGGTCTTCGAAGTACCTAAAATCGCCACGACGGGCATTCCATTCTGATTCGAGCTCTTTCAGCGAACCGATTAATCGGTAAGCCGCCTCTATAGCATTCGCGCCCTCACCCGCTTCACGAACATGCACAGGGCGCCCACGGACGTGGACCTGAAACCAGATTACACCGACATTTGCCCGCACCAGCATGTCCTCTTCCGGTTCAGGAATAAGTGCCGCATCGGCGCGATAGCCGCGGACCAGCGCAGACAAGGCTCCGTTACCGGTGCATTCCTCTTCGGTCACGGACTGCAGAAACACATCAGCTGAAGGCTGCATATCCAGGCTGCGCAGTGCATCGAGGGCAAAGATATTTGCGCACAATCCGGCTTTCATGTCGGCGCCGCCCCGCCCGTAGAGCCAGTCACCCTCTATCGATGGTTCGAATGGAGGTCGAGTCCACATGTCTAACGGCCCGGTCGGTACCACGTCGATATGACCGTTGAGAATCAACGACCGACCGAGGTTCTGTACAGGAGCATGGGTGCCGACGACATTGACGGCATTGCTGTAATCGACCTTGACGGGAGAAAAACCCGGATGTGCCTCGATCTCACCGATATCGATAGTCCAGCTATCCATCTGATAACCCCGGGTTTCAAGCGCGGTGTACACCAGCGCCTGGGCACCACTCTCCTGGCCCCGCACAGAAGGCTGCCGCATAAGATCCATCGTAAAACCGAGTTGGGATTCAAATCCCCCGGCTACCGCGTCAAGAATCCGCCTGGACAGTTTGCTGTCCAGCTGACCTGGCAGGCAATTACTCACTGACAACCTTCAAGGGTCGCGAGACACAGCATGGGTGGAGCAGGACACGCAACCACCCCAGTAACTGACATGGTCGTAGTCGATCTCAATCGGTTCCACGCCCCGCCGGGACAGCTCGTCGCCTACCCGGCCCAGCCCGGACGGCATGATGTATCGCGAATCATCCAGGCTCACACCCACCGTGGCATACGCCTGCGCTTCGGCTTCCGTCAGTTCGATGACTTCCCAGTCAGCGAGAACCTCTGGCAGTTCGCAGTCAAGATCGTCACGATGCAACAGCAGCAACCCCTCCCGAACTAACACCATGATTCCCAGCAAGTGAAGGAATGCACCTTTCATCGGCATCGGATGTACCTGGTAACCAAAAGGACCGATGTAGTGCTCAAGCCAGCGCGTGCCGGCTCGGTTTGTTGCGATATCGGATTCACCGACAAATAGATGATTGTTGTAACAGATGATATCGCCACCTTCCAGATAGGGCCCGGGACCGCCGCTGGACGGTGCAAAAGGTTGCGCTGGAGGCATAACGACATGATGCGTGTCTGCCCCGTCTTCGATCAATGGCGACACAACATCACGTAACGGAAACACTTCTTTTCGGCGATAGGCCCGCCGGATATTCACTTCAATATAGTGCGTGCCAACGGTATACACCGGATCAGCCGGGTATAACAGCGACGCACCAGGCTGTAGATCTGCAAGGTAGCCCCTTTCCTCGACTGTATAGGGTCTAGGCCGGTAGACCTTGACACC
>LULS01000154.1_pt1 | contig 10111 bp, 10 predicted proteins | sample 728101 | NCBI WGS metagenome assembly LULS01 (sample SAMN03860283, study PRJNA289734) | marine metagenome | biome: seawater column; feature: ocean; material: water; isolation source: Red Sea water column Station 108 - depth 200m | place: Saudi Arabia: Red Sea | collected 2011-10-15 | depth 200 m | reverse complement strand
TCTTTCGCTAACGTTTCAGTTATTATGCTCTATGATTCAAAAAGATCTATTGAATAAAAAGACATTTGCAGTTGACATTGATGGAACAATTACTATGAATGGCATGGGAACAATTCATCTTGAAGCACTATCCAAACTGCGTTCCCTGAGGGATAATGGTCATAACGTGATTCTTGTAACTGGTAGATCCTCTGTTGAAGGATATTTGCTCGCAATATTTGGTGGGTTAACACATTTGGCGGTTGGCGAAAATGGTGGATGTATAACTTTTGGTGATAAAATCCAACACAAGATGCTCGGAAATAAGGGTGAATGTATTCATGCTCTTGCAACCATTCAATCAAAACTAGATATTGAAATAAAGGAAAAACCTGTTTTTCCTAGAATGACAGAAGTTGTTCTAGAACGAACATTTGATATTGATAATGTCCAAAAATTCATTGATGAAAATAATCTTAATTAGCTAAAATTGTTACAACAAAAAAATCAGGAGAAGGTGTTCTTGAAGGGTTAGATATCATGTTATCTGAAATTTGATTGTAAATGGTATTTCTTAACGTTCTAAACCAAGTACGGGAAAATATTTCAAAAATTATTGAGGAAAAAGGATATGATAATGTAACTTTTGTTGTAGAACCATCTAAGAGCGGCTTTGGTGATATCACGTGTAATGTGGCATTTTTGTTAGCAAAAAGTCTGAAAAAATCTCCTCAAGAAATTGCTCAAGAATTTGTAGATACATATGACATTAATCTAAACGATGAATTGGAGAAAGTAGAAGCACATCAAAGCGGCTATCTTAATTTTTTTCTCGACATAAACTCATTCAATAAAGCTGTTTTATTAGAATCACAGAATGAGAATTATGGTAGTGTCAACATTGGGAAAAATTCTAAAGTTATAGTTGAACACACATCAGTCAATCCAAATAAGGCATTACACATTGGCCATCTGCGAAACGTTGTAATCGGTGATGTAGTTTCTAAAATTCTTTCAAAAGTAAACTATGATGTTAAAGTTTTGAATTATGTTGATGATTCTGGTCTTCAGGTTGCTGACATAATTGTTGGTTTCAAATTTGGAGGATTTTCAGAGATACCTCCAGCAGGGGAAAAATTTGCCAATTATTGTGGTGATACAGTTTATGTCAAAACTAGCGTAAAATATGCAAATGATGAAGGCTTGGAGTCAAAACGGCGTGAAATTTTAAAGGAATTGGAGGATTCAACATCTGAAACTGCAAGATTTGGAAAAGGATTAACCAGAAAAATCTTAACTGATCAGCTAGACACAGTTTGGAATCTTGGTGCATCATACGATTGTTTGAATTTTGAATCTGATATATTGTATTCAAAACTTTGGGAAAAAGTATTTGATAATATGAAATCTGAAAATCTCATACGCCTTGAAAATGAAGGTGATAATGCAGGTTGTTGGGTATTACCAATTGAAAATGAAGATGATAAGATACTTGTTAGAAGTAATGGTGTTGCAACATATGTTGCAAAAGATATACCATATGCTGCATGGAAACTTGGCGTATTAAATGACCCATTCAATTATACAAAATATACTACACAATCAAATGGGAAAATATTGTATGAAACAACGCTTGAAGAATCACAAGAGTCAAAGCAATCTTTTGCGGCTAATAAGGTCATAACAGTTATTGATAACAGGCAAACTAACCTTCAGAAAATTGTCGCTAGCCTTATGTCAAAATTTAAGCCTGAGAGTTCTTATGTTCACCTTGGTTATGAGGCAGTTACACTAAGCTCTGAAACTGCAAGCCTTCTTGGTAATAAAACTGATGGAAAAGACGTGCAAATGTCAGGTAGAAAGGGTCTTTACATCAACGCTGATGAAATGATAGAAAAACTTGAAAAACGCATTTTTGTTGAATCAAAAGAAAGAAATAATGATCTAGATGATGAATCATTAAGTAAGATATCTCATGATGTTGCTATTGGAACTATAAGATATGAATTGATTAAACCTGATCTAGACAAAATTATTACTTTTGACATCAACTCCTCACTTAAGCTCGAGGGAGATACATGCAGTTACATTCAATATTCATGTGTCAGGGCTTCGAGAATATTAGAAAAATTTGGTAACGAGCCAAACTTTGATGTGCAATTTGATCAATTGAATACTGAATATGAGATTAACCTTATCAAACAAATTGGAATGTTTGAGATCTTTGTTAGTGATGCTGCAAAAAATTATTCTCCAAAAGTAATTGCAAGATATTGTTATGGCTTAGCTGTTACATTTTCCTCATTTTATGAACATGTCAAAGTGTTGAAAGCTGATACACCCGAATTGGTTAATGTAAGACTATGCCTTGTATTATCATTCAAATTAACTTTGGAAAAGGCACTTGATTTGCTTGGAATTATAGCACCGGAGCGTATGTAGATAGATTATTACATATAATCAAATTGAGTATCCAATCTTATGTCAAAAATAAAACAGAACAATTACGTTTTGTTCTTTTACAATGATTCAAAAAAATGGCTTACCAAGATTTCAAAAAATGAGCAACTCCATACTCACATTGGAGTTATCAAACACAGTGATGCAATAGGCAAGGAATATGGTTCTAGACTTGTCACAAACAAGGACAAGTATGTCTATCTTTTCGAACCAACCATTCATGACTTTGTGATGAAGATACAACATGGCACTCAGATAGTTTACCCGAAGGATTTGGGCTATATTGTAGCTAGAACAGGTCTTACAAGCGGCCAAAAAGTTGTTGAGATTGGAACTGGTAGCGGTTCATTAACGTCATTTCTAGCTGGAATAGTCAAGTCACGGGGTCATGTGTACACATATGATGTTGAGCCTAAATTTATGAAAATAGCTGAAAAAAATATCAAAAAAGCAGGAATGTCAAAATATGTCACAATGAATGAATTTGACTTTAAGAAAACAAAAAAGTCACCACATTCAGAAGTTGATCTAGTTGTAGTTGATCTTGGTGATTCTTGGAGTGTTGTTCCACAAGCACGAAAGATGTTAAAAGGCAGTGGGGCTTTCATAGCAATTTGTCCTACCATGAATCAACTTGAAAAATTAGTTTCTGCTCTAGTACAAAATGAGTTTTCTGATATTGAATGCACAGAACAAATACTTCGCCATATTGAAGCACGTGAGGGAAAAACAAGACATTCTTTTCGCGGAATCGGACATACAACATATCTTGCCTATGCAAGAAAGTCATTCTTTGATAAAAAACATGTAAAAAAATCAAGAATAGTAAAGGCAAAAACTGCGAGTAAAAAGAAGGTTTATTCATCAAAAAAGTAAGTGGGTATAATGTCAAACACGATCACATCAAGCTTGGTAAAAAAATTCGTACCTATACGAAAACTATCCTCAAGAAAGGGAGACAATGGTAAGGTCCTTGTTCTTGGTGGAAGCTACATCTATCATGGTGCACCGGCACTGTCATCTCTTGCAGCATTAAAGACAGGTGCTGATCTAGTTTACACATGTGTCCCAAAAATCAATGTGCAATCGACTCGTGCAGTTTCACCAAATCTGATTGTAATTCCTTTGGTTGACTCTAAACTAACTCGTGGTGCGGTTAACAAACTATTAGGTCAGATTCCTAACGATCTTGATTCAGCCACCATAGGCATGGGTCTTTCAATTCAAGATCCTGAGGCGTTAAATCTTTTGGTTAAATCATTACTTGATAGGGATGTTAGACTTTCACTTGATGCAACTGCACTAGTAAATTACATTCTTCCACTTTTGTCTGGGAAAAATGTAGTTGTTACTCCACATGCGGGTGAGTTCAAAAAGATGTTTGGAGAGGTTCCTCCAGAGTCAAAAAAAGCACGTATTACAATGGTCGAAAAATTTGCAAAGGAGTATTCTATTACGATTCTACTAAAGGGTCAAACCGATATAATTTCTAACGGTACAAAAACATATCTTAATCCAACAAATACTCCTGGAATGACGGTTGGTGGAACCGGCGATATTCTTTCAGGTATTATAGCTGGAATGCTTGCACGTAATAGAGATACATTAGAATCTGCAGTAGTTAGTGCATATTTTAACGGTCTTGCTGGTAAGATGACACAGAAAAAACTTGGACCTCATATGACAGCAACTGACTTACTAGATGCCTTGCCTGCTGTCATGAAATCTTTTGATAAAATAAAATGAGTATGAAAAAAGTTCTGGGGCATGTTGATAAAAACATGAATGTGCTTGTTAAAGATCTTTGTGTATTGATACAGCAGCCAAGTGTTTCTGCTAAAAATCAGGGAATAAAAAAATGTGCAAATCTTGTAAAAAACACATTGAAAAAATCTGGTATAAAGGCAGAAATCTTGAGCATGAAAGATTATCCACCCATTGTATATGGTGAAGTAAAATCAAAGAAGAATCCAGGCAAAACATTATTGTTTTACAATCATTATGATGTTCAACCAGTTGAACCAGTTGAACTTTGGGATGATGATCCGTTTAGTGGAAAAATAAAGGGAAATAGAATCTATGGAAGAGGTTCATCTGATGATAAGGGAGAACTGATCACACGTGTAAGAGCTGTCACATCATTTCTAAAAGTTACCGGAGATGTTCCATGCAATGTAAAATTTGTAATAGAGGGAGAGGAGGAAACTGGAAGTGCACACATTGAAGAGTATTTAAAAAAATACAGAAAGAAGTTTTCCTGTGATGGTGTGATATGGGAGTTTGGACATGTTGATAGTAAAGACAGACCAATCATAGATCTTGGAATGAAGGGTCTTCTGTATGTTGAATTGTCATTGAGAGAATCAAAGATGGATGCACATTCAAGCCTTGCCGTATTGATTAAAAATCCTGCGTGGCGTTTAGTCGAAGCCATAAAAACACTCCGTACTTCATCAGGAAAAATTTTGATCAAGGATTGGTATAAGGAAGTACAACCTCTTGACAAATCAGACATTAAAATTCTAAGGTCTTTTCCATTTGATGAAAAAGAATTCAAGAAGGAATATGGAATTAAAGAATTTCTAGGAAACAAGACAGGACTTGAAATTAAAAAATCTCTAGTCGCTGAACCAACATGCAACATAGCAGGGATAGTTTCTGGATACTATAGTGAAGGAGCAAAAACTGTTCTGCCAGCAGAAGCGCTGGTGAAAATTGATTTCAGATTGGTGCCTAAAATGAATCCAAAAAAGCAAGTTATGAGACTAAAACGTCATCTAAGGGTAAAAGGATTCAGCGACATTAGGATCAAGGTATATCATGGTGAGTCTGCAGCAAGGACTAATCCTAAACATCCGTTTGTTTCTGATGTTACAGAAGCCGCACGAAAATCTTTTGGGAAATATGTGCTAAGTGTTTCCAGTGCTGGAACTGGTCCTATGCATGCATTTACACATATTCTAAGGGCACCAGCAATTGCTATTGGCTCTACATACGTTTTCTCACGCATTCATTCTCCAAATGAGTTTACGCGTATTGATTTACTGAAAAAAACCACAAAATGTATGTGTCTAGTATTGGATAACTTTGCTAGATCTACTAATGCTTTGTAAATATGTTATCACAATAACTTTTATTCTCCTCTAGATTCACTTGATCTATGACTGCGATGTATATGCCTGGGGCGACTGCTGTGGGTATAACATATGATGGTGGCGTAGTATTTGCAAGTGAACGAAGAATAGCTTATGGTAACTTTCTTGTTAGTAAAACTACTAAAAAGACATTTGTTATAACACCGAATGTCGGGGCAGCATGTGCTGGTCTTGTGGCAGATATGCAAATTCTTTCATTACAAGTCGCTGCTCTTGCAAAGATTAGAAAGATGGAGATTAAACGTGACGTTCCTCCAAATACAGTTGCAAAGATGATGTCTAATATGATGTATGAACGAAGATACTTTCCTTTGTTAACACAAGTTATAGTAGGTGGTCTAGTTGGTGAACCAAAAATATACACTTTGGACCCTCTTGGCTCAGTATTACCTGATGACTATGCTGCTGTTGGAACCGGGGCTGAGATGGCACTGGGAGTATTAGATCCACAATTCAAAAAGGGAATGACTGAACAAGAAGCAACTGATCTTGCAGTTAAGGCTGTCCGTTCTGCTAGCATGAGAGATTCTGCAAGTGGCGATGGTATAGATGTTCTATTAATAAACAAAGATGGAGCCAAAGAATTATCTGAAAATATAATCAAGGCTTGAGTTCTTTCTTCGCTTCCCAATAATCATCTGATATGTAATGCATATTTTTCACCGCCATGCCTTTATCTGTCTCTTCCATCTCTTCACTTGACATCTCAGCCTTTCCTACGGCTAAAAATTTGTGCTGAGATTCTTCCACTACACATACAATTTGACCCTTCTCAAAAGCGGAAAATTTTGTTATTCCTGGTCTCATTACATTAGCTCCCTTACAAACAAATTTGATAGCACCTGTATCAACCATTACGTTTGGAAACATTTCTAAAATTGAAATGTTATCTAAAAATGGAAGTATGTCATCAGCAATCTTTACTGCAGTAATACCGTTACCAGTAATAATTATACCACTCTCGTTTATATGATGAAATTTCAGGTTTTTTTGTTTTGGTAGTTTGATTTTCCATTGTGAATTAATCTGGCCAAGCACTTTGGCTGTTTCACTTTTTGATACTAGGTTTGACTTCAAGTTTTTGAAATCTCATTTCTTATGTCAATTAGGTCTCGTAAAATAGAGCTTGCAGTTTCAACTCCACCTGCACCGCGACCAATAATAGTTTGTGTTCCTGAATGCTCCGATGTAAACGAAATTGCATTTAATGTTCCACTAACACATAAAGGATCATCCATAGGAATTTCTTTTGGTTCAACCACTAGTTCTTTATTGCAAGATGCAATCAATTTTATGGCACATTTTTTAGATGAAGCTTTTTTAATGTCACCAACATCTATTTTTCTAATTCCTATTCTTTTAATGTCTGGCAGAGTGACTTTCATTCCCATTATCCAATTTGCTAAAATTACAAGTTTAGCAGCAGCGTCAAGACCATCCAAGTCAAGAGATTCATCCGCTTCAACATAACCCTTTTTTTTGGCATCGCTTAACGCTTCCTTGAATGTTAAACCATTTGTCATATTGGTTAGAATATAGTTGGTAGTACCATTTAGTATACCATTAAATGAAATTATGCGTTCACCACTCAAGCTATTTTTTGCATAATTCAAAATAGGCGTACCGCCACCCACTGTTCCACTGAAACGGAAAAGAGTATGGTTGTACGTTGCAAGCTCCATTAAAGATGGGAAAGCAAGTGCCAAAGGACCCTTATTGACAGAAATTACATGTATACCACGTTTCATCGCACTGATGATATGTGACATTCCCGGCTCTGCGTCTTTATAGTTACTTTCAGTTGTTTCAATCAGAACATCAGCTTCTAAGTCGTTTATCATGTTAATTCCAGAAATATTGTTATTTGTTTCGGCATATTTTTTTACAGTATTGTGCTGTTTTTTTATTTCAATTAATCTGTTAATGTCTAGACCTGAAGCATCTATTGCACTTCCGTTTCTATCGCATATGCCTACTATTCTTGGTTTAAGTCCATATCTGGCATATAGGTCATCAGATCTTGATATCAGAAGTTTTGCAAAGCTCTGACCTACCACACCAAAGCCACAAAGTATGATTCGCATGGTATTGGAAACCGTAATGGATTATTTAGTCTAACTTATCTAAACTCAAAGAAACAGAATTGATACAGTATCTAAGATTAGTTGGTTGTGGACCGTCATCAAAAACATGCCCCAAATGTGCACCACATTGTTTACAATTTACTTCTGTTCGTAACATACCGTAGGCAGTATCTTTTACATATTCTATATTATCGCTGTTAACAGGTTTAAAAAAACTTGGCCATCCAGTTCCAGAATCAAATTTTGTTTCAGACTCAAAAAGTTCTAAGCCACAACATGAGCATTTGTAAATTCCTTCATCCTTACAATCCCAATATATGCCTGTAAATGGTCTTTCTGTGTCTTTGTTCCTGCACACATCATATTGTTCTGATGTTAATTCTTTTTTCCACTCGTCATCTGTTTTAGAAATTTTATCAGTCAAGCCTTCTTCTTTTTTCTTCTGTACGTTTCTCTGATTCAAATCTTTCTAATTCGTACTGATTCAAATCAACATATTTCATAATTTTACTTAGTGTTGGATGTCTTTTACCTATTGCAATATACATTTGTTGTGCAACTTTTCGATAATCTGGATGACCTTGTGGAACCGTTCTTAATTCAATTAAATGTGTTGCCTCACGTAAATTAAAATGCATGTAATATGGATAGTTATAGGAAAAATTAACAATATACTGAGCTTGTTCAGGAAACTTTTTTCTTAATTTCTGAAAAACATTTTTAGTTGCGTACATACAATCTTTGAAATCTTTTTCAATGCCCAATTCTATAATCTCCGTTGCTGTATCAAATCCATGATCAGTTGTAAGTAATTGCCTTTCAAGCGTTAATGCTCTGTGTCTATGAAGATCCCTAAACATTCCAAAATTTGTTATCAGATCAAAAGTATAATTTACCATTTCAAAAGCTCTTGGTGGACTATGTCTTCTGTTTTGTCTTATCTTACTTAGATACTCAATAATTTTGATTTTTGATTTTTTATTCATCTTCTTAACATTTTGAAAAATTTGTTCAAATGGAAAGCTTGGTGACTGTTCAAAAATTAGTGCAGTAATGACACTGTTAATTGCTCGAGTTTCAGGCTCAATTTGAACTAATTTAGTCCTGCTTCCAAGAATAGGCTTACCATTAACGTAATTTTTAGACAATTTTAACGAAAATCCCTTGATTGTGTTAAGATATTTTTGAAATGCCTTTCCATATTTGTCATTTGAACGACTAACAAATGATTTGATTGTAGTATCTAATTCATGCTTAATTTTCACTGCTAATTTCTTTTCCTCATCTAGTTTTGAAGCAAAGAGGATCATTACAAGATATTCAAATGCTCTACCATTACCAGTTATACCAACATTTGTTAAAGTAGAAGCCGGCAAGAAACCTCGTAAGGCATCTAACGCTTTTGCCTTTGTTGCAGCACGATAAATTATGTTAGCTGATTTTATACTATTTTCACCATTTACCTTTTTATCCCAAGCAACGTATCTTGAAGATTTTTCTAAATATGATAATCCGATTCTTCTATCTTCAATTTTTTTAACTGCAATGTTGGATAATCCTTCTATTGCAATTTGTGCACTACCTAGTTCAGCAACCGAATCATCACCATATTCAAGTAAAACACGTTTGTAAAATTCCTCACCACGATTTTGATTTTTTAAAAATTCGTCAAGAAATACTCTGCGCATATTTTTATCTGTTCTACTATATCTTGACATGAGAGCGCCTCTATCTACCTGCTTTGGTGTAGTGATAGCAAAAACGGAACCATCAATGTTTGAAAAATGTTTTAACAGTTTTTTTTTCTCTGAATTTGAAAATTTTTCTCGCAATATATGTACAATGTCATTTATTGTAATAAATAATATTGGATGAAAAACACGATCAATTATGATCGCAAAAAACTAACAGTCACATGATAATTTTCATGTTTCAAGTTTTTTTGTTTGGTTTATCTGAATCAGATCTGGTGACTTGGACTGTTGTGGTTTTGTTTGCCATCTTAACAATACCTCTTTAAACTGGTTTGCTTCAGCTTCATCTTCAGTATACATTAGCGTTGTAATCCATCTGCCTTTACCCGCTGGACCACCAACAGAGTTCATCCAGAAATTGTCTGGTAAAGTTTTTACTGCCTTATTATCAGGATCACGACTTAAGTCAGTCCATCGTTTTGCGACAAATGCCAGAATTTGATTTAGCTGCTCTTTATCAATCATTTATCTGAATATACGTACTTGAGGATTTTAAAATTTCGATTTTACGCTTCATTTTATCAGGGGTTAATTTCTTCTTACTAAAACGAGTAACCATTTTTACACTCATTCGGTTATACGAATACTTAAACAACGCAATATGGCTAAGAATGAACCAGCTATCGTAGGCAGACAGGTCAAGGATATGTATGGAACATTAGTAGGCAAAGTATTAGGG
>LULS01000542.1_pt1 | contig 10135 bp, 14 predicted proteins | sample 728101 | NCBI WGS metagenome assembly LULS01 (sample SAMN03860283, study PRJNA289734) | marine metagenome | biome: seawater column; feature: ocean; material: water; isolation source: Red Sea water column Station 108 - depth 200m | place: Saudi Arabia: Red Sea | collected 2011-10-15 | depth 200 m | reverse complement strand
GAAACACTTGGTCCATGTTTACCATCTATTGGAGTAGGCATCAAAATTTCATGTATATTATTTTTCCTGTCAGGAAATTTTTTAATTAGTTTTTTATAAATCTCTCCTTTACTAAAGTAAAACATTTCATACTGTTCGGTAATATATTTTGGTAAAACTGCGTCTAGTTTCATCATACGTGAGTAGTGTCCATTTCCCCACGGATAGATAAATTCGCCTATTTTTTTCATTTCTAAAAATAAAACACTCCATCTAAATTTTTAATGTTCAGGTATAATTTTATCTAGAATTTCATGAAGGCTATTCGGTCCTACATTAATGAAAATAGTTTTTCTAGTACTGATAGTTACGTCAGTAATTTTTTTAATTTCTTTCTCTGATTTATTTGAGTTATAAAATTTTGATTTACTGTGTTTATGAATATTTGACACGTATCTTTCTAATCCAATTTCTTTAGCACTAGATGTTATGTTATCATCTAAGCCAGATAATGGAAGATAGGGAATTAATTTTTTTTTGTAAATTTGTGTTAACGTATTTTCAAGGAAATCTATAGGATAAATTAATGGAGATAAACTTAGAGAAATTCTTTTAATATTATTAGAATTTGCTACTCTGGAAAGCAGTTCAGTTGTAATTTCCAGTAGTAATAAAGATGTTAATGTTTTCTTTATAGGTACTTTGTAGAATTCTAAATCTAGTTTTGATTTTACAGTTTTATGTATTAATTGATTAACCATCTTTGCTAAATCTAATAACTCAGATTCTTTCGTAAAGCAAATTATGAGCTTTGTATCGAATCCTTGCTTGATTGTTTCAGCACATGATACTGCGGATAATTCATCAAAAATACAACAAATAGCTTTTTTATTTTGTGAATTATTTGGAATTCCCCCAAGGCCCTTGTCATAATAAATACAGATGTAGGCATATGGTTTTGTCAAGTACACGTAAAGTTTTTTATCATGTTTTTCATCAGAACCGGGCTTGGTTCCTTTCTTTACATTTTTTTCAATTATCGAAGAGGTAGCAGCTACTTCAACATCTTTTTGCACAAAACCCTTTGCATATCCTTCTACATGTATCAAAAATGTTTGGTTTTCAAGAAAAAGATCTGTACCAACTTTTGAAACACCGTTTACAATCGAATTAAAATTATTCGTAACCCGCTTCGCTATCGCAACTCCTTTGATTCCAAATAGAGTGTTAATAGTAGATGATGTAAAAACTGGATCATCTGTTTCAACTACTATTATATCACCTTCCTGTCTTATTTTATGAAATTTTTGATTCTCTATCTTTAGGATTTTCTTGATATTTGTTATAAGAGATTTGATCTTATTTTGTGAAAAATCTGACGGAAATACTACAACTAGAACATTATCTTCCATTATGGATCTAGAACATGTTTGTAATTTTAGAATTGTTATTCACTCATCTTAGTAATGATTATAAAACGAAATTAGAAGTAATTATTATGTCGCGATTTACATCAGAACAAGTCTCTGAATTAAATGATAAATTAAAAACACCAGAAGAGGTTTTGGAATGGGGTTTGGAAAACGTACATCCTAAACTTGCTTTAGCATCAAGCTTTGGTGCAGAAGATGTTTGCGTTATTCATATGCTATCAAAAATAAATCCAGAAGCTAGAGTATTCTCATTAGATACAGGAAGAATAAACCAAGAAACATACGATGTTATGGATGAAATAAGAAAAAAATATAATACAAAAATTGAAATTACTTTTCCCGACGCAAGCGAAGTAATTGAAATGGTACAAACTCACGGTATGAATTTATTCTATGCGAGTGCTGAAAATAGAAAATTATGCTGTGGTGTCAGAAAGGTACATCCTTTGAATAAAATGTTGTCTACATTAGACGGTTGGATTACTGGTCTTAGAAGTGATCAAACGCAAAATAGGCAAACATCTACAAAAATTGAAATCGACGAACAACATGATGGGATGATAAAACTCAATCCAATTCTTGATTGGAGTTGGGAACAAACAATGGGTTATATCAAAGAAAATGATATTCCTTACAACAAATTAATTGATCAAGGGTTTCCTAGCATTGGTTGTGAGCCATGCACAAGGGCAATAAAACCTGGAGAAGATTTACGAGCGGGCCGTTGGTGGTGGGAAAATCAATCTGACAAGGAATGCGGTCTACATATGGATCACAAGAAGTAAAAATTTTGTCCGAAGGCACTGGAGTAACTAAGCCACACGGCGGAAGTCTAGTAAACAGATTTTCGAATACTGATCCTTCTGGTCTATTATCAATATCAATTTCTAGTGATCTTGCAAATGATGTGGAAAATATTGCTGATGGTATATTCAGTCCATTGGAAGGATTTCTATCTCAACAGGATTTTGAAAATGTAGTAGAGAAGGGAAGACTTGCTAATGATATACCATGGACAATTCCAATTGTATTGGATGTTGATAAATCAGCTGCCTCAAAAATAAAAGATAGTGGTAATGTTTTGCTAAGAAACCATCTTGGACTGGGTGTTGCAGTATTGAATGTAGAAGAAGTATTCAGCTTTGACAAAGAGAAAACTGTAAAAGGTGTTTATGGTACAACTGACGATTCGCATCCTGGTGTTGCAAAAACTTTGTCAATGAATGATTTTCTTGTGAGCGGAAAAATAGATTACATTAAGAGACCAGAAAGTACTGAGATTAGAAAATTACGAATGACTCCTCAAGAAACAAGAGAATCTTTTTCAAAGGCCGGATGGAAAAAAATTGTTGCATTTCAGACTAGAAATCCACCACATGTTGCACATGAAATCCTCCAAAAAACTGCAATAACCACACGTGATGGAGTTTTTGTTAATCCACTTATCGGAAAGAAAAAATCTGGCGATTTCAAGGATGATGTAATAACAAAATCATACGAGATTATGATTGCAAAATATTATCCCGAAAACAGATGCAAATTGGCAACACTTCATACAGAAATGAGGTACGGTGGACCCAAGGAAGCAATACATCATGCAATAATGAGACAAAACTACGGCTGTACGCATATAATTATTGGTCGGGATCACGCTGGAGTCGGCAGTTTTTACGATCCTTTCGCGGCTCAAAAGATATTTGATGATTATCCTGAGCTTGGTATAGAACCAATTTTCTTTCCAGCATTCTTCTACTGTAGAAAATGCCTCACATTTACCAATCCTAAAGTATGCCCACATGATGCTGAATCAAGAGAACAGATTAGTGGTACAAAGATGCGTTCTTTAATCCAAGAGGGGAAAGCTCCATCAGAGTTCATCTTACGACCTGAAGTTGCAAAATTCATTATTGGATATGGCAAACCATTTGTAGATTAGATTTTTATCCTTGCCAAAAAATTTGCGAAGTATGAAGTACATCATTCTTATTTTTCTAGCTTTAACTGTTACACCTGCATTTGCACAGGAGCCGAAGATTGGTGATTTTCTTGATCCTACTAATCCATCCTTAATAATTCACGAAACAATAATTCCTTATTACGATTTTAACAAGGTAGTACGCGATCTGGTAATAATTGAATTTGAAAATATACATGCGAGCAGCTGGCAGGCAGAACTTGAAAATAATTTGTTATATGGAAATCCTGATGGTAATGCGGTTATACGAATTTATGATATGGTATCAACTGAGAAATTTTTCGAGATTGGAATGGGAAGTCATCCTAATAATAAATACTGGATAGCTGCACAAGTTCCCGAAACAGGATATGTTATTCTCCACTCGGATTATGAAAATGGTTGGGTTGAAAGTAAGGCAACAAGGATTACATATTCTGAACAAAGCGGATTAACTGTTGATAACGGTCTAAGAACCGTCTTGTCTAATCTTGATTTATCACCTTTTACAATTAAATCATATTCTGTTCACGGAATGGAAGGTTCAAGTGATCCACCAGCAACGACTTCAGGAACATATAATGTAAAAATTATGTCAGCTGACTATGGAGAAAATCCACTTGCGATGTTTCCATTTGTTGTTACGGGCATTCTTGGTCTTGTGGTAGTAGTATTGATTATTTCTAAGAAGCGTTCTTAGTTTTAAAATAATCACAAACATTTCTAATCTTACACACATCACACATAGGGGAAATTGGCTTGCAAATGTTTTGACCATACATAACAAAAGTATTGTTTATATCAAGCCAAAATTTTTTATGTATTTTTTTCCTTAGCTCCATTTCTGTTTCCTCCGGCATTTTTGTATCTACAAGACCCAATCTATTAGAGATTCGATGCACATGAGTATCAACAGGTATTGCTGGTTTCTCAAATGCATATACTAGAACACAGTTTGCAGTCTTTCTACCAACTCCAGGAATCTCAACTAACTTATCTATATCTGCTGGAACCTTTCCATGATATTTGGATACAATTAGATTTGCAACATCTATTATTCGTTTTGATTTTACATGATAAAACCCAACCGATTTTATGATCTTCTCAATGTCTTTTACCTTAGCCTTTGCCAGTTTATCCGGCGTTCCATATATTTTGAAGAGCTTATCCGCAGCTTTGGTAGTATTTTCGTCTTTTGTTCTAGCAGAAAGTATTGTTGCAATCAATATTCTAAAAGGTTTAGCATGCTGAACTTTATGCAATCCTTCTAATGCTGTATACCTAGGTGGCTTGACAGACATCATTGTTTTTTTCATGCCATCAAGAATTCTCTTCATATTGATATTTTCACATTATTTCTATTATAATCTAAGCTTGAAAATTATGCTTAAATTTTTCTTATAAGTTTAATTTTAGGCAAAATAAAGTTAGTTTCTTGAGATCTCTGATTGATGATATAGAGGAGCTTTTGGCACTTGGAAAGGGAGATAAATACAGATTAATGGATATGAGAGCAAGATTAGAGACAAATAAGAGACTGTATATATCAGACAGGGAATTTCTAAGAAACCTAGTTAAAACTTATCTGGGCAGAGCTATGCTAAGTCCAATACCAAACCTACAACTAACTAAAACTTTAGCTTCTGCAGATATCGAATCATACATTTGTAAGAGTTGTGGCGCTAAAGTTTCTAGTGATAATAGATTTTGCACGAGTTGTGGAACAAAACATGTAGAAACAACTTCAGATTCATCAACGCCAAAACTGGCGCAAAAATCAGAAGATTATGAGGAAGAAGAAGGCTTTTCTATTAATTTAGATGGCGAAGTGGGTGAAAAAACAAACCGAGAAACTGCACGAACAAGATCAAATGCCAAATCAGAGACCAAAGCCAAAGCCAAAGCCAAAGCCAAAGCCAAAGCCAAAGCCAAAGCCAAAGCCAAAGCCAAAGCCAAAGTCAAAACCCACAAAGAAAAAGATCACGCCAGTTAGCAAATCACGAAAAGAGGAGCTAGAAGAATATGAGAAAAAATACCTTAAAAAACTTGGAACTACTTTACAAAAAACAAAATTAACAACTACATCTAAAGAGACTACTGATAACGTAAAACATGATAAACCTAAACTAAGTTTATGTGTAAGATGTGGAAGTGTAATGAATCAAGAAGAAAAATTCTGCACTAATTGTGGAGCAAAGCGATGATGTTTACTCAATTAAGTCTTGGAATTTTTCTATTAGGAATTATAATTGTTCCAATGGTATTTGCTGAAACATATACTGTTGTCAATGTAGAGATGTCTTATATTAGGGGTTGTGAAGAAATAACCAATGGTTGTTTTGATCCATATCTTGTAACAGTTCGTATTGGCGATACGGTAATTTGGGAAAATGCGGATAGTCAAGGTCATAATGTAGCTAGTGGTGATGAAGGCGCTGGTCCTGACGTTGGAGCAATTTTTGATAGTGATTTTATAGATCCTGGAGAATCATTCTCTTATACATTTGATGCAGTTGGAACATATGATTATTTTTGCATGATTCACCCATGGATGAAGGGAACAGTAATAGTTGAAACTGCAAGCGGAACAGAAATCAATACACAAGCAGCAGCAGATGCAGAAGCAAAAGCAGCAGCAGATGCAGAAGCAAAAGCAGCAGCAGATGCAGAAGCAAAAGCAGCAGCAGATGCAGCTAGTGGTTGTGGACCAGGAACGATTCTAATAGATGGAGTTTGTGAGCTTGCACCTACTCAGCAACCTATTCAGCAAACTAGTCAAGGTTGTGGACCAGGAACAGTGATGGTAAATGAAGTCTGTGAGCTTGATAAAACATCTGAATCAACTTCGATGTCTATTGAACCACTCTACATCATAATTGTTGTTGTTGTAATAGGTGGGGTAATAGGAGCGGTTATTGCTGCAAAAAGAGGATCAAAATCATCCGGACACATTCAAGAGGAATCAGTACCTAGAAAACATGTCAAAACATTAGAGACAAAAAAAACGCATTATCTGTGTCAAAACTGTGGTACTTCACTCAAATTTGGTGCAAGATTTTGTGGTCAATGCGGTCAATCAGTGAATAGTTAGAATGAAGATGAAAAATCAAGTTGGTCTTGCATCAGTCTATATATTGAGTAATTCGTTTTTCTTCGTCACTAAAAATAACTCCAATTGTTCTTAATAATGTAACATCGTTGTCCTTGCAAAAATCTAATAACTGTTTTAAATAATTTGTAAATTCATCCTTTTTATTATTTTTTAATAACATACTATACAAGTCTCCATGATCTAACATGAAAATTTTTTCATCGCGTAATATGTCACAAATTTCTTTGGCATTTGTAACTCCTTCTGGACTCTCAATCTTTGGAACAAGAATTACATGTTTAGGAATTTTTTCTAGATACTCCTTCAAATCATCGGCATTATTAATATTAGAAACGGCAAAATATTTTATGTTTGGATTTGAATTTATTATTGGGATTAAATCATCAACCGAATATTTGTTGTTAGGTGGTTTTGTTCTATTAGTTGGTAGATCTAAAAATATTTTATTTGCTTCATGTGCTGATAATATTTTTGATAATTCGTCCAAACTGTTAACCCATGCAAGATTAACTCTAAATATAGCATCTTTCGGAATTGCTAACCCATAATTAGTTATGTTCTGAGAAATAATTAACAACTTTAGAACTTGATCCTTGACTGTTTTATTTGCTTCGTAGCAATTATAGGATTATTTTCACTTGAAGTCGTCTTTATTCATCCAACCATTTTGCTTGCTAGGTTTTGGTTGTGATTTTTTTGGAGATTCTTCTCTGTATTTTGGTGGCTCAGGTGGTCGCTCTCTTGTAAAAAATTGTTTTTCCGTATATTTTTCAGCCGGTTCTGGTTGGCGTGAGTCATTTTTGTGCTTATATTTCCTTAACATTCGCGGCAGTATTCTTGCCAATGGAATAATCAAAAATATTAGATATATCCACATGCCCCCAGTAGGATCACCTTCCATATTGCATTACAATAACTACATCTGTATAAATAATAGGCATTAGTTAGTTTTTGCATGGGAAAAATGACATGTGTTGTATGTGGAGTTGGATTCTTCAGTCCTGATGATTCTCCAAAATGTGGAAAATGTAGAGATAAAATATCACAGGAAACTCATGATGAACACTCTTGTGGCTGTGGACACAGTCACTAGATCTGTAAAACAATTCTACATGTTTCAATGGAGGCTATAGTTTGATTTGGTAGTGCTAGAACTTCACGGCTCTGGTGGTCGTGTTATTGCTGATATTACGGATGAGCAGGCAAAAAAGGCAGATCTTGGTGTGGGTAAATGTTTCCTTGCACCAATTGGTAAACTACAGAAAGAAAAGATGCAGAAATATTATTGTAAGAAATGTGAGGTAGAGTTTGACGGCTCACCAAAAATTATGGTCGAAGAAAGTCCTAATGAACCAGTAGCTGACGGACTGATTCTGAAAGAGAGGGGTCAATATACATGTGGTAAATGTACTTCAATAATTGGTGAATACCGAGTTTTTGAGAAAGGTCAGTAAAGCTAGTTAATTTTTACAAATGAATCTTCTGGTAACTGTAAGTTACCGAACACATCTGGATGAATAATTTTAGCTAGTATTTCAATTCCAGTTATAGTTCGAAGGCTTGGCTTACTGAAATACGAATTTGCATCAACTGCGTAAACATTATTCCCCTTAACAGCATTTAGTTCATTCCACTCTTGGTTCTCTGCCAACACATTATTGTATTCATATACAGTTCGCTTAACATCAAACCCACATGGCATCATTACAATAATGTCAGGGTTTGCTTCTTTGATCTCTTCCAACTTCATTTTTCTTGATGGGATTTTTTCCGTACTTATCAGATTTTTTCCACCTGCACTTTCAATCATCTCAGGAATCCAATGACCTGAAGTGAAAAACGGATCCAACCACTCTATTGCAACTACTTGTGGTCTTTCCTCAAACATTTTACTCTTAACAAACTCTAGCCTCTTTGATAGTGAGTCAACAAGTTCATTGCCCTCCTTTTCCTTATCAATCATCTTCGAGATGTCCCTGATGCTTACCAAAATCTCATCAATGTTATGGGGATCCATCGTGTAAACCTCAGGCTTTTTTTTCAACATATCTACAGCCATTTTAATATGTTCTGTGTGTGCAGAGCAAACTTCGCAAATGTTCTGGGAAATAATCAAGTCAGGTTTTGCATTCAAAAGATTTTCTTTGTTGAGATTGTAAATGTTTTTACCTTCTGTCATTAACTGACAAATTTTGTCGTCAATTTGTTTGCTTGACATTGAATCAGGATCGAATACAGAGTCAATAATGCGTGGCTTGGTTTTTGCGTTGCTTGGATAGTTACATTCATGCGTCACTCCGAAAAGTTTTTTCTCCGCACCAAGACTGTAAATTAACTCTGTTGCGCTTGGTAGAAAAGTGACAATACGTTTTGATTCCAATGCTTCATTCCATCCTAATTAATTATTTTATATTTTTTTAAAAAATCTTTGAGTTTCTCATGCCTCTGATTTTCCGGCATTCCTCTACAGTAGTATCTATAAATTAGATATGAAATAGTAAATACAGCCCATGAAAACATGAATGCATAAAATATTGTTTCGGTAGATCCATGTGGTACTGGTGTTTTATTTTTTTCAAAATTTAATGTTAGTGCAAGTGTAATCATGTTAAATATTTCATTTTGCATTTTCAAAAACCAATATCTATATCAAATCCGCCATCACCAGCGTCAGAATCACCAGATCCACCATCGGCAAAACCTTCATCATTTGCATATTCCATTCCTTGATCACCAGCAAAAAAATCAGACATACCTATTCCCATCATACTAAACATCATACTAAACATCATCATATCTATGATTCCAAAATACATCATTGTCGGAAAGAATGAACGCTTTTTATCCATATATTCTTGGAGTTTTTTCTTATCTCCAGATTTGTATAGTAAAATCATTTGTTGCCATTCCTCCTGCAGCTCGTGAATTCTTTCGTCTATTTCTCTTGAACCCTTTTCTGTGGTTTTTAGTTCAATCTTAAGTCCAAGAAAACCTTTTTTCTCTTCAATCTCAATCAAACCACGTTCCTCAAGCCTTTCCAAAATTTTGTTTAGCTCTTCTGGTTTGATCTTTGTAACTCTAGCAATCTTGTCAAATTTTTTGGCACCACTTCTTATAGCACCTAATACAATGACATCTTTTGGTTCCTCTTCCATGTTTTTTCTATACTTTAGGGGTTTATTTTTTATTTCATCAACCAGCTCCAGTATCGTCTCATTAGTGGGTAATTATCATAAAACCTAATTTTTGCTTTTGACTTTCTTTTCTTTAGCTGTTTCTCTATGTACTTGAGTATGATATCACGTTTCTTTTTTTTGACCGTCAAATCACTTTCAATTATATTTTTTGCAAATTCTTCCTCAAAGTAAATCTCAAAAAACCACCATCCAGCGGCCATCTTCGCATCAGGACTAAATTTGTAACCGTTCTTTGTATGTGTCTTGAGCTCTAGCTCGTTTAGTATATCCTTGAAGTTTTTGATGTCCGCATCAAAATCTGTCGTCATGGCAGAAAACAGAGGCTGTTTGGTCATTTTAACCGTAAATTAAACAGTGTTCACAATCGCAGCTTGGTATCTTTTTCGCCTTTGCAAGGCAATTTTTGTGCTGACCAGCTTGGCATTGAACACAGATTTTTTCTATATTGTCAACGGACGTA
>LULS01000256.1_pt1 | contig 10150 bp, 10 predicted proteins | sample 728101 | NCBI WGS metagenome assembly LULS01 (sample SAMN03860283, study PRJNA289734) | marine metagenome | biome: seawater column; feature: ocean; material: water; isolation source: Red Sea water column Station 108 - depth 200m | place: Saudi Arabia: Red Sea | collected 2011-10-15 | depth 200 m | reverse complement strand
TGTATAAGAGACAGCATGATAATCGTGGCTGCCAGAAACATTCCACCCACAAGGGTATAGACGTTGACGTCTGTCGGCATACGCATTGCCACAAACAGGTTTTCAGCGGTGTAGCACAGCGCTGAACCCACCGCCAGCAGCACCCACGGTACGGCTGATCGATCCGGCAGACTTGTACTCGGGCCAATCAGAAGCCCGATGGACAGTATTCCCAAGAACACACCCAACAGCCGTGTTGTCGAAACACGTTCAACACCCAGAATAGCCGCCGCCAGAAATGTCATCAGCGGGACAGTAGCAATTGTGATGGATAAAACCCCGGGAGACAGGCGCGACGCGGCGTAAAAGTATGCGGTACCCGGGATAACTGAACCCAGCACTCCGCAGACGGTACAGACAATCAGCACATCCCGTCGAAGAGGTAGCGGGCGCCTCACTATCATGCTGCCGCTAATCAGCACAGCAGCACCGACGAGACAGCACCAGTAATTGATGCCAAGCGGATGGGCACCGCCTTCGGTCGACATTTTGGCCAGGGAAAAGGACAGTCCCCAAAGAATGCCCATGAACCCAAGTAGCAGCCAGGCCCGGCTGTTCCGTTGGATATTCAATTGGCGAGTTACCTGATCTGGCCCGCCGGTAAATCCGGCTGTTTTGAATTCAAGTGACTCATCTGCTGTCAGCGAGATAACAGTGATTCGAGAGAGGCACGGGCATTCTAGCCGATCGGTAAATCTGGCGTGGCGAGTGAAGCCAAGTGATCGAGCCGATTGTGTAACGGTACGGTAACATCATTAAGCTGGGATCAAAGCCGCTTCAAGATTACGTTTGTGCGGACAAAAAATAACAGAATGGGAGAATCAAATGCGAGAAGAGTGCGTTATACCACCGGCTGGACACTGGAGCGGAACTGTTCCGCAGGGGCATCGACTCAGAATCATCGATTTGGAAGGTGGCCAGGGGGTTGATTTTCTGTGTTACAACGCAGATCAACATGCAGAGCGCTACCATGCCCCTAATACCCTCAAGGCTGCACTGACCCTCAAACTGAGTGCAGGGCATACGCTCTATTCTGACGAGGCGAGGCCGATATTTTCGATCACCGGCGATAGTGTAGGAGGACACGACACGATTGGAGGTTGCTGCAGTCAACACAGCAACCAGCTTTTGTATGGGGTAGAAAACTGTACCGGTTGCCGGGAAAATTTTCTCGCCGCCCTAGCCCCCTACGGAATGGATCGACGTGATATCGTGCCGAACATAAACTTTTTCTGTAATGTGCCTGTTGACACAGAACGCACTCTCGAGCAGACGGTTTTTGTTCCCGGCCATTCTGTGGCAGGCGACTATGTAGAGCTTGAGGCAAAGATGAATGCACTTGCTGTGATTTCCAATTGCCCCCAGGTGAACAATCCGTGTAACGGGGGCAACCCCACCGCGATCAGAATAGTTATTTCATCTTAATATCAGGTTCAGATTCAGTGCATCTCTTAAGATTGTCGACCAGCTTCGGGTGCAGACTAATCAGCGGAGTTGTTTTATCGGCTGTATTGTTTTTATCGGGGTGTATCGAGGGGCCACTCAGATCTGTTGAGGACATCTGTCAGATTTTTTCGGATCGCCCACAGTGGAAGGTGGCTGTAAGGCGAACTGCCGAACGCTGGGGAATACCGCCGGAGATAACAGTGTCGTTCGTCTACCAGGAATCTTCTTTCAAATCGGACGCCCGACCTCCACGGCGGAAATTATTGTGGATCATCCCCTGGAAGCGGCCGACTACGGCATTTGGGTATGCCCAGGCAATCGACTCTACCTGGGCTCGTTACCAGCGTAGTGCTGGCGGCTCTGAAGCTGATCGAACTGACTTTGCTGACGCGGTTGATTTTATCGGTTGGTATAACCAACAGTCATACACGGTCTTGGGATTAAGCCCGAGAGATGCCAGATCTTCCTACCTTGCCTACCATGAAGGTCACGATGGTTACCAGAATAAATCGTATCGTAAAAAGAAATGGCTGTTAAAGGTCGCAGAACAGGTCGCTACACGTGCTGATCGATATCGTAAACAGCTTAAATCCTGTCCGTTGTAGTCCCCGCTGGTCGTTTTTTCCGGGTAAACGTTGAGCCAGTTGGATCAAGTGCAGGACATTCGGGTAAAAACGGGCATACCGTCACGGTGTGACAGGCCGTAGAATAGCTGTTATGAATCAGGATCAGATTCAAGTATTGCTCGATCAATTGGCGAGTTATGCACTGGATGCGGTCGGTGCGCTCGTTATTCTGCTGGTTGGCTGGTGGATCGCGGGTCGAACTCAATATCTCGTTCGACGTGCCCTGGATCGCGTGCCTCGAATCGATGACACCCTCAAACCATTTCTGTCGTCGTCGGTCCGTTATTTTGTCATTGTCATCACCGTTGTTGCGGTACTCGCGGAATTTGGCGTTCAGACCACCTCAATCATTGCAGTTCTGGGCGCCGCGGGACTTGCAATCGGCCTTGCCCTTCAGGGCACGTTGCAGAACATTGCGGCCGGTATCATGTTGCTGGTTCTCCGGCCGTTCCGCGTTGGAGAGTACATCGATGCCGGCGGTGTATCCGGTACCGTAGACGCGATAAATCTTTTTACCACTGACATGACCACCTACGACGGCATTTACCGCTCAGTGCCCAACGCTGAGTTGTGGAATCGCAATATTCTCAACTACAGTCGTAATCCAACCCGTCGACTGGATATACCAGTCGGTATTGCCTATGAAGACGATGTTGAGCAGGCCCTCGATCTGCTGTTGTCCCACCTGTCTCAGGATACTCGGGTACTGCCTGACCCTGAGCCCCAAGTTCTGGTCACGGGATTGGGTGATTCATCAGTCGATCTTACGCTTCGCTGCTGGACCAGCAGAACCGATTTCTGGCCTCTTCGGTTCGAACTGAACAAAAAAGTCAAACTGTGGTTGGATGCTGCTGGCATCAGCATCCCGTTTCCACAGCGGGACGTACACCTCTATCGTACTTCAGCATCAGATCTGAAGGACTCAGACTGACCGGTAGCTGAGTGGTTACCGGTTTGTAGTCAGTACAGGGCCTGTTGTGACAAATCTCCTTGAGTTACGGTGAATTACCACGCAGACATTAACACCTCGTCGGTGACTGCCGTCGATAGAGAACGGCGTGATGCTGCGGCGGGCATTCAGACGACCGACAGGTTTACCCGTTTCAGTCAACGCAATGACATGTTCAATCGTGCATTCTGGGATGACGAAATCCGCCGTCCAGAGATGATGGAATTTTTTGATTCATACCGAAAGACACCCAGTTTCCGACGTGGTCAAGGGTTCGGCCAGAAAGATTTTGCACTGCGTAATGCTGCTTGGGCGGTTTCAGACGAATTTTCCAGTCGTGGAGAGTCGCAGGGTATTCGGGAAGGTTTCAACGCACCTCTGCAACCCACTGCTCAGGTGGCACCAGAGCAGGTCAAGGTCGAGAGTCGTGGTGACATGACGGCTGAGATCAAGCAGATCGCGAAGTTGTTTGGCGCGGGAATCGTTGGCATAGCCCCGTATGACCCGCGCTGGACATATGCCAACCGGGTAAGCTCGGCCACATTCGAAGAAGACGAAACCGGTTTACCTGAAGGTCTGACATCGGTCGTTGTATTGGGTCACGAGATGGATAGAGCTTTGGTAGGCACCTACCCGTCGGCAGTTGCTGGTGCAGCGACAGGAAATGCCTATTCTGAGGAGACAGCTACGGTGATTCGCTTATCGCAATACATCCGCAATTTAGGCTGGCAAGCGGTTGGTTCGATGAATGACTCAGCGTTGGCGATCCCCTATGCTCTCCAGGCTGGTCTCGGTGAGTATGCCCGTAACCAGCTGGTGATCACGCCGGAGTACGGTCCCAGGGTCAGATTCTCAAAAGTACTGACTGACCTGCCGTTGGTACACGACCAACCCCGACTGCTTGGGGTCCGACGGTTCTGTGATGTTTGTACGCGTTGTATTGATGCCTGCCCGGTTAAAGCATTGCCCAGCGGACCACCCTCAGACGTACAGCCCAACAGATCAGCAATTCAGGGGGTGATCAAGTGGACCTCAGACGCTGAAAAGTGTTTCGGTTTCTGGGCTGATTTGCGCAGTGACTGCGCGATTTGCCTACGGGTTTGTCCCTGGAACAGGGATTTTGGATACTGGTGGAATCGAGTTTGGCGGTGGTTCGCCCGGACGCCGGCCAGGAGGTGGCTGATCAAACTGGAAAACCTCAGCAAGCGCGGAAAGCGCAAACAGAGTACGAACTGGTGGAAGAGGGTCAAGTCGGTTACCCCTCGTTAGGTTTTCTGATTACGGCCTCAATCACTCGCAGAGTCTATAAATGCCTGTTGCCCGCCGCCAGTTTGTGCTTGGCTGGCTGAGACAATGACAGACAAAAGTCCATGTGCGATACCGAATTAACTCGTCAGCGGTTCTGGTTAGGCAGTGCCGCTGCCTTGATGTCAGCCGTTTCGTTCTCGTCCAATGTCGCACTGTCGAAGCTGGCTTATGACTTTGGTACGAACCTGCATGCACTCAATCTAATCCGGGCGTCTGTTTTTCTCGGGTGTCTGATAGTGGCGGTATGGCTCTCTGGTACTCGAATTTCTATAAAGCGAGCCGAGATTTATCGTTGTTTGATACTCGGCGTATTGCTGTGTGCCGAGATGTATCTGTTATTGGCCTCGATTCTTTTTATCCCAGTGGCTCTGTCTATACTCGTTTTCTATACGTATCCGATAATGATCGCCGTTTGGACCTGGCGATCGGGGCGAAGTGATTTTTCTTACTTGGGCCTTTGTGTCATGGTACTGGCCTTCATGGGCTTGATCATTGCCTTGGCTGGATCGGATAATCTGTTGGCGGGCTGGGATGTCAGAATTGGTATTGCACTGGCTCTGATTGCTGCCACCTGCCTGGCGGCTTTACTGCTGTTTAGCGAGCGGGTACTGGAAAGACTGCCAGCAAAGATCATGATGCTTTATATGTTGTTGAGTGCAACGGCTGTAGTGGGTTTTGTGTCCCTGTTTATCGTTGAGTTAACATGGCCGGCGTCCCCGGTGGGCTGGCTGGCGTTGTGCGGCAGCGCTGCCTTATACGTTACAGCCACGCTGTTGTTATTCAAGGCGGTTGACTTGGTGGGTTCCCTGCAGACAGCCATCATTGATAACACCTCTCCCGTATGGGCTATGATTCTAGGGGTCATTGTGCTGGGGCAGTGGCTGAGTGCACAACAGGTGATGGGCGCGAGTGTCACAGTTGTCGCGGTGATGTTACTGCAGTGGATAGCGCGGCCAAGAAAAACTGAGTAGGCACGGTGGACTGATTCTGGGATCTTCTATCTGAACCGGTAGCAGGCCCGGTACCTCGAAACTGGGTTCGATTGGATACTCAACAAATTAGTAGCCATTGGTGGCAAATGTTTTCGCAACCCCAGGTCGCTTGAGCATTTCGGCATAGTTACGTTCGACATTAATGTACCGCTGATTTTCCGGTATGTTTGCAACTGTAGACGAGGACAGTATCCGGACCTGGATTGCCGGATCCCATCCACTAAGCATATTGAGGTAAATGTCGGCTGTGCTGAGGCCACTGTTCAGAAAGAAAGGTCCTTCCGTCAGGCCCAGTGACTGTTCAACAAAGGCCATAATCGTGTCTAGTTTTGATGATGCACGGGATATAACCGCAGCAGATCCCTCGGGCTCATCAGTGTAGAGTGAGCTGTACAATTTTAGCAGTAGGGCCTCCTGTAGGGTGTTGGTGAGGTAAATCATCCATTGTAGATAACGGGAGCGCTCGGGATGATCTAAGGGAGGACTAAGCTGTGTTTGAGAATGCTTGTCAGCCAAATAGATAGAAATAGCAGCGGATTCGATCATGACCTGGTCATCGAATACCAGCGTTGGTATTCGGCCATGTGGGTTGAGCTTCAGGTATTCCGGATCACGTTCGGTGTCTTCTGAAATATCCACTTCGATGAGTTCGTAGGGGGTGCCGGCTTCCTCTAGTACGCACTGAGGCGTGAGACTGGCCGCACCTAGCGAGCCGTATAACGTATACATGGGCTGTTCTCCTTGAGTCACGTCGGTATTATTCCAGGTAAAGGTGATCGGACGTTGAGTTTAGCGCCGGCTGTACAGCGCAGCCAGGCCTGAATTCGAGTGAGCGGTTTTAGGTCCCCCAGTTGGAGCCTGTTCGAATCTGACTCATCCGATCACGATCAATCGTGGTTCAATAGTGGCGCCAGAACCGGCCAAAGGTTATCCAGAATCATAGGTTGTGCAAGAGATGATGGGTGCAGGCGGTCATCCAGCATCAGCTCAGGCTGGTCGTGGATACCTTCGAGAATGAAAGGCAGAAAATGCAACGGGTAACGTTCGGCCAATTCCGTGTAAACATCACGGAACTTACGGGTGTAGTCCGCACCATAGTTGGAAGGAAGCAGGACACCCACCAGCACTACGTCGCTACCTTCAGCCAGGGAATGGCTGATGATGTAATCTAGATCATCACGAATCGAGACGATCGGCGCTCCTCTCAAGCCATCGTTGGCACCGAGTTCAAGGATCAATATCTTGGGTTGCCACTCTGTGAGCAGTTCCGGCAGTCGATTTCTGCCGCCTGTTGCTGTTTCCCCACTGATGCTGGCATTGATTACGTTGTAGGCATGTCCCTTTTGCGATAATCGTGATCTCAACAGTTCAGGCCAGCTATCGGCCAGCGCAATACCGTAGCCAGCACTGAGACTGTCACCGAGAATCACAATGTTTTGTGCGTTGACCTTTATGGGCAACAATAAAGCGAACAGCACCAGGAATAAACGAAACATGAAACCGATTGTCACTGCGGACGACGTGTCCCGGCAAGTGAAAACACCGGATGGAGAATTGAGCATACTCGATGGAATTACCCTGACAGTCATGCCGGGCGATGCGGTCGCCATCACCGGGCCATCGGGTTCGGGCAAATCCACCTTACTGGCGTTACTGGCAGGTCTGGAGGATCCGACCAGCGGCTTGGTTCATCTCCTCGGTAAAGAGCTCGGCATTTTGAACCAGGATGAAAAAGCAGCACTTCGGGCAGGCAATGTTGGGTTCGTTTTTCAGACCTTTCATCTGCTGGCAGGCTTGAGCGCGATTGAAAACGTTGAGATTGCATTGGAACTCGCCGGTTACGACAACACTCGAGCTGCAGCGGCAGACCTGCTCGATCGCGTGGGGTTGACTGAACGGGTGAACCATTATCCATCACAACTGTCCGGTGGCGAGCAGCAGCGGGTTGCGCTGGCCAGGGCCTTTGTTGTAAATCCGAAGGTGTTGTTTGCTGATGAGCCGACCGGCAATCTTGATGCGGCGAGCAGTGGCCTTATTGCGGATTTGTTTTTCGATCTTCGCCAACAGTTTGGAAGTGCCCTACTGCTGGTGACTCACGATGCTTCGCTGGCTGACCGCTGTGATCGGATCTTGACACTCGGCGTCGGTGGGCGGCTGCAGTCTTGATTGCCGCCAGGGATAGTGTGCTGCTTTTTCAGCGCGACTGGCGTGAAGCTGGGCTTCCGGCAATCGCGCTGGCGCTGGTGGTTGCGGTATTGGCCGTGACATCGGTTGGTATATTTAATGAGCGTGTGTGGAAGGCTATGCAAAGCCGGGCTGCGCAGAGTCTCGGTGGTGATCTGGTGCTGCAGGCCCATGATCCCATCGCCTCAAGGGTAGTGGACCAGGCCAAGATTTTAGGACTTGAACTGAGTCAGCAGGTCGAATTTCCCAGCATGATTCTGACCGCAGCGGGATCCCCACGCTTGGTATCAGTGAAGGCGGTAGATGAGAAATATCCCCTTCGCGGCACTGCCGAGGTTGCCGAGCAGCCCTATAGTCAAGGTTCCGCGGCCGGTAAGATTCCAGCCACCGGAGAAAGCTGGGCACATTCGCGCTTGTTTGCAGCTGGCGGGTACTCGGGATGCACTGAACGCGTTCTCGAAATGGCTAGATAGACAGGATTTCGGAGGACTTGAACGGCGGAGTGTGCAGGACGCTCAACCCAGCGTCCGAACCGCGCTTGAGCGGGCTTCGAGTTTTCTTGGACTGGCCAGCTTGTCGGTGGTGATGGTAGCTGGGGCCGGTATATTTATTGCAGCGCGTTTTTATGCTCGCAGGCAATCGACGACTGCGGCTGTCATGCGCTGCTTGGGTGCGAGTCAGAGACGGATCCTTAGGATTTCCATTTTCCGCTTGGTACGGGTTGCACTGACTGCCTCCTTGGTTGGTGGCTTTCTGGGTTATGCGGGACAGTCATTTCTATCGGTTCTCGTCGAAGAAAAACTCGGCTTGTCGCTCGCTCCCGCTTCTCTTTGGCCATTGCTGACGGGGATGTTAATCGGGCTGATTACAGCGCTGGGTTTCGGACTCGCGCCACTGCTCAAGCTGCCTACTGTCTCAGTATTAGGGATCCTGCGGGGAGAAGAAGGCGTGCCCCCGCCTTCAATGTGGTTAACGATCGGGCTGGCGGTGTTCACCAGCGGTGGACTGATCTTCTGGCAAGCGGATGAGACTGTGCTTACCTTGTGGGTCATGGGGTTGACAGTTTGTTTGGTGGCCGGGCTTACATGTGGGGGATGGATGATCCTCTGGCTGGTCACACAGATTCGGGTTTCGCGTCCAACCACTCGATATGTCATGTCTGCTGTGGGGGGTCGGCGCGGAATGGGTGTGATACAGATACTGGCTTTTGGCCTTGGCATTACAGCGTTGTTGATGGTGACAGTCATGCGTACACAGTTAATGGAGGGTTGGATGAATTCGCTCCCAAGCGCACAACGGCAAACCAGTGGAGCCACAGTCGTTTGCCACACTTCAAGCTCAGCGTTTTGCCGCCCGCGAGTTCAATCTCTCGCCCTCAGACGATCTTCCACAAACCAACCGCATCGTCGGCGGGACATGGTGGACGGCGGACCAGAACGATGAACACCTGTTATCGCTGGAAAGAGAGTTTGCGCAGACCCTCGGCGTTGGTATTGGTGATGAGATGACCTTCCGTGTTGCAGGGGTCGATCTGACCGGGCGGGTGACCAACCTGCGAGAGGTTGCCTGGGACAGTTTCGAGGTGAATTTTTTTGTCATTACCACGCCCGCCTTTTTGGTTGATCAGCCCGGAATGCTCATCACCAGTTTTTTCCTGCCAGCCGAGAACACCGATACGACGATCCGGCTGATCGATCAGTTTCCGTCTGTTACCCTGTTCGACGTCGATTCTCTGATGCAACAGGTTCGACAGATCATTCAGCAGGCCAGCGTGGCGGTACAGTATGTTTTCATTTTCACGCTGTTGGCTGGAATCGCAGTGCTGACGGCAGCAGTGCAAGCAAGCGCAACAGAGCGCAGCCGGGATGCTGCGGTACTTCGATTGCTGGCAGCGACGTGTGCTGTTGCCACCGCCTCGATTCTGGCAACAGAAGTGTTCGGGTTTACGTTGTCCCCAGGATGGTGGGTATGGGGCCTGGGGTGTATCAGTGGAGCACTGGGAATCGGAGTGGCTGGTACGGCAGCACTCCGACCAGTTGTGTCTAAGGCACCCTTGAAGAGCCTGATTTCAGATTGAGAATGGAGCTAAACAGACCGTGTTGACATCAGCTGAAAAACAGCAAAGAGATGCCATGGATGCCTATTACGAGCATGCGCAGCATCCTGCGATGCTGAAGATTGAGCGCCGGGTCTGCGGCTGTGACTACGGCGCCAGTAGCTGGACGACACGGTCAGAAGCGGATCGCATGGCCGTCCTGCTCGAGCTTAGGCCGGGATCCAGGCTGCTCGACGTAGGTTCGGGTTCCGGCTGGCCGGGTCTTTATCTGTCACGAACAACGGGTTGTGACTTGGCTCTGGTTGACCTCCCGGTGTTCGGCTTGAAGGTTGCCCAGACGAGGCGGATGAAAGAAACCAGTAATTCATCTGACTGGCTGGTGCTGGCAGATGCTGCAGCACTGCCTTTTGCCCACGCTAGTTTCGACGCGATATGCCACGCGGATCTGTTGTGTTGCCTGTTGTGCAAAAAGGCTGTGCTGCGAGCTTGTCAGAACATATTGCGTCCAGGCAGGCCGATGGTGTTCAGCGTGATTTCGATCCCCCCGAGA
>LULS01000369.1_pt1 | contig 10153 bp, 10 predicted proteins | sample 728101 | NCBI WGS metagenome assembly LULS01 (sample SAMN03860283, study PRJNA289734) | marine metagenome | biome: seawater column; feature: ocean; material: water; isolation source: Red Sea water column Station 108 - depth 200m | place: Saudi Arabia: Red Sea | collected 2011-10-15 | depth 200 m | reverse complement strand
CCTCTAATATTATCTTCAGCATTAGGTATTTCAAAACTGTCCCGCATTCCACCAGGATATTGTTTTCCTTCCGCTTCATAAATTCTGTAAAAGAATGTACGACCTAATCCTCTATCTACTGAAGCCTTACTTAGGACAATAGCGTCTTCAATATTATAACCATCAAATGGTAATACTGCAACTACACAGTTTTGTCCAGCAGGTCTTTGATCTAGACCTAGAAGACCCATAGCTTTTGTTGTGACAATAGGGGTTTGCGGATATAATAAAAAGTGTTGTCTGACATATGTACTAGTATTCATCATTGGAGTAGAAAAACCAAGACTCTGTTTTGCCATTGCTGACTCATACGTATTTCTTGGCGATTGATTATGTTCAGGATAAGGTATGATTGATGCACCGGCACCTAAAATTGACGAAGAAAAAATTTCAAGATGGGTTGTTTTCTTTGCGTTCTTTTCATCAAATGTGATTAGGGTATTTTCCTCTTCGTTCGCATCTATAAGTTCGATTATACCCATACGAATCAAATCCTCCCATGAAACAAGTTTTTTTAATATTTTATCAAGAAGTTCATTTGTCAGTGATGATTTACCATTTTTTACTATAATGAGTGGTCGCAAAACACGTCCCGCATTACAGTTAACATATAGTCTTTTTGTAGCACCAGCTTGATCTTCCTGATGTATAGATACTCCAACGTGTGGATGAATCTTAGTCGATCTACGTAGTTCACGTAGGGTTTCAACTAATTTCTCACCATCATTATGATAACCAATTAACTTCCCATCAACAAAAACCCTAGTCCCATCTCTTTTTACATCAGGTTTTACATCTGTAAAATGTGTTACACCAACCTCATAGAGTTTTTCTATAATATCTTCCGATTGTACATTAACAGATATTATTGCAGATAAGGCCAGATTCTTAACAAGCCCACAATTAGATCCTTCAGGTGTTTCGCTAGGACATATCCTTCCAAAGTGTGTAGAATGTAAATCTCTAGCCTCAAAGTTAGGCTGGGTTCTGCTTAAAGGTGATTGTACGCGTCGCAGATGGCTTACCGTAGACAAATAATTTGTTCTATCAAGTAATTGTGTAACACCAACTCTTCCTCGTCCCCAATTTCCTGTGGCAATTGCATTATTCAATTTATCAGATATTATTCCAGGACGGATTGCAGCAGCAACAGCATTTATTCCTCTTTTTTGACCAGAACGTTCAAGTTGGTATTTCATATCCCGAACTAAATTTCTAAATGCAGTTCTGAATAAATCAGCTAACATCTGTCCTGCAAATTTGATAACTTTGTTACCATAATGATCCTTATCGTCAGGTCCAAGCCAACCAAGTTTTAGTTCAAGTAATTTACATGTAGCTTCACCCAAAAAGTGTGCTTTTTCCTTTCTATGTTCAGGCTGTTTACCCAAGTGAGGAAGTAAGCCCCAATCTAATAGAGTTTCTGCCCGTTTAATTTGAAATTCTTCTAACATACCAGGCGCTATTCTCTTGCTGATGTATACGGTAGAATCTTTCGCTGTTGTAACATCTGATTTTTCAAATGAACTTTCAAGCTCAGTTTCAATTTCATCTACCAAAGATACTGCACCAGAAATTTCTTTATCAGATTCTAATCCAAGAGCACGCATCAAAGTAATTATTGGTATATCAACTGGTGAGCCTGGTATTTTTGCAACAACAAGACCGTCGTCTTTCAATATCAGTTCTAATTTTGCACGGTAACCAACAATTGAAGAATATACTTTTGCCTTGAAAACTTTTTTACCTCCTACCTTTTCAATGTCTACCATTATTTTGTTATAGGATAAATCTTCTAATCCAACTATTACACGTTCTGAACCATTAATGATAAAATAACCAGCAGGATCACTTGGATCCTCACCATGATCAATTAATTTTTGCTCTGAAAAATTTCGTAAAATACAAGCATCAGATTTTACCATTACAGGAATATCGCCGATATGAATATCTCTTTCTTCTAAAGTTTTTCCGTCTTCAATAATACCACATCTCAGCATTAAAGGAGCAACATATGAAACGTTACGCAAACGTGCTTCCGCTGGAGTAATATGTGTGATAGAACCATCAAGCTCCATCATTCTTGGTTGCTTATGTTGAATTTTACCAAGTTGAATTTTATAAGGATACTCTGCGTTTTCAATCTCTATTCGACCAACTTCATCAATAATTTCTTGTAGTCCGTGTTTTAAAAACTCATCAAAGGAATTAAGATGTTGTCTAGCAATTCCTTCTCTTGTCAGAATATCTTGAATTACAGCCCAACGCTTGTTTAAAGAATCAGTCATACTTCAACCACGTATCTGTAATAGAAACTCTCCCCTGCAGTTGCACTCTTTCTAGTAATTTTTATCATATCACCAGGTCTTACCCCTAACCTCATAATGGCAGGATCATTAACAAAAATTAATGGTAACTCTGTTGGTTTACAATGATATTTTTCTAACACCTCCAAAGCCTCCTTTTTAGTGATTATCTCATGTTTAGGTACATAGTCATGTTTAGGGACTAAAATGATATTTTTTTTAACTGCCAAAATGCCCACCTCTAAAAACAATACTAACCGTAGAGAAGAATAAGCAATACAAACACAAAATTGCCAGCCTTGGTTAATATATATTTAGCCAGATTTTTTTTGATATTTTCAAACATCTCAGCAAAAAAGACGTATTTTTGGATCAAAAATTAAAATGAGGATTTATCAGATCAAAAAGAGACAGGTGAGACTTGGATGATTTCATTATTTGGGATATCAATAATATCAAAAATGAGTAATAATGAAACATAAATAGGACTCAATCTAAGCCTAGAATAATGAATTCTCGTGGATATACGGTGACCTCCATCGCTATAGCGTTTATGGCAGTCACACTATTATCGGTTCCTGGCTTTGGCGGAAATGCCTATGCTGCAGGAATGTCACTATCCGTAGATGCCAATTACGCTACTGATCGAATTAACATCAGCGGCGACACCGATCGAAGTGAAGATGTTATCATTACCATAGTAGCAGAAAATGGTAACATAGAAGCAATTGGACAAATAACACCTTCAGGTGGTAGTTATTCACAAGTTAATGGTGTACAAGATATGAGTGGTAGTTATACCGTCACTGCAAAACAAAGTGATGGAATCTATACCATGTCAGTAACAATTTCTGAATCAGAACCATCTGCATCAGCAAGTACTATTGTTGATAGTTCTGCAACAGCTGCAGTTACAACAAGTGCTCCAACAGGTGGATTAACAATCACTGCAAGTGATTCGATCCGAGGTTCCACTACAATCGACGTAAGTGGTACAACTGACAGAGATTCTACTATAACTCTCACTGTAACAGCACCAAATGGTAACATAGTTGCTGTTGGTCAAGTAGAACCTTCAGGTGGCAGTTACTCTGCATCATTTGGCACGGGTGGACAACAATACAAGCAGGACGGAATGTATACAATCTCAGCACAACAGGGACAAGCTTCAATGTACAAAACATCTACTGACATAGAGGTAGTAGATGGACACGTAATTCCAGAATTTGGAACTATCGCGGTAATGATACTTGTAGTTGCAATTGTAGCAATAATCGCAGTATCTGCAAAGACAAAACTAAGCCTAGTACCAAGATACTAGAGCACCCAGTATTTTTTATTTTGCTAACTATACATAAATACTAATTTACGTAATGATTCATGGCATGAATATTACTTTAACGTGTTTATTTGCCATTCTTACTGTATTTACAATTGGTATTGCCTCAGAAGCGTTTGCTGCGGTTACCATGACATTAGAGACTGACAAGGATACATATGATCACTCATCCATAATCACTGTAACAGGACATGTTGAACCTGTTGACCCAACTGGTTCTGTTATAACTATTGTCGTTGAGAGGGTAGACCCAGTTGGGATTGTACAATTTGCTCAAGTTAGTGTAGATAACAATGGTAACTTTTCTACAACATTTAACACCGCAAACCCACTAATGAAATATGACGGAACATATCTAATTAGAGCGAACTATGGTATTTTAGCAGAGTCTGTTGTATCAGTAGAAATCATATCTGCAGATGAAACTTATTCATCTGAAACTCCTATGACTGCAACAACTACACCTAGTACATCTGGAACGACATTATACGATTTAGGGGGTGGACCAATAGGATATGACATAACTTGTAGTACTTTAGATCCTACATTCATGGCTAATCCAGATAACAATACACTTGAAGTAAACATAGAAGGAACTAACGATGGAACACTTACACTTACTTTAGATGAAGAAATAATAAAACCACTTTCTGATGGAAGTTTTGCAGTTTTCGTAGATGGTCAACAAGCTGATTTTGAACATGATGGTGATACTCTAATAATTCCATGTAAAGCTGGAGATAACAAAATCGAAATTGTTGGTAGTTGGGTAATTCCAGAATTTGGAACTATCGCGGTAATGATACTTGTAGTTGCAATTGTAGCAATAATCGCAGTATCTGCAAAGACAAAACTAAGCCTAGTATCAAGATACTAAAAACATTATTTTCTGTTTTTAATCATAAAATAGTGAATCAGTAAAGGAAATATAGAATCCAACTTTAATTTCATTGTGGATTATAATAGAGTTTTTTTGATTGCTTTTACGGTTGGTATTATTTTCAGTATACTTCCTTTTGTCACAGCTGAAGAATCTGTAACTGTTTCAACTGATAAGGACATATACTATGAAGAAGATGTAATTGTAGTTTTTGGAAATATTAGTGGAGCATTTGGAGGGTTGCCTGTAACAATACAACTTTACCATGAAGAGACTCTGATAGCCGTTGATCAAATTGAAGTTGCGCTTGATGGTAGTTATGCTACAGATTTCAAGGCTAGTGGTAAATTTTGGAAAGAAGATGGTACTTACATAGCTAGGGCATTTTATACGCCGGAAAAAATTGCGGAAAAAACTTTTCAATTTTACGAAAAACGATCTGATTCAGCATCATCAGTTTTTCCGGTTGATATTCCCAATGCAGGAAGTTTTAATGTTGGATATTCGATAATAGGTGGTGAAGTAAAAGATATTACATTAAAACAGGATCGTTATTCGATTCTTATACAATTAACGGCGGATACCAATGGTGACCTTGTTTTGAAATTACCTAGAGAAAGTATTGATGCTAAAATAAATGATAGTGAAGATGATACATTCATAGTTCTAATAAGCAAATCTGGTACTGATGATGATGATTTTGTTGAGATAGAATTTGAAGAATTAGGGCAGGTAGGAAATGATAGAACGTTGCGTATTCAGTTTGAAGAAGACGATAAATGGATTGAAGTCATAGGTACATACGCCATTCCAGAATTTGGAACCATTGCTGTTATGATTTTGATTATAGCGGTAATAAGTATAATCATAATCACTAAAACTAAACTTCCTCTTAAATATAATTAAAAATTTTTAATCAAAAATTATATTTTGTTTTGTAAGGAGAAACACTTCGTAACTCAGCTACAACTTTTTTTAGAACTTTAACGGTTTGATCTACTTCATCCAGTGTATTCATATATCCAAATGATATACGTAGTGAGCCAGTTATCTGCTCGTGATTAAAACCCATTGCTTTCAATACATGTGATGCCTTTTGAGTATGTATTGAGCACGCAGAACCAGTTGATGCTGCAATACCATGTTCATCCAACTTTATGATCAGGTCTTCGCCATTTACTCCAAGAAATGTAAGATGAATATTATTAAAAATTCTTTTTTCCGGGTGACCATTAAGTTTTACATGAGGTATTTCTTTGACTATTTTTGAGAGAATTGAAGAGTGTAATGTTTTAAAGTGAGAAATGTTTTCATTTAATCCTTCTTTTGCAATCTCACATGCCTTTCCAAATCCAACAATGCTAGCCACATTTTCTGTACCTGAACGCATTCCATTCTCCTGGCCACCTCCTAAAATCTCAGGATACACTGTCAAATCTTTTTTGATAAATAATGCTCCAACACCCTTTGGTCCATTAATCTTATGTGAAGAAATTGATAATGCATCAATACCTAAATCTTTTACATTGATTGGAATCTTACCTACAGCCTGTACGGCATCCGTATGTAATGGTACTTGATATTTTTTACAAATTTCTGATATTTCTTTAATGGGTTGTATTGTACCGACTTCATTATTTGCAAACATTTCCATATTCATCAACTGAAATATACGTGACCTTGAATCCCATTTCTTCTAATTTCTTACATGGTTCCAAAATTGCTTCATGCTCTATTGATGATGTTATAGCGTGATTGTTTCCAACGTCAAATCCAACATGGGTAATTTCATGTAGTTTTGGAATACCATACAAAATTGTGTTATTTGATTCAGTTCCACCTGACGTAAATAGTATTTCGTCCGGTTCGGCACCAATAAGTGCAGCTACTTGTTTTCGTGCTTTTTGTACAGCATTCTTTGCCTTTCTTCCGAATTGGTGAATTGATGATGGATTACCATATTGTATATCAAAATATGGTAACATTTCTTTAACCACCTCTGGATGAACTGCAGTTGAAGCAGCATTATCAAGATAAATCAAGTAGTTATCACGTTAATTTTTCCAGGTCTATAACCTTCTGGATCCACAGAAACATCATCAAAGCTTATCAATTTTAGTTGGTTTCTGATTTTTTGTAATATCAAATTGTTTTCAAGCAAAGATAATTCATCTACACCGACTTCAATTTTTGCTATACCATTCATATCTCTAACACGCACTTGTTTAGCCCCTGTAAGTTGCTTGACAATTTTTTCACCAACTTCAATTCTGATTAATCTTTCAGCAGTAACACTTTGTCCCCAAGGAATACGTGATGCGAGACATGAATTAGATGGTTTATCATAAACTGAGAGACCAACGCTTTTAGCTGTTTCTCTTACCATTTTCTTGGAGAATCCAGCTTCTGCTAATGGACTTCTAATTCCATTTTCACGCAGCGCCAATACTCCTGGACGGTAATCACCCAAATCATCAATATTGGTTCCATCTATAATCATATCAGATTCAAATTCTTTTGCTATTTCTAAGAGATGTTCCGAAAGTTCGCTTCTGCAATAAAAACAGCGATTGTTATCATTTTTAACAAAATTTTCGTTTGCAAGTTCATTGTATTCTATTACTTTATGCTTGATTCCAATCTCTGAAGATATTTTTTTTGCATATTCTAATTCTTCTTGTGCAAGTGTCTTATAATCAGCAGTTACCGCTATTGCTGATTTACCTAATTTCATATAAGCAGAATAAGCAACTAAAGCACTATCAACACCGCCTGAAAGTGCTACAAGTACACTACCTTTGTCATCAAACCAATTTAGCAGCTTAGTAAGTTGTGTTTTCATAGTTTTTTTCTAACTTCTTGATTTAGTAATTCTTCTGTTTCTTTGAACGAAAGACTAAGAGCACCGGAAATCTCTTTTATATCATCAGATTCAATTTTGAAATGAGAGCCGTTATTTAGATCTCTGGTTTTGTATCTAACATCAAAATTGTGTCCATGAATATTTATAGAAATTGTTTTAATAGTTCTAGGAACTATGTATCGATCAGAAGTTCTTACTCTTACACCAAGTGTTCCCGTTTCAGTAACCAACAAATCCATAATAGAATTCATAGTATGAGAATCACAAATAACAGATACTAGGTTTGTAGGGCGACCTAACGTTTGTTTCAAGTATTTTTACTGTATCAAGTTGAAGTTTAGTTGATGCAATTCCTCTAACAATTTTCAATACGTTTGAAAATCCTTCAAAATCTTTTTTACCTGCACCATAACCAATAGATTGGATTTTCATGGGTGGATAAAACTCAGAGCATTCTTTAACCAGATTAACTAACATGCTAGCTCCTGTCGGAGTTGTCAACTCATCCTTTACATTTCCGCCTGCTGTGATAATTCCTGATTCTCTGAATATTTCTAAAATTGCATAAGCAGGATTGGAGCTAGTACCATGAGAAAAAGTCATCGTACCACCACCTATAGCCACTGGTGTGACAACTATATCATCATCAAAACAGCCCAAGTCATCTAGAGCAATAGCAGTTCCCAAGATATCCACAACTGTATCAAAACTTCCTGCCTCATGGAAGTGCACTGAATCCTCTGATTCACCATGAATTTTTGATTCTGCGCGTATGAGAGTTTCAACAATTATTTCTTTTATTTCCGTACCTTTTTTTTCATTAGTATCACCATCTATTTCTAGCAATAATTCAGTTGCTTGTAATGATTTTTTTTTCACTTCTACAAAATCTATCTTTTTTATTTTAACATCTTTACATAATGATTCAGCACTACGAATTCCATCTATGATCTTTGATCTATTTGCGCCTATATTTACAAGACCACAAAGTAACATATCGCCAGAGACACCCGCAACTTGTGGGTCTATAACAAATACCATAAAACTAAATTCTTTAAAATGCTTATAAATTCTGTTTAGAGTTTATCTAGCTAAATAGATTTAATTATCAAAAATCTAAGTCCAGAATATGATAACTATAATTGGTGCAGGAAAAGTAGGTGGATCTGCTGCACTGCATTCTGCAATCAAGCAATTAGATGATCAAATTCTTCTTTTGGATATAGCGGAGGGACTCCCGCAAGGAGAAGCGATGGATCTCAATCACTTGTTATCCGAACAAGGAATAGATGTTGAAATCAGGGGTTCTAATAATTATGAAGATATGAAGGGTTCAGACATCGTTGTTGTAGTAGCTGGTGCTGGTAGGAAACCTGGAATGACTAGAATGGATTTACTGAAGATTAATGCTGGAGTTGTGAAAGATGTTGTTGGAAATATAAAAAAACACGCAGATAATTCATTGATAATTCCAGTTACTAATCCACTGGACCCCATGGCATACATCACGTACAAAACTTCAGGTTTTGAAAGAAATAGAGTCTTTGGAATGGGTGGAATGTTAGACTTGTCAAGATTCAAACAATTCATCCATGAGGCTACTAATAATTCACGAAAGGAAATTGATGCGATAGTAATAGGAGAACATGGAGAAAACATGTTGCCGCTGACTAGATTTGCACGGATATCTGGAAAACCCTTACCTACAATCCTTTCTCAAGAGAAATTAGATGAGATTTTTACACTGACAAAAAATGTTGCAGCTGAAGTGATAAAACTAAAAGGGGCTACAGTTCATGCGCCAGGAAATGCAATCTCCTCTATGATTCAAAGTATTGTGGAAGATAAAAAACAAGTCATGCCAGTTTCAACATACTTGGATGGAGAGTATGGTTATTCAGATGTCACAATTGGTGTTCCTGCGGTACTAGGAAAAAATGGTGTAGAGAAAATCAATGAACTCGATTTAAATCAAGAAGAAAAAGAGTGGTTTGACAAAGGAGTAAATAGTATCAAAAACGCACTAACAGGGATTGACATCTGATCATTTTTTAAACTAATCAAATTTAATGTAATAATTGAACGTAGAACAAATTTTCCAATCGTTACAAAAAGGAAAGATTTCTCCATCAAGGGCTAAAAAATTACTGTCACTATATTCAATTGAAAAGATAGGAAATATTGCCCAAATCGATACTGGAAGAAAAAATAGAAAGGGAATACCTGAGGTGATTTTCGCCGAAAATAAACAACTTTCCGATTTGAAAAAGATAATTACAAAAACGTTATCAAAAAATAATGAAGTGCTTGTTTCTAGAATAAAACAAAAGGATTATACTAAAATTTTAGAATTTTCTAAGAAAAATAAATACAAAATCAAAAAAGGGAAAAACACTACTGCTGTTTTGGTTTATAAAAAAAATATTAAAAAAGTTGGTGGTAAAGTTGGAATAATTGCAGCCGGTACATCAGATATTGGTGTGGGTGAGGAAGCTAGACTTGTTTGTGAATCAATGAATTGTGATTGTATTTCCAGCTATGATGTTGGAATTGCAGGATTGCATAGAATTTTTCCTGTTCTTAAGCAATTCGTTGATTCAGATGTTGACGTTATAATTGTAATTGCTGGCATGGAAGGTGCATTAGCATCCATCGTATCGTCTATAGCTGATGTTCCAGTAATAGGAGTGCCAACTTCAATTGGCTATGGTTATGGTGAAAAAGGA
>LULS01000994.1_pt1 | contig 10166 bp, 10 predicted proteins | sample 728101 | NCBI WGS metagenome assembly LULS01 (sample SAMN03860283, study PRJNA289734) | marine metagenome | biome: seawater column; feature: ocean; material: water; isolation source: Red Sea water column Station 108 - depth 200m | place: Saudi Arabia: Red Sea | collected 2011-10-15 | depth 200 m | reverse complement strand
GTCTCACCAGGCGTTCAAGTAAAAGAAATTGATTTAACCAATGTAGTACCTGCAGTCGCTACATCTATTGGTGCTATTGCTGGAGCTTTCCAAAAAGGGCCTGTTTCTTCTATAGTAGATATATCTAGTGAAGAAGAACTGGTAGAGATATTTGGAAAACCACAAACTACAAGCAATCAATTCGAAACATGGTTTAGCGCCGCAAACTTTTTAAAATATACAGATTCATTAAAAGTGGTCAGAGTAGGAAGTGGACACCTAAATGCTGGTGCCAATTCAGGTATACTAATTAGAGATTTAGACCACTATGATGCAAGTTTCTCAACAGGACAAGGTTCTCATGGGGAATGGGCTGCAAGAACAGCTGGAACTTGGGGTAATGCTTTAAGAGTAGAAATTTGTCCAAGTGCTACAGCATACGAACAGGATTTAAGTACAAATAACTTAGTAAACCAATCAGATGTTGCTGTAGGTGATACAACTATTGTAGTAGATGATGCTGATGCTTCAGGTTATGCATTTAATGTAGGTGATTTAATATCATTTTATTCAGATACAGCAAACACAACAGCAGTAGATGATTATAACGAATACGAAGTCGTATCAATTTCATCAGAAACATTAACAGTTAGATTAAAAGATGACCCTGCAGGTGCTGGTTTCCAAACTGCAATCCCAGATGATTCAAAAATTAAAAGACGCTGGAAATATGCTGACTTATTCTCAGGCCCACCTGGTACATCAGATTACAATACTAACGCTGGTCGTGGTTCAGGTGATGAACTTCATGTAGTTGTTGCAGACGCAACAGGTGCAATAACAGGTTACGATACGGATGTAGCTGGACAAAGAACATCAGCTGTTATAGAAACATTTGGTTTTATGTCTAAAAACTCATCTGCTAAATCACCACAAGGTGATAGTATTTACTACCCAGATGTAATCAGAGCTAAATCAAATTACATATATTGGACAGACCATATATCTGCTGGTAGTAATTGGGGAACAGATACTACAACAACTTATACAGCTGTTACAACAACAACAATAGATACTCTATCAGGTGGAACAGATGATTACGCTGTAACTGCTGGAGAATTAGAATTAGCATATGATAAATTTGCAGATACAGAATCAGAAGATATTAATTTAGTATTAGGTGGACCATCTAGTTTAGTTGGTGATACACAAGCAGCTATGGATACTCATAATACTATGATTTATAATCTAGTAGAAAGTAGAAAAGATTGTGTGGGATTCGTTTCCCCATATCGTTCAGCTGTAGTAGGAGTTACAACATCTACTAAACAAGCACAAAATGTTGAAAAGGCAGCTGATACATTACCAAGTTCATCTTATATGGTAATGGATAGTGGTTATATGTACATGTATGATAAGTATAATGATGTTTATAGACATGTACCTTTAAATGGTTCAATTGCTGGTTTATGTGCTAACACAGATTTAGTTGCTGACCCATGAATTAGCATTTAACCCAGACCAGGCAGACAGAGATGTCTTGTATCAATCAAGAGTTAATCCTGTGGTTAACTTCCCAGGTATAGGTGTAACTCTATTTGGTGATAAAACAATGCAAACTAAACCAAGTGCTTTTGACAGAATTAATGTTAGAAGATTATTCTTAGTATTAGAAAAAGCTATTGCAACTGCTGCTAAGTTTCAACTCTTTGAGTTCAATGATGAGTTTACAAGAGCAGAATTTAGAAACTTGATTGAACCTTTTTTAAGAGATGTTCAAGGTCGTAGAGGTATTACAGACTTCTTAGTGAAGTGTGATGCTACAAATAATACGGGAAGTGTAATTGATAGAAATGAATTTGTTGCAGACATATACGTTAAACCTGCTCGTTCTATTAACTTTATTACATTGAACTTTATTGCTACTCGTACAGGTGTTGCGTTTAGTGAGGTAGGAGGTTAATCATGGCACAGATAGACGATTTTAAAGCTAATTTACTTGGCGGTGGTTTTAGACCTAACTCGTTTAGAGTAACTATTACACCACCTGCTGGAATTGCAACAGGGTTAGATGTAAGAAGAACTTCATTTTTATGTAAAGCTACAACAATACCTGAAATCACTTTAGGTGATATTACATTAGCATATAGAGGTAGAAAAATAATGATTGCTGGGGATAGAGATACCACTGGTGATTGGGAAACAAGTTTTTATATGGACACAGATATGATGATTCTTAATGCGATACAAAGGTGGAATAATGGTATTAATGATTTTGATACTAACTTAGGTGTCAATTCACTAGCTGACTATGCAACTGACTTAACTGCTGAATTATTAGATAGAGATGAAACAGTTTTAAAAACATTTATTTTCAAGAATGCATGGCCTAAAACAGTTAAACTTACAGATGCATTAGATGCATCAGTTGAATCAACAATTGCTACAATGGATGTAACTTGGCAGTATCAAAACTACTCAGTTAGTGGTGTAAACTTTTAATAGTCTTTTTTATCTTTATAAATAAAAGACAATAAAAGGAGATTTTATTATGGCAGAACTATTTGGTTTTAGATTTGAGAAAATCAAAGACACCAAAAGTGCAGAAAAATTCACTACACCCCCAGCCGATGACGGAGCAGTCGAAATCGCTGGTGGTGGTTTCTTTGGTCAAATACTAGATACGGATGGTAGAGAAAAGGCAGAGGTTGACTTAATCCGTAGATATCGTGAAATATCTCAACAACCTGAATGTGATGGTGCGGTTGAGGATATAGTAAACGAAGCTATCGTATCTAATGAAAGAGACCAAGCAATATCTATCGTTCTTGATAGATTAAATTACACTAAATCAATTAAAAATAAAATTCGTAAAGAGTTTGATACTGTATTGTCACTTTTAGATTTTGATATTAAAGGACATGATATATTCAGAAGATGGTATATTGATGGTAGAATTTTTTATCATAAAGTAATTGATAAGAAAAATCCTAGAAAAGGTGTCGTTGAAGTAAGATATATTGACCCTAGAAAAATTAGAAAAGTAAGACAAATAAACAAAGATAAAAAACCTGGTTCATCTTTAGATATAGTAAAAGATGTACAAGATTATTTTCTCTATAATGATAAAGGATTAAATACAAACTTAATGTCGGAAGGTATTAAAATCGCAGATGATTCTATTACATATGTGCCTTCTGGTTTAATTGACCAAAACAAAGGTCATGTACTTTCACATTTACACAAAGCAATAAAACCTGTTAATCAATTAAGAATGATTGAGGATTCTGTTGTTATATACAGAATATCAAGAGCACCAGAAAGAAGAATATTTTATATTGATGTAGGTAATCTACCTAAAATAAAAGCAGAACAATATCTAAAAGATGTTATGAATCGTTATCGTAACAAATTAGTTTATGATGCTTCTACAGGTGAGATAAGAGATGACAGAAATCATATGTCAATGTTAGAAGATTTTTGGTTACCTCGTAGAGAAGGTGGTCGTGGAACAGAAATTTCTACACTACAAGGTGGACAAAACTTAGGTGAGATAGATGATATAAAATATTTTCAACAAAAATTATATCGTTCATTAAATGTACCTATCTCTAGAATGGAAGCAGAAAGTGGATTTACTTTAGGTCGTGCTAGTGAGATTACTAGAGATGAATTAAAATTCACTAAGTTTGTACAAAGATTAAGAAAGAAATTTACCCCATTACTTACAGATATACTTAAAGCTCAATTAATTCTAAAAGGTGTTGTTACTGTAGATGATTGGGAAAATATAAAAGAACATATTCAATATAATTTTTTACAAGACGGACATTTTGCTGAATTAAAGAAACAAGAATTAATGCAAGATAGATTACAAGCATTACAATCTGTTGAACAATATATTGGAACATTCTTTAGTAAAGAATGGGTTAAGAAAAATGTACTAAATATGACAGATGCAGAAATAGAAGAAATGCAAAAACAAATGAATAAAGAAGCTGGTACTGATGTTGAGGATGGTGGTATTGATATGCCAGATGATGGTGATGGTATCACAAGATATCCACAAGATAGTACAGGTGCGTTTATATCACCAGATGATTTAGAAGGTGAAAATGGTGATAATGACGGAGTAAATAATAAAGGAGCAAACAATGGTGGAAACTAAAGATGTAATAGATGCTTTATCCGATGGTGATAATCTAGGTGCTGAAAAAGCTTTTAAAGATACTATATCTAAGAAAGTTGCTGATTCACTAGAAACAAAAAGAAAAGAAGTTGCAAACTCGTTTGTAAAATCTTCGGAAACACAGAAAGATAAAGAGGGTAAAGAAGATGGTGAAGAAGTTTAATGACTTCTATTTTCCTTTTTTAGAAAAGGATGAACATAAGAAATCTAGAGAATATAAAAAACTTAGTCCTAAAATGAGGACTGCGGTGGATGATATTTTCAAAATTATGGACGCTAAACCTTCGGATGTCCTAAATACTTTTGAAAAAACAATAAAACAAATTAGTAAAAAACATAGAGTTAGAGAAAAGGGGCTCATGGATTACTTTGAAAGAGAAGTATTAACAATTTAATAGGATAAAAAGATATGGCAGTCGCAACAAGAACACTTAAAGATACAGTAGTAAATGCCGAAGGTGCTGGAGGTAAAGTTACAGTATTAATAACTTTTGATGATGAAACAAGTTCTGACAATAATGTTTTAGATGCTTCAGGTCTTAGTGGTCATGCCAACGGAGCTATGTTAGATATTACAAGACTTTGGTGGGGAATCAATGGTGGTGTTGCAGATGATGATTTGAACTGGGCATTTTTAGAATTTAAAGGAGCTTCATCAGATACTTTAGCAATCAATCTTGCTGGAACTGGTCATTATGACGGAACTGCTGGGCCTATTACAAACAATGCTACAAATACAACAGCAACATCTGGTGATTTAGAAGCAAGTTTTCGTGGAGCATCAGGTTTTATAATAGTAGAATTAAGAAAAGACGCAAGCTTTACGAGTTAAGAATTATGAAGAAAGTAAAATTAATGTCTGAATCTACTCTACAAAAGATAGAGTATATTACAGAAGCAAAAGACAACGGAAAAAAAGATTACAAGATTAAAGGAATCTTTATGCAGGCAGACATAAAGAACAAGAATGGTCGTGTATATCCAATGGAAATACTTCAAAAAGAAGTTAAAAGATACGATAAAGAATTTATAAAAGAAAAGCGTGCTTACGGTGAATTAGGACACCCAGAGGGACCTACCGTAAATTTAGAAAGAGCTTCTCACATGATTACTGCACTATACCAAGACGGAAAAAACTTTATAGGTGAAGCTAAGATATTATCTACACCTATGGGTGAAATTGTTAAATCCATTATGGATGAGGGAGCCAATCTAGGTGTCTCATCTAGAGGAATGGGAAGTCTAGAAGAAAGGGGTGGTGTAAATTATGTAAGAGATGATTTTTATCTAGCTACTGCAGCTGATATAGTTTCCGACCCATCTGCTCCAAGTGCCTTTGTAGAAGGTATTATGGAAGGTAAAGAATGGGTTTGGGCACATGGTACACTAGTAGAATCTGGTTTAGTAGAGATGAAAGAAAGAACTGTTAATATAGTATAAATTTAATTAAATTTAACAACAATTATAGGAGTTTATCCGATGGCTAATGAAATCGAAAAAACTATTGAAGAATTAGAGGCAGAAGTCCTTAGTGAGCTCGAAGAGCAAACGGCCGCGGATGCTGCTAAGAAAGGCGCCGCTCCTGCGGAACCTGGTATTAAAGCTTCTGAAGCTTCAGCAGTCACACCTGGTGGGGAGGTTCAAGACCTAGGCCCAGCAGTTCAACATCCTTTTGACAAGAAAACTTCCGCTCATCAAGCCGATGCAAAAGCAGATGAGGCTACAGGGGATAAAGCTCAAGCAGCTGAACTTGCACCTGAAAAAGGTAATCAAGTACCAAATGACGGTAGAAAGAAAGTTGCTCAACCTTTAGCGTCTGGTGATGAAACTAAACCTGAAGAAGGTCAAGAAGTTATCGCTGAAAAGGATACAGAAGAAATCAAATCGAAAGAAGAAATTAAAGAGTTAGATAACGGAATGAGCAAAACTGAAATGCTAAAAGCAATGAAAGAAATGCCACTAGATGTTATCAAGGCTGCTTACGATAAGATGAAAGAAGTAGAAAATGTAGAAGTTTCTGATGAAGATAAAGAAAAAGAAGCTCTACAAAAAGAAGCTGTAGAACAAAGAATTAAAGACATTGATGTTACGGAACATGTCGAAGCTCTAATGAGTGGAGAAGGTGACCTAACTGATGAGTTTAAAAAGAAAGCTGCTACAGTTTTTGAATCTGCAGTTAAATCTAAAGTCCGTGATGAAGTTTCAAGACTTCAAGGAAACTATGACAAAGAGTTAGAAGAAGCTACTAAGTCTATTAAATCTGAATTATCAGAAAAAGTAGACACTTATCTAAACTATGTTGTAGAAGAATGGATGAAAGAAAATGAACTAGCTGTAGAAAGAGGTCTTAAAGGCGAAATCGCTGAAGACTTCATAGCTGGATTAAAACAGCTGTTTGAAGACCATTATGTTGACATCCCTGATGAAAAATATGATGTACTTCAAGCACAATCAGACAAGATTGCAGAGTTAGAAGAAAAAGTTAATAAAACTTTGGAAGAATCAATGGACCTTAAAAAGTCTAAAGATGAACTAACTCGTAATAAAGTTATTTCAGAATCAACTTCTGATTTAGCTGACACAGAAATTGAAAAGTTCAAGGAACTTACCCAAGATGTTGACTTCGATAACGAAGACAACTTCAAAGGAAAACTCGATACTCTAAAGGAAAGTTATTTCCCTAAAGTAAAGAAAGAAACTTCTGAGACAATAGATAATGTAGAAACTGGCCCTGCACAGGACATTGACATGTCAGATTCGATGGCAGCTTATACAAAAGCTATCAGCCAATCAGGCGATGTTAAGGGTGCAACTAAGTAAATAATATAATAGGAGAAATAAAAAATGTTAGCCTATGATGTCTGCGGTGTACAACCAATGACGGGCCCAACAGGTCTTATCTTCGCGATGAGAGCTAGATACGCTTCTATGGACGGAACTGAAGCACTAGGAGATGAAGCTGATACTGGTGTAGCATCTGATGATGCTGCTGGTGACTTAACATCATCTGCTATGACAGGTTCAAACCCTGCAACATTAAACGACAGCCCAAGTGCTGGTACATACTTGTCACCAACAGGTATGACTACGGCACAAGGTGAAGCTTTAGGTGATACAACAACTAATGCTTTCGCTGAAATGGCTTTCAGTATAGAAAAAACAACAGTAACCGCTGTTACTCGTGCGTTAAAAGCTGAGTACACAATGGAACTTGCACAAGACTTAAAAGCAATTCATGGTCTAGACGCAGAAACAGAACTAGCTAATATTTTATCTGGTGAAATTCTTGCTGAAGTAAATCGTGAAGTAGTTAGAGACATTTATGTTTCAGCTGTAGCTGGTTCGCAAGTTAATACAACTACTGCTGGTATTTTCGACTTAGATACTGATTCAAATGGTCGTTGGAGTGTTGAGAAGTTTAAAGGTCTAATGTTTGCACTTGAAAGAGATGCTAACGCTGTTGGACAACAAACTCGTAGAGGAAAAGGTAACATAATCATATGTTCTGCTGATGTAGCGTCTGCGTTACAAATGGCTGGAGTATTAGATTACACACCTGCTCTAAACAACAACTTAAATGTAGATGACACATCTACTACATTCGCTGGTGTTATGAACGGCAGATTTAAAGTGTATGTTGACCCATATGCTGCTAATGTTGCTGCTTCACAATACTATGTTGTAGGATATAAAGGAACTTCACCTTACGATGCTGGTATCTTCTACTGCCCATATGTTCCATTACAAATGGTTCGTGCGGTAGGTGAGAATACTTTCCAACCTAAGATTGGTTTCAAAACTCGTTACGGTATTGCTGCAAATCCATTCCATAAAGGTGTGATTGCTGCTGGTACTGCAGAAAATACAAGTATTACTGCAAATACTAACAAATACTACAGACGCGTCAAGGTAACCAATTTAATGTGAGATTGGTTAGTCACTCAACTACAAATGAATTGGCCCACTTCGGTGGGCCTTTTTATTACCTTGACATTTCTTGTATATACCTGATAATATAACTACATGTATTGATAATTAGTAGTGTATATAAGACATTTCTTATATATAAAATCGTTGATATCATTGACTATTAAGACAAGTGTTAAGGATTTATGACTACTAAATAAAATATGGGTAAAGTGATAATTGAAGTCCCCCCCTAAATATAGGGTTCCTTACTTTAATTTAAAACACTTTACAAAAATTAACCTTTTCATGGGAGGAAATATGAAAATGGGAAATATATTACTAAACTTACGCTACTTACTAGCGCCAATACTAATCATAGTTGCAGGCACTGGTGTCCTAATTGGTGGAATCTTTTCATGGTTAGGAGTAGTTTTACTTTTCGTAGGTCTACTTGTAGATGTTGCTACGAAATTTGAAACATCTGGCATAGGAAGTAATCCCGATGGTTCAACTCGTGGATGGGCAACCTTCCAAAACTTGACCATGTATTTCATGTTACCTGTGTTCATTATGTTCCAATTAGTAATGGCATATAGACTTTATAGTTTTATGGCATTCGGTGGGGCTGAAGGTGAACTAGTAACAATGATATTCGGGTTAATACCTATGCATGAAGGTATAACAGCAATAAATCTAATCGGAGCAACTCTATCATCTGGTATCTTTATTGGTATCGGAATTATCTATGGACACGAACTTTCACATACCAAAGGTATGGGATTCGTAATCTCTAGAATGATGATGGGATTATCTGGTTCAGCACATTTCTGTTATGCTCATGTTTACAATCATCACTTAGAATTAGGAAGTGAAGATGACCCTGCTACTGCTCCACGCGGTAGAACAATTTATGGTCATTATCCACTATCTTATTTTGGTCAATCTAAATTCCTATTTAATATGGAAAAAGAAAGACTAGCAAGAATGGGTGTAAACTTTTTCTCTTGGCAAAACCGATGGATACGAGGATATCTATTGGCCGTGCCAACAGTAACACTATTCTTTATGGCAGGTGGTTGGATAGGAATGGCATGTCTAGCAACAATTTGGGCTATCTCAAATTTTGAACTAGAAGCATTGAACTATCTAGAACACTACGGACTAATTCGTGTGAAAGACCAACCAATAGACTACAGACATAATTGGGATAACTCTACTTGTTTTACTTCTTGGTTCTTTATTGAAATCGGAAGACAAGCAGACCATCACGATAGAGGTGAAACTCACTTCTGGGAACTTGAAAATGTTGGATGTCCAAACACTGGTTGGGGATACTTTGTAGTATTCTTTATCGCACTTGTACCACCTATATGGCATTGGTACATGCGTAAAAGATTAGCTGCTTGGGATTTACACTTTGCAACGAATGAAGAACAAGCAATTGCTAGAAGAATCAACAAAGAACAAAACTATGAAGGTACACCTTTCATAGGCGATACTTTAGCGGATGCTGGTCATACAGACTTAGGTCTTCGTTCAGCCAAAAAATAATACTAAATAGATAGTATCTGAAAGGGGTTAGAGATGTCTACCCCTTTCTTTTGTTATAAATAATGATATGGTAACCAAACAATCACCACTAAACAGACAACCTACTAAGTTAGACTATTCAAGTCCAACTCAATTTCGTTTTAAGATTCATCAACTACCTAAAGTAGAATACTTTACAGTTGCTGCGAATGTACCTGGTATAACTTTAGCTGAAATGTCTCTTGATAATCCACTAAAAAATATACCGATGCCTGGTGATAAATTAGAATATGAAGATTTAACTATTACATTTATAATAGATGAAAACTTAGAGAATTATATTGAATTACATAATTGGTTGACAGGATTAGGATTTCCAAAAGACAGAAGTCAGTTTAGAGAATTTAGAAGTGCTACATCAGATACACCTACAGGTCGTGCAGCAAATCAAAGTGATGATATAGGTGATGTAAAACCAGCTGTATCAGACAGAGGTATGTTTAGTGACGCAACATTAACTGTACTTACAAATAAAAATAATCCTGTAACAGAACTCTAT
>LULS01000131.1_pt1 | contig 10171 bp, 5 predicted proteins | sample 728101 | NCBI WGS metagenome assembly LULS01 (sample SAMN03860283, study PRJNA289734) | marine metagenome | biome: seawater column; feature: ocean; material: water; isolation source: Red Sea water column Station 108 - depth 200m | place: Saudi Arabia: Red Sea | collected 2011-10-15 | depth 200 m | reverse complement strand
TGGTTAAATGATGTCAGCATGTCTGACGTAGAAAAAGTTGGCGGGAAAAATGCTTCCTTAGGGGAAATGATTTCTGGCTTAAGCTCACAAGGTATCCAAGTACCTAGTGGTTTTGCGACAACCGCGGAAGCGTTTGAATCTTTTTTGGACCATTCAAACCTAAGACATCAAATCAATGAACTACTTTTATCTCTTGATATTACCAATATTGATGACCTAACAAAAACGGGTGCAGCTATTCGACAGTGGGTTGAGGATGCTCCTTTTCCGAAAGAGCTTTACGAGTCTATTGTTAGCAGTTATAAAACTTTAACGGATCAGTTAGGTCCAGACGCAACGTTTGCAGTGCGCTCATCTGCAACAGCAGAGGATTTGCCTGAGGCTTCGTTTGCTGGTCAACAAGAGACTTTTTTGAATGTTAGTGGTATTGATGATATTTTGCTTTCTATTAAAAAGGTCTTTGCTTCTTTATATAACGACAGAGCGATTTCCTACAGAGTCCACCAAGGATTTAAACATGAAATAGTTTCACTTTCTGCCGGAGTTCAGCAAATGGTTCGAAGTGATATTGGCTCCAGTGGTGTCATGTTCACTCTTGATACTGAGTCAGGCTTTAAGGATGTTGTCTTTATTACTTCAGCATATGGGCTAGGCGAAACGGTAGTCCAAGGATCTGTCAACCCTGACGAATTTTATGTACACAAACCAACATTAAACTCTGGCTGTCCTGCAATCTTATCTCGCAAGTTGGGTTCCAAGTCCATCAAAATGATTTATGCAGATAGTGAATCGAAAATTTCCGTACAAACTGTTTCTGTTGAAAAGAAGCAGAGACTTCAATTCAGTTTGGACGACGCTCAAATAGAGCAACTCGCACAGTATGCAATGGCGATTGAATTGCACTATGGAAGGGCTATGGATATAGAGTGGGCCCTTGATGGCAATGATAACAAACTCTACATCGTTCAAGCAAGGCCTGAAACCGTCAAAAGTCGACAAAATAATACTCAGAAAATTGAACGCTACCAACTCCAAGAAACTTCAAATATACTCATTGAGGGTCGCGCAATAGGACAAAAAATTGGCACTGGCAAAGCTCGAGTCATACAAGATTTATCCGAGATGAACCAAGTAAAAAAAGGTGATATCCTTGTTACAGATATGACTGATCCCGATTGGGAGCCTGTCATGAAGCTAGCTTCTGCAATTATCACCAATCGGGGTGGAAGGACATGCCACGCGGCTATTATAGCGAGAGAGCTTGGAGTGCCTGCAATAGTCGGCACTGGCAATGCAACCAAATTACTTGAAGATTCTCAATCAATTACCGCCTCTTGTGCAGAAGGCGACACGGGCCAAGTTTATCAAGGGATATTAAAATTTGAACATACCTATACAGAAATTAATGACTTACCAGAAGTGCCCGTAAAAATCATGATGAATGTTGGCAATCCTTCTCGTGCTTTTGACTTTGCAAACATACCGAATGCCGGTGTTGGACTGGCAAGACTTGAATTTATTATTAACAATACGATCGGAATTCATCCAAAAGCTTTGCTCGAATTTGACCAACTGCCAAGAAAACTAAAGTCTGAGATTGAAAGAAGGACTGCTTGTTACAAATCTCCTGTTGATTTTTATGTCGAAAAGCTTGCTGAGGGAATTGCCACAATCGCCGCAAGTTTTTCCCATTCACCCGTCATTATCCGCATGTCTGATTTTAAATCTAATGAATACGCGAACCTATTTGCAGGAGATCTTTATGAACCCCAGGAAGAAAATCCAATGATTGGCTTTAGAGGTGCATCACGTTATATTTCAACTGAATTCAGAAAATGCTTTGAATTAGAATGTCAAGCAATTAAAAGAGTTAGAAATGACATGGACATGCGAAATGTAGAGATTATGATTCCATTCGTTCGCACCACAAAGGAAGCTTCAAGTGTCATAGAACTATTAAAAGAAAATGGGTTGGAGCGTGGTAAAGATGATTTACGAATTATTATGATGTGCGAACTTCCATCCAATGCCATTCTAGCAGATGATTTTTTACAGTACTTTGATGGCTTTTCCATTGGGTCAAATGACCTCACCCAGCTGACACTTGGAATGGATAGAGACTCTGGATTAATTGCAGATGGTTTCGATGAAAGAAATGACGCAGTAAAAAAAATGATTGCTATGGCCATTGAGGCCTGTCACCGTCAAGGAAAATATATTGGCATCTGTGGTCAAGGCCCTTCTGATTATGTGGATTTTGCGGAATGGCTTTTAAAACAAAAAATCACCAGCATCTCTCTCAATCCTGATACAGTAGTTGAAACTTGGAATCGGCTTGGAGCCCTTTAAGATTATATTGAAACACTATGAGAACCGTTTTCTTTATTTCAGATAGAACAGGCATTACCGCAGAAGCGTTGGGAAATAGTTTGCTCACTCAATTTAATGATATAGAATTTAAGCGTGTCAACATAGCATTTATTGACTCACTCTCGAAAGCAAAGCATGCTGCAAATCAAGTTAAGGAAGCTTCGGAGATAGATGGTCAGCCTGCCTTAATTTTTAGCACCCAAATCTCGAAAGAGTATCGACAATTATTAATCGATAGTGGTGGTATTTTCTTTGATTTTTTTGAAACTTTTATCTCTAAACTAGAAGAAACACTTGGTACTAAATCATCTCAAACTGTGGGCTTATTTCATAGCATGACTGACGAAAATAATTATGGAAATCGTATCGATAGCATTAATTACGCACTCAGCTGTGATGATGGCCTTAATCTAAAGAGCTATGACAGAGCTGATATTATACTAACAGGCGTTTCTCGTTCCGGGAAAACCCCAACATGTTTGTTTCTTGCTTTGCAATATGGGATATTCGCAGCAAACTATCCACTAATAGAGGAAGACTTAGAAACAATAAAGCTACCCACAATTCTCCAAAAGAACAAAAATAAACTATTTGGACTGAGTATCAACCCCGTTCGTCTACAAAGTATCCGCGATGAAAGGCGTTCAAACAGTGGTTATGCTTCAATCGACCAATGCCGTAAAGAAGTCAAACTAGCAGAAGATATGTTTGTACAAAATCAAGTGCCGTTTCTTGACACGAGTCATACTTCAATAGAGGAAATTGCTGGAAGAATCCTAAACAAAGGTGCTATAAAAAGACGCTATAAGAAGTGAGTTAGTGAACTTACTTCGACAGTAGGTTTAGGAAGCTTTTAGTACGTCAACAGCAACGACCTTGTATTCAGGGCACTTGGTCTCTTCATCTGTAACACCACTTGTCACCTCGTTAATTAACACTTCAGGAAAGTGGAAGGTGGTTCTTACAACACCCTTCTTAACGCGGTCAGTCACTTCAACATCAAGAGTGATTTCGCCACGATCAGACTTCAAAGTTGCACGATCTCCAGTTACAAGTTCTTTTGCTTTTGCATCCTTAGGATTGAGCATGATGACGTCTTTCGGAAGAATCTCAACATTCGAGGTCCTTCTAGTCATCGTTGCACAGTTGTAGTGTTGAAGTTCACGACTTGTAGTTAAAATAAATGGGTAATCATTTTTGTGCCTAACAAGCTCTTCGCTTTCTCTCCAGTCATAGTAATGGAATTTACCCTTGCCACGCTTGAATTCTCCAATATGCAATATCTGTGTATCTTCACCCTTCTTATTAACGGGCCACTGCAATCCAGTAGGACTTGCACCTAAACCTTCCCAAGTAATACCTTCGAAAAAAGAAACAACACTGGCAACCTCTTTGAGCACTTCAGAAGCATCATAATCAGGTTGGTCAAAACCTAACTTGCGCATCATTTCAACAATGATTTGACCATCTGTCTTGGTTCCAGCAAGTGGTTTAACAGCTGCATTAACCTGTTGAACTCGACGCTCAGTATTAGTAAATGTTCCACTCTTTTCTAGGAAAGTTGTGCCAGGCAGAACAACATCTGCCATTCTTGCTGTTTCACTCATAAAGATTTCCTGAACAACAAGCAAGTCTAGTGAATTCATAGCCTTGATAACGTGGTGAGTGTTCGGGTCTGTTTGCACAACATCCTCGGCAAAAATCCACAAAGCTTTCAGGGAGCCATCTATGGCTGCATCAAACATTTCAGGAATCTTTTTACCAGGCGTTGTAGGCATTGGCAGCCCTAATCTGTCCTCATAAAAATCTTGTACTTCCTTTTGGTCCATCCATAAGTAACCTGGACCATGGTGTGGTTGACATCCCATGTCTGCAGCACCTTGCACATTATTCTGACCACGTAGCGGGTTAACACCGACACCAGGCCGACCAACGTTATTTGTCATCATAGCCAAGTTAGAAATCAGCATCACTGTTTGAGAGCCTTGGGAGTGTTCAGTGACACCTAGACCATGGAACTCCATTGCATTGTTAGCAGTTGCATAAGCAAGAGCTACTGCTTTAACTTCTTCTTTGTCTAGACCACTAACCTCAGCCATTGCATCAACATCAATCCCTTTTATTTTTTCAAGGACCTCTTCACCACCTTCACAACGCTCTTTAATAAACTCGTGGTCGACAAGATCAGCTTCAACAATGAAGTATTGCATCATGTTAAGTACGGCAACGTTCGTACCCGGCTTAAGTTGTAAATGGTAGTCAGCCATACGAGCCAATTCAGTTCTCACTGGATCAATCACAATAAGTGTTGCACCAGCCATCGCTTGCTGTTTAATTTTTGCTCCCGTGACAGGGTGAGCAGCTGTCGGGTTGGCACCAATAATTAACATTAAATCGGCTAAAGGGATATCATAGGCTGAGTTCGTTCCAGCTCCAGTACCAAAAGATTGCTGCATCCCCCAAGCAGTTGGTGAGTGACAAACTCGAGCACAACAGTCAATATTGTTAGTACCTACTAATTGACGAATCATTTTTTGGAACATATAGTTTTCTTCGTTAGTGCAACGCGCTGATGAGATCCCAGCAATCGCATCCGCACCATGTTCAGCTCTGATTGATTCAAATTTGTCTTTGATGAAGTCTAAAGCTTCATCCCATGAGCAAGGAACGAGTTCTCCGTTTTTTCTAATGAGTGGTGATGTTAGTCTGTCCTCATGGTTATAGAATTTAAACGCATAGCGACCTTTTAGACAGGTATGTCCAGCATTGACTGCATCTTGAGGTGCTCTTATTGACAACACCTCATCATTCTTTACTGCAACCTCAAGGTTACAGCCTACGCCGCAATATGAACAGGTTGTACGAACCGTCTTATCAGCTTCGACTGATTTTGACTGGAAAACATCTGAAATCGCTGATGTTGGGCAAGTTTGCGCACAAGCACCGCACGAAACACAAGAAGAATCACCGAACAGCATATCGTTATCAGTTGTAATCCGTGATTCAAAACCGCGACCTGTCATCGTCAGTGTAAACTGGCCTTGAACTTCATCACAGGCACGAACGCATCGGGAACAGTTGATACACTTCGACAGGTCCATACGCATATAGGCATGCGACAAATCTTTTTCACGGTCAAGGTGATTCTCTCCCTTTGCGTAACGAATTTGTCTAACACCAACACTTGCAGCAACATCTTGCAACTCACAGTTACCATTTACTTCACAAGTTAAGCACTCTGGCGGGTGGTCACTAAGAACCAACTCTACGATGTTTCTACGTAGTGTTTTAATACTATCAGAATTTGTATAGATTCGCATACCAGGATTAATTGGTGTATGGCATGACGCTACTGTTCTCTTGGGGCCATCTTCTGTATGTTGAACTTCAACTGAACAAACACGACAAGCACCATAAGGTTTTAGATTGTCGTCATCACAAAGCGTTGGGATAATTTTTTCTCCCAAGGATTTGTTGCTAAATTCTAAGATAGAGGTTGAGTCGTCAAATGGAAACTCAACATCATCAATGAATACACCTTGTGGATTATCTGACATACTACTTCTCCATTAAAGGTTTAAACTCGTCAGTACAGTGCTCGAGTAAATTTTTAATTGCTAATGGTAGCCCACCGCCTAGGGCGCATAGCGAACCTACTTCCATTGTTTCTAATAAATCATTAATCAATTCTTCTGAGAATTTTTGATCTTTTTCTAATGCTGATTCTAACATTTCTTTACCACGAGTTGCGCCTAATCGACATGGAAAGCACTTGCCACAAGACTCGTGAGCTGTAAATGCGAACAAGTGTTTTGCATACTCGACCGCAGAAAAAGATCGAGGTATGCATACAAAACTTGCATGACCGAGTAGAAAACCACCTTCATCAAAAGATTCGAAATCTAGTGTAAGAGTCCTGAGAATATCAACTGGTACCACTCCACCGAGCGGACCACCGATCTGTATAGCTTTAATATCGTCATTAAATCCACCACCAACTTCATCAATAATGAAACTCATAGGGGCTGCCATATTGACCTCATAAAGGCCTGGATTGTTAAAGTAGCCATCTAGAGAAATAAGTTTTGTTCCTGTTGATTTGCCGTTACCAATCTTCTTAAAGGATTCACCGCCGAGTTTAAAAATAACAGGAACAGCGGCTAAACTTTCGACATTATTAACAACTGTTGGTTTTTTGTACAAACCTTCGACAGTTGGAAAAGGAGGACGCACATCCACTTCAGCGCGACGACCCTCAATAGAGGCTATCAGTGCCGTCTCTTCACCACAAATGTATGCACCTTGACCTTCAACAACACTCATGTCAAAGTCAAAGCCACTGTCGAGAATGTTTTCACCTAACAGCCCCAAATCACGAAGCTTTGCTAGGGCGTCATTGTTCGCCTTAATGGATTCAGGATACTCACCACGAATATATACAAAACCCTGTTTTGAACCAATAATATAGCCACAAATGACCATACCAAAAAGCACCTTTAGAGTTTGCTCTTCAAGTAAATATCTATCGGAAAATGCACCAGGATCTCCTTCGTCAGCATTACAAACAACATATTTCGCACTTGCTTCTTGGGCCTGGCAAAACTCCCACTTCATCCCTGTTGGGAAGCCTGCACCTCCACGTCCACGAAGGCCTGATTCTTTCAGTATGGCAATTAAATCAGCCTTATCAGAGGCGAAAGAGGTTTGTAGTAGATCCTTAAAATCGTCATAACTAGAGAAGACTTCATCTTCAACCAAGAATGAAACATCTGCATATGACTTCATTTCATATTTACTGCTCGTATGTTTACCCGCAACAATTTGATCTAGTTTATTGATGTCATTGCCTGAATAGTTTTGACCATCATAGTAAAAGGCACTATTTTCATAACATCTACCTAGACAAATCATCTCGCCAATATTCTCTGCACCAAACTTGTCACTTAATTTATCAATAACCGCGTCTTGGGTACCTCGACAAAGACAAGCACTCCCTTGACAAACAAAAGCTTTCTTACTTTTAAAATCTTCCCCTAAAAAATCATAAAAACTCTTCGTGCTATGGATGGTTGAAATACCCATATTGTATTCACTAGCAAGTTTGCTGTCACTGCTATCAGATGGACTCGCAGTAATCTTAGCAAACAAACTGTTTTTGTCGTCTTTTTTACCTGACAATAAACTGATATTTCTTGACATTGATTCTCCTAAAACCTTTCTTTGATGCGCCATGCACCAGTGTAGATATTATATTTATTTTTTTTGATAAAACCAATTAAAGTAATGTCAAATTTCCCTGCTAAATCTAGGGCTAATGAGGTTGGAGCCCCAATACCTACAATCATTCCTATGCCTGACATCAATGCTTTTTGTATGATATCGAATCCCAAACGACCGGAACACATGACAAACTGCTCTAAAGGGTGCAGCATGTCATTACACCTGATATGACCAATCAGTTTATCCAATGCATTATGTCTTCCAACATCTTCAGCCAAATGAAGGATCTCCCCTCCCTCACTCAACAAAGCACTTGCATGAACACCTCCGGTATTGGTGAACTGTTCTTGCCTTTCCTTTAATATGTCAGGCAATTTTGTAATCAAATCAACACTCACTATCGGGCCTTTTTTATCGATCTCTGGCTCATAAGCAATCTCTATCGAATTGAGAGTGCCCTTGCCACAAACACCACAACTAGAATTAACCATAAAGTGACGTTGCAAATTCTTTAAATCTAGCTGATTGCCTTTCCTTAAAGTAACAATCAGTGAATTATCAATATCGTACTTACCTTCGTTTTCTCCATTAGGAATAATCTTGTCAATTGCAGCTTTATCCTGAATAATGCCTTCAGAAAAAAGCAGCCCGCTTACCAGAGATTCGTCGTCACCCGGCGTTCTCATGGTAACCATTAACGGCTCAACTATCCATTCGTCATTTTTATAGTAGCGAACAGCTATCTCAAGCGGCTCTTCTATGGCAATACAATCACTCGAATTCTGAAGGACTGAATCTTCAACCCTATGAATATCGTAGTCAACTGTATCACTAACGTTAATCATTTAGAATAGACCTTGCACTAATCCGTTCTCGTCCAATTTAATTTTATCGGCAGCCGGCACTCTAGGCAATCCAGGCATAGTCATAATGGCCCCACAAACAACGACAACAAATTCAGCACCTGCTGAAAGCCTTGCCTCACGAATCGACATTGAATGTCCTTTAGGTGCACCCAATAACTGTGGATCCGTAGAAAAGCTGTATTGCGTTTTGGCTATACAAACTGGCAAATGTCCGAAACCATTATCTTGATACCAGTTCAGTTTATCTCTAACAACCTTGTCAGCTAAAACTTCGTCTGCACTATAAAGAGTTTTAGCTATCGTTTCTATTTTTTCTATAAGTGGCATCTCGTCATCGTACAATGTCTTGAATTGAGAGGCGCCTGAATCAGCCAGCTTAGCAACCTTTTCTGCTAAATCAATTGAACCATCTCCGCCATGCTCCCAGTGACTAGTGACACTTACTTCAACATTAAATTGCTTACAATACTCTCTGATTACTTGGAATTCGGCTTCAGTATCAGAAACAAATTTATTGATACCAACTACTAGTGGTACGCCAAATTGGCTTAAGTTGCGAATATGCCTACCTAAATTTATACAGCCTTTATAAAGAGCTTCAGTATTTTCGGTATTGAGGTCGTCTTTCGCTACTCCACCTTGATGTTTAAGGGCTCTAATGGTTGCAACTAATACAACTGCATCCGGAGCTAGACCCGCTTTACGACATTTAATGTCAAAGAATGTAACAACATAGTCTGACAACTTAAGTGCCGTCTTAGTTGCAATTACTGAGTTACAGCCATGTGCGATATTGGCAAATGGACCACCATGAATTAGTGCAGGATTGCCCTCTAAAGTCTGTACTAGGTTTGGTCTAAATGCATCTTTTAATAGTACAGTCATAGCACGATGTGCGTTAATTTGTTTTGCTCTAACGGGAGTCATATCACGAGTATAGGCAACAATAATATTTCCCAATCTTTCTTCAAGTTCTGTCAAGTTTTGTGACAAGCAAAAAATAGCCATCACTTCGGATGCAACCGTAATATCAAAACCATCCTCGCGAGGGTAGCCGTTAGTTGAACCGCCTAAAGAAGAAGTGATTTGACGTAGTGAACGATCATTCATATCAACAACACGACGAAAAGCAACTTTTCTACTATCGATATTGTTTGCGTTACCCCAATAAATATGGTTATCGATCATTGCAGAAAGCAAACTGTGCGCCGATGTAATGGCATGGAAGTCTCCCGTAAAGTGAAGATTGATATCTTCCATTGGTATTACTTGAGCATACCCCCCTCCTGCAGCTCCACCTTTCATACCAAAACACGGACCTAAACTAGGCTCTCGCAGGCAAACTGTCGTCTGCCTACCAATTTTATTAAGACCATCCGTAAGCCCGACAGAGGTTGTTGTTTTGCCTTCGCCAGCTGGAGTAGGAGTTACAGCAGTCACTAAGATAAGCTTACCATCTTTGTTTTTTTGTGCACCATCAATGGCTTCCCAAGAAATCTTGGCTTTGTTATGTCCAAAAGGCACCAAATCTTCTTTCTTGATATTAAGTTTTGCACCAATTTCATTAATATGCTGACCTGTAACCTCTCTTGCAATATCAATATCTGTTTTATATTCGCTCATCTCTTCTCCTGACTATGTACGAAAGAAAAAAAATAGAAAGGCATAAAAACTCATAAACACATGGAATCGCTCTGCTCCAGTGAAAATGACCC
>LULS01000450.1_pt1 | contig 10182 bp, 6 predicted proteins | sample 728101 | NCBI WGS metagenome assembly LULS01 (sample SAMN03860283, study PRJNA289734) | marine metagenome | biome: seawater column; feature: ocean; material: water; isolation source: Red Sea water column Station 108 - depth 200m | place: Saudi Arabia: Red Sea | collected 2011-10-15 | depth 200 m | reverse complement strand
GAGCACGCCACCCGCGGCATTGAGTTCTTCGACGGCAATTTCGGCGCCACGTAAGGTACTAAGTCCAGTATCGGAACTGAGCGAACCGATAAAGCCGACTTTGATATCGGCGGCGGCGCTAGCCGCGGCAAGCATAAGTGACGCCCCTATGCCAATAAGTGTGCTTTTTTTCATCCAATCCTCCTAAGTTGAATTATGTAGCGATGGGAAGTATATAGCCGCCCGAGATAGAAACCCTATCAATCAAGAATTAATTTTACGCGCCATTTTGTTTTTATCGGCCCCCTGTTGATGCTGCTCGCCCGTGGCGCCCGAAGTACTTGTTTACAGGGCCTATCCTGAGTTCATCAGCCCGATATTCCTCATTACGGTTCTTCTTAATAGTAGAACTACTTATCAATTGAGAACGGATGCTGTTAACACTAAGGCGATGAATGAGTTGCTAATGAGGCCGAGTGGCGTGCAAAGAATGAGTGTTCGTAGATCATAAGCAGAGCGGGGACCAGGAACAGAACCAGCAGCGTAGCAAACGCGAGACCAAAGGCAATCGAGGTCGCCATTGGGATCAGGAACTGCGCCTGAAGCGAGGTGCTTCGACCACCGCCTGCTCGGGATCAAGACCGTCAGCTCGAATCTGTTTGTAAAACACCACCAAGATGATTGAGTTGTTGACCACGATGCCGGCGAGGCCGAAAAACCCGAACATCGAGAGAATAGTCAGGTCGATATTCATCAGCATATGGCCCCAGATCGCACCCACCAGACCGAACGGAATAATCATCATGACCAGCAATGGCCAGCCATAGGATCCGAAGACCCACGCCAGAACGAGATAGATCAGCACCAGCGCTAGAATTGCGCCGCGCTTCATGTCGCTCAGCGTTTCACGCTGGTCCGCTTGCCGACCTTCAAACGAAAACCTGACGCCGTGGCGTTGTTCAAGTTCGGACAGAGTGTTTTGCTTTAGGTTGGCGATGATCCGGTTATCGTTGTTGACTGCCTCATCGACGTCACCGGTCACGGTTATGGCCAGGTTGCCTTCGACATGCCGGATAGAATCAAAGCCACGTCTGGTCTGAAGCGTAACAACGTTGGCAAATGGGACTGTTCCGCCACCCGGCAGCATGACTTCAAATTCGTCGAGGCTGTCCAGCCGATTTCTTTCATGGTCAGGCAAGACCACACGAACCTCGACTTCATCGTTGTTATCGGCCATGACCTGTACCAGGTAGCCTTCGTAACCCGCCCGAAGTTGCCGGCCCAGATTTTCGACGGACAGGCCCAACGCTTCACCAGTTGGCGTCAGGCGAAGTATCAGTTGTTCGCGGCCATACGGCATATCGTCTTCAACACCCGACACACCCGGGATATCGATCAATACATTTTTGAGTGTTACCGCTGCTGATTTGACTGCTACCAGGCTCGAGCCCGTGATCTGAACCTCTATGTCCTGTCCCGGTGGCCCGGCAGTCGGTTCCTTGATCGACAGATTTTCAAGTCCGGGAGCGTCAGGGATCCGGGCCCGCCATTCTTCGATGAAGGTTCTGTTGCGGACTGTGCGCGCATCCGGTTTAACCAGTTCAACCAGTACAGAACCGATATTTTCGCTTCTGCGTCGTTCCCAATCCCCGCTTTCTCCCAGGCCCAGTCGTGAAATCGCTGTTACCACCAGTCCACCTCCAAAATGATCATTCGTGTCCCACAATGCTTGTTCTACCTTGGCAAGATGGTCGGCGACATGTTTCTGCGGTGTCCCTGCGACGAAATCAACGTTGGCAAAAAATATAGGCCCCTCGGCAACTGGGAAAAAATTGAACGCAATACGGCCGCCGGCGATCCAGCCGATACTGACGATGAAAATCGCAGTTGCCAGCGCTACCGTCAACCAGCGATATCGAACACCCGCGACGATCGCGGGGCGGAAAAGAGATTCTCTGAACCGGACAAATCCGTCGTCGAGTTTTTTTCTCAGCCGCCGCGGAGAATAGCTCCCGACGCGAGTGAAAGTGCCCCGAAGATGACCGGGTAAAACAAGAAACGCTTCAACTAAGGAGGCCAAGATAACGCAGATCACTACCATCGGCAGCGTTCGCAGGATGATGCCGATAATGCCACCTACCAACAGTAGCGGCATAAATGCAGCAATCGTTGTCAGTGACGATGCGAGTACCGGTGCCAGCATCCTTTGCGCGCCTTGTTGTACCGCTGTTAGCGGGCTGTCGCCACGTTCAAAATGCGTCACAGCATCTTCCCCGACAACAATAGCATCATCGACAATGATGCCGAGCGTCATGATCAGGCCAAACAGACTGATCATGTTGATTGACCCACCGTAAACATAAAGTGCACCCAGTGCTGCCATGAAAGAGGTTGGGATTCCGACCGTGACCCAACTGGCTGCTGGCACGTTCAGGAATAAGTAAAGTATCAGTATGACCAGGACCAGACCGCTGGCACCGTTTTTGAGTAGCAAATTGATCCGGTCCTTAATGTAGCCCCAGCGCTCATCGTAGACATTGAGTTCAAACCCGGTCGGCAGCAAGGGCCGGGTTTGCTCGACCCACTCGCGCATGATTCGGGCTGATTTCAAACTGTCTGCATCCCTGGAACGCGACAGCCTCATTTCTACGGCCGGCCGGCCACGATAGGTGACCGTTGTCTGCGCGCTCTGCGGCCGCCGCTGGATATCGGCGATATCGCCCAGTGTCAGCAGACGACCGTCCTCAGCTGCGATGACGGGCAGGTCTGCTCTGGATTGCGATTTCCTCTTCCGGTAGGCCGAAAATTCGGATATTCGAGATGCCCCGTTCAAGCAGTTCACGTTCAAAACGGCGTACGATGCTGCGTAGACCGCGGGGATCGTCGGGTCCTGCGATGAGCACGCTCGCAATGGGTTCGTAATTGATAATGCGGCCAATCTCCGGTGTTTCAGCAGTCGCCGGCAGATTGCGGACCAGGTCAACCTGTTCTTTGACCTGGTCGACGGCAAGGCCCATGTCGGTGCCTTCTTTGAATTCAAGGGTGACCAGCGACAGTCCGTCTACAGACCGAGACCGCAGCTCCTTGGCGCGATCAACCCCTCGCAACTGCTGTTCGAGCGGTTCGGTTATGAGTTTCTCGATGTCTTCAGCACTTGCACCGACCCAGACGACCTTGACTGAAACAAAGTCGATATCAAAATTAGGAAAGAACTGGGCGTTTAGTTTTGAAAGACCCCAAATACCGGCGATGATCATCATCGCCATCATCAGGTTGGCAGCAACCGGATGACGCGCCAGCAGACCGAGCAGGTCATTTCTCGGTTTTAACGACATGTCAGTCAGTCTGAGTCAGGATGTCTACTTTCAGGCCCTCTACAGCGTTCGGTAACTGGTTGGCCAATACCATGTCCCCCTCGGTGAGGTTTTCGCTGCGGAAAAGGATCCAGCTGCCCCACTGTCCATTACGATAATCACCGACCCGCTCAACTTGAACCATCGACAGCCGGTTGTTTTGAATGCGGTAAACGTTATTGGCCCCGTAGACGGCTGTCGCCGGTAGGGCAAAGACGTTCGCTTCCTCCGGAAGGTCGACGAATACCGATACCGTGCGACCAAGTTCAATCAGGTGTTTTTCGCCAATGATGTTGAAAAAGGCGTCTACTCCTCCCTGACCCCTTTCGATTTTGCCGGCCAACCGGTTAAGTTCCAGTGCGATCGCGTTGCCGTTAAGTTCTATCGTCGCAGTGACGGCACTGCCGTGGTTCAGAGCCTGTCGGAGGGTAGGCAGGTACCGATTAGGAACCTGTGTGCGCAGTTCAACGAAATTGGTATCAAATAAATCGATCAGGCGATCACCCGGACGCACGCGGTCGCCTGGGGAAACGTGTACCGCAGTAATGCGTCCATCAAACGGCGCTGTCAGCTCGGAACGTTGTACGTCTCTACGAACCTGGTCGCGAACAGCTTTGCTCCTGTTCAGCCGTGCATCAAGCTGGGCCAGTCGGGGGCTATGGTCGCTGACGGCTCGCTGACGATTGGTCAGGGCGAGAGCCTGGAGGCGTAAGGCGCGTTGCGCCTCATCAACTCTTGCTTGGGTGCCAGCCTGGGTCTGGGCAAGACGTTCGGCTCTTTTGAGGGCACGCTCCGCCAGGTCGTAGAGCGCGCGCTCATGTTTCAGTGCTGTGATGTCTGATCCATGGCGCTTTTTTTCACTTTCGATCTGTGCCTCGATGTCTGCAACTTCGGCATTTCGTTGGCGCAGCATTAGCTGCCGAGCGCAGTCGAGTTTCCCGGGGGGATTCGACTCGACCGTAGAGACGAAGCGTAGGCGATAAGTGTTTGTATTCGACAGCGACACCAGCGACTGACCAAACCCGCGCACTGGGTTCGAGCGGGCGATCAACCGGTGCGCTCGATTTCAGCAGTGCAAAGCCCGCAACACCCAATGCCACGACAATAACTGGCAGGAGAATTCTAAGGACTGTTTTCATCTAGAAGACAACTGATGACTGTGGCATAACATTGTCGATTCACCATTGTATGGGCGCGGTGACTCAAAAGCGACCGCTGCTACGAGCTGATTACTCAGGGCTATCCAGCCGATATCAATTCTTGATTGCAACTGAAAAACTGGTTTGACCCAGCGCCGGCCGGTCGGCATCGTATCGCTGCATGAAGGACTGCAGCTGATTCTTAGCGGCCAGTTCGGTGACCTGTGTCAGGGCGGTTTGCAGTTCATGATCGCTGGCCAGGGTCCAGATCGAATCGCCTTTGCGCCATGTGTAATTCAGTACCGCTTCAGCGTCGAAGTAACTTTCGCCTTGCAGTACACCGCTTAGATCGACCAGGCGATCGTTCAGAGTCAATCCGACACCGCAAATCAGGGTATCCAATTCTTTCTCAGGAATTATCTTTCGCATGACAGCTGTTCGTGCGTTGGGGATCAGCTCGTAGAACCAGAAACCTTTTTCCAGCTGCTCATGTGTACAGCTGTTGATAATGAGTACGCCGCCGGGTCGTAGAACGCGCGCACATTCTTTGAGTACTTGATGATGTAACGGCCAACCGTCTTCTGCTTGATCAGGCAGATGGTGAAGGACCTGGTTCATCATCACACCATCGACGCTGTGGGTTTCAAACGGTAGTTGGCTAATAGACCCTTGCGTGAACCCGATACGGTCGTGTTTCGCGGCTGAACGTATTTTAGACCGGGCCACCGACAGCATTGAGCGGTTTAGGTCGATAGCCTCTACGCGGTGAACCTGGTCGACTAATGCAAGCGTATAAATTCCGGTGCCGCACCCGGCATCCAGTAGTATCTGCCGATCCGGTTTTGTGGCGCCAGAAGACAGAGCGGCTGTGATTATCGCCAGACCCACCGGCACCCGGGTATGGTCGTAGACGGCACTGGTCTGGGTATAATTTTCGTAACTGCTCATGGTGTCTGGAAGGTACCGACTGCGTCACGGTATGCTCGTGGTACAGTCGGTGAGTTTATCGTGCTTTAGCTGTCAACAGCGGTGAGTGAGGCGAAAATGTGTGGACGGTTCGAGCGCCATAGTGCGCTGTCAGAATTTTCAAAGGTCGTGGAGGGGGTGATGGCTGAGGGTAGTGACCCATTGCCACCAAGCTACAACATTGCCCCCTCGCAGGCTGCACTGGTGGTGCGACATGAGACTGGTGTGCACAGAGTTGACTCACTCACCTGGGGGTTGGTGCCGAGCTGGATGAAGGAACCCGGGAAAATACGTCCCATCAATGCGCGCGCTGAGACCATCCACCAGAAACCGATGTTTCGAGAGGCATTCAGATACCAACGATGTCTGGTTCTGTGTGATGGTTACTACGAATGGAAGAAGCTCTCCAATGGGCGGAAGCAGCCTTACCATCTGGGCAGGACAGACGAATCGCCTTTCGTCCTGGCCGGGCTGTGGTCACACAATGCGCATACGGCGTCCGAGGGGGTGGAGACATTCTGCATAATCACAACGCCGGCCAGTGGTGAGGCAGCCACCATTCATCACCGGATGCCGGTCATACTTCCGCGCGCGGTCCAGACACAATGGTTGGATCCGTCAGTCTCCAAGACCGAACAGGCCCAGGAGTTGCTGTTGACGGGCGACACCGACCTATCAGTTCATCCAGTCAGCACTTTCGTCAACAGCCCGGCAAACAATTCAGTTAGGTGTGCTATGCCGTTCGCAGACTCATCGGTCTAGAGGCAATTCGAGGATGGTGGCTCAGTTTGAAGCAGGTTGCCATTCTGGTCTGTACCGGGTTCACAGGACGACGCTTGGTTGAAACTCCGATTTAGAGCGATGGGGCACGAGCAGGGTTACGGGGCTCCAGTTTTGAGCATCAGAAATACAGGCAGTAGCTCAAAGTCGAGGCCTTCCCAGTAAGACTGTGAGTCTTGTGTAGCAGTCACGGCGACCGTGGGGGCACCGCGGTGTTTGAGTTCCGTGCAAGCAGCACGAACCAGGGTGCGGCCGATATTCTGTTTTTGAAATTGTGGATCAACGCTGAGTAGGTGGATAATCGCACGGGCTCCGTCATAGGTTGCGCGTATGCATCCCGCGACCTTGTTATCGATCTCAGCACATAGAAAAACAGCCGCACTGCACAGCCCGACGCGACGCATCGCCTCGGGTCCTTCAACTTCTGGAAAGTCATATTGGCCGTTCGCGGTCAAGATTCGGACCAGCGGCGCTATGTCTGTTTCTCTGAAACAACGCACTGCTATTGGCTCGGTATTCATGGCAAAGACAATACACTACGGGGGAAGTTTGAAGCCAGTGATCTGGGTCGAATAAATATTAACCAGAAAGAGCAGTTTTTACATCACGTAATGCTTTTGGTATGTATAATCATTGCTTATATGTGCAACGCTACCCCCAGTGGTGACTTGAGCTGTTAATCACGCTTAGTTCGACAATTCTCTGCTCAACCGGTAGCGGTGTGCTCGATACGCTGAACGCGAATCACGAGCTGTCCGTTGGGCGTAGTCGGCTGGTTTGCTGAGTACCCGATATAGATTATCTTTCAAGGGAACGCTTTGAAGCCGACAGATACATCTGACCCTCGGTACTACCACAAAGTGGTGGACTGCCAGTGGGGTTGTCCTGCCCATACAGATGTTCCCGAATACATCCGAATGATTGCGCAGGGGCGCTATACGGATGCCTATCTGCTCAATCGCCGTTCAAATGTTTTTCCAGCGATACTCGGCCGAGTCTGTGACAGGCCCTGTGAGCCCGTGTGCCGCCGTGGCCGAGTCGAAGAAGAGCCCGTTGCGATCTGCCGGCTGAAACGGGTAGCCGCTGATCTGGCTGATGATATTAGACCGCACTTACCCACCATACCCGCAAAAAAGAATGGAAAGCGTATTGCCTGTATAGGTGCTGGATGTGCGTCGTTAACCGTAGCTAACGATTTATTGCCACTGGGCTATGAGATCGTGATGTTTGAGCAGTTCGACCAAGCGGGCGGGCTGATGCGGACTAATATCCCGGCTTTCCGGCTGCCAGCACAAGTGCTGGACGATGAAATTTCCATGATTGTTGAACAGGGTGTGGATCTACGGCTGGGTCACCGGATCGACAGCATGGCTGCTCTTCTGGAAGAAGACTTTGCCGCCATATTTGTTGGTACCGGTGCACCGCGTGGGAAAGAACTCGACCTGCCCGGTCGGCAGGAAACCGAACGAATCCACATCGGTATTGACTGGCTTGAGTCGGTCGCCTTTGAGCACACTGAAAACATCGGTGAACGTGTGCTCATAATCGGTGTAGGAAACACTGCGATGGACTGTTGTCGCACTGCACTAAGACTGGGGGGCGAGTCGGTCAAGGTGATGGCACGCAAACCACGCGGTTATTTCAAGGCTTCGCCGTGGGAACTGGAGGATGCCGAGGAGGAAAAAGTCGAAATCATCGTCAATCATTCACCGAAGGCATTTATTGTTGAAAACGGTCAGTTGAAAGGCATGCCATTCGACCATCTTGAGTATCAGATCGATGCGGACGGAAATCTTCAGTCAACCGTCATAGATGAGGTATTTCTTGCTTGTGACGATGTAATTCTTGCGATTGGTCAGGAAAACGCTTTTCCCTGGGTCGAACGTGACCTCGGGATCGAATTTGACGAGTGGGATGTGCCGAAAGTCGACAAAGTGACATTTGAATCAACTCGCCAAGGTATATTTTTTGGAGGTGATTCAGCTTTTGGGCCGGAAAACATCATCTGGGCTGTTGAACACGGGCACCAGGCAGCAATTTCCATTCACAAGCACTGCTCAGGTGAACCTCTGGATAAGCGTTTGCCCCATGGTATGAACCTGATAAGCACCAAGATGAGTATCCACGAATGGAGCTTCAGCAATGATTATGATCCTTCAAATCGCCGCCGGATGCGTCACGTCGAACTCAAACAACGGTTTGATGAACTTAACATTGAAGTAGAGCTTGGGTTTTCTGCAGAGCAGTTTGTGACGGAGGTCGAGCGCTGTCTGAACTGTGACATCCAGACCGAGTTTACAGCGAAGCTTTGTATTGAATGTGACGCCTGTATCGATGTCTGCCCAGTTCGTTGCTTGACCATCACGGAGAACGGCGACAAAACTGACCTGGTTAAGCGTCTGAGTGCCCCGGCTACAAACGAAGATGCGCCATTTTATGTGTCGGACGCGCTGCCACAGACAAGCCGGGTCATGGTCAAGGACGAAAATCTGTGTGTCCACTGTGCATTGTGTGCCGAGCGCTGCCCGACTGGCGCCTGGGACATGCGTAAATCTGAACTGTTGATTCCTTACGCGATCGATGAAGAGGTTGCAGCATGCAATCGAAAGACCGGATAAACGACTTCGTAGTTCAAATCGCTACCGTGAACGGTACGGGTTCGTCCAGTGCCAACACACTACTGATGAAAGCTATTTTTCGCATGGGTATTCCAGTCGTTGGAAAAAACTATTTTCCATCCAATATCCAGGGGCTGCCCACCTGGTACGAAATACGGGTAACAGGAGAAGGCCATCTGGCTCGATCCAGCAAAGTCGACATTATGGTTGCGATGAACGCGCAGACCTATGCAGAAGACCTGGTGTCTGTGGTCACCAACGGGGTACTGATTTACGACTCCAGCTGGCCGAGGGCAGAACTTGAAGATCGATCGGATATCACTGTATTGCCCGTACCTCTGTCGAAAATGTGCAACGAGTCGTTCACTGGTGCTCGTGCACGCATTCTGATGAAAAATATCGCCTATGTTGGTGTTATTGCGGCACTGATCGAAATTGATCGGGATGTTGTGCGTCAATTATTGAGCGAAACATTTACCGACAAGCCCGATCTGGTCGAATCGAACATGCAGGCATTCGAGCTGGGTTACGATTATTCAAAGACGGAATTTAATTGCCCATTGGAGAGTCGTCTGGTTCCAATGGATGCCATGACTAATCACATCATGATTGATGGAAACACAGCAGCTGCTTTGGGCTGTGTTTACGCTGGCGCCACGGTTGGTAGCTGGTACCCGATCACGCCGTCGACATCGCTGTTTGATGCGTTCGGAAAATTTTGCAAACAGCTGCGACAGAATCCTGAAACCGGCGAACAGAATTATTGCATTATCCAGGCTGAGGACGAACTCGCTGCAATAGGTATGGCATTGGGGGCTGCATGGAACGGTGCCCGCGCATTTACCTCTACCAGCGGGCCTGGTGTGTCGTTGATGTCGGAATTCCTGGGGCTGGCTTACTTCACCGAAATACCGCTGGTCCTATTCGACGTTCAGCGGGCAGGCCCCTCGACGGGAATGCCGACGAGAACCCAACAAAGTGACATTCTCGCGGCTGCTTTTGCATCCCACGGTGATACTCGGCATGTTCTGCTTTTCCCTGCCAACCCTGAAGAGAGTTTCTGGATGGCAGTGTCTGCTTTTGATCTGGCAGACCGGTTGCAAACGCCAATAATCGTCATGACGGACCTGGACATAGGAATGAACGACTGGCCCTGTCCGGAGTTAACATGGGATGACAGCTATCGGCCTGATCGAGGCAAGGTGTATAACGCGAGGGAGTTGAGCGAGATGGATGCTTTTGCCCGCTACCTCGACGTCGATGGGGATGGCATCTGTTACCGGACATTGCCAGGAGAACACCCCAGAGGCGCCTACCTGATTCGCGGTTCAGGGCATAACAAATTGG
>LULS01000103.1_pt1 | contig 10207 bp, 8 predicted proteins | sample 728101 | NCBI WGS metagenome assembly LULS01 (sample SAMN03860283, study PRJNA289734) | marine metagenome | biome: seawater column; feature: ocean; material: water; isolation source: Red Sea water column Station 108 - depth 200m | place: Saudi Arabia: Red Sea | collected 2011-10-15 | depth 200 m | reverse complement strand
TAATAGTGCAATAAAATACAAAATTACTGTTGTTTGTAATATTAATGAGAGAGACTTTGAGAATAGCCAGACAACAATATATAACACCAACGTAATTATTGGTAGCAAGGGTGAAATATTGAATCGGCATAGGAAATTAATGCCTACTAATCCTGAAAGAATGGTGCATGGATTTGGAGATGCATCAGGATTAAAAGTTGTTGATACTTCTTGTGGAAAAATAGGAGGGCTTATTTGTTGGGAAAATTATATGCCTTTGGCGAGATATTCTCTTTATGCTCAAGGTATTGAAATATATATTGCACCAACTTGGGATAACGGAGATGCCTGGATTTCTTCTTTGAGGCATATTTCAAAAGAGGGTGCTTGTTGGGTTTTAGGAAGTGGTAGCGCAATCAAGGCGAGTGATATCCCAGATAATTTTCCTGGAAAAGACATTCTTTACCCAGATCCTGATGAGTGGGTTAATGTTGGTGACTCTGTAGTGGTTGCGCCAGGCGGAGAATTAGTTGCAGGACCTATGCATAAAGAACAAGGAATACTCTATGCTGATATTGATGTCAACAAATCATCTGCTGCCCACAGAAAATTAGATGTTGCAGGTCATTATGCACGTCCAGATATATTTAAATTACATGTCAATACTTCTCCTCAAAGCCCATTTAAGCTGGATTGAAAAGCATTAAAAAGCTTTTGTGGTTGGGCTAAATATCTAAAAAAGATAATACAAACTTAAAAAAATAATATAAACTTCTTTATATCCTCATTTCTTTATGAAGGATTTATTTTTTTATAATTAAGGAGAAATATATGAACTATTTGCCAAAATCATTGGCTATTGGCTTCGTATTGGCGACCTTTGCAACATCATCAGTGCTTGCAGCGGGAACCCACCCAGTAACGGGCGAAGCATTGGCTGATGATCAAACATTTACATACAGTTTGTTGGATGAGTTCACTACAGCAGATCCTCAGATGGTTGAAGATGTTTCAGGATCTTATTTTGTTCGTGACCTTTTTGAAGGTTTGATGAACCAGGACGCCGATGGTAATTTAATACCAGGTGTTGCTACTGGCTATACAACCAATGAGGCTAAAGATGTCTATACATTTACACTTCGAGATAATGCGAGATGGTCTGATGGTAATCCAGTCACTGCCCACGACTTTGTTTATGCGTGGCGTCGCTTAGCTGACCCTGCAACTGCCTCACCTTATTCTTGGTTTGCTGACATTATGGCGCTCGAGAATGTTGGTGCGGTTATGTCAGGTGAATCACCACCAGAAGCTTTAGGAGTTAGAGCGCTTGACAATCATACTCTAGAAGTTAGATTGACAGCGTCGTTGCCGTATTTTGCTGCAATGACAACTCATGCCTCTACATTTCCAAGTCCTCAGTGGACAGTGAGAACGTTTGGTGATGCATGGACTAAGCCAGGAAATATAGTTGGTAATGGTGCTTATGTTCTAACTGAACATATTCCAAACGAAACTGCGACTCGTGAACGCAATACAATGTATTGGAACAATGATGCTACCATTATTGATAAAGTCGTAACACTAGTTATCAATGATGAGAATACTGATTTTACACGTTGGGAAGCTGGAGAGACAGACAAGGGAGCAGTTCCATCTGGACAGTATCCACGATTAAAGGCTGAATATCCAGACGAGGCTATTTCATTCCCTAGATTGTGTACATACTACATGACATTTAACTTGTCACCTAGTGGACCAGAAGCATTTAAAGATGTTCGCGTTCGTCAGGCTTTATCATATGCACTTGATCGTTCAGTGATCACTGACAAGATACTTCAAGGTGGACAGATTCAAGCATTCACCTTTACACCTGGCGCGACCGCAGGATTCGAAGTACCGGAAGTTGCATTTGGACAGATGTCTCAGGATCAGCGAAATACTAATGCTAAATTGTTAATGTCAGCGGCTGGTTATGGACCTGATAATCCACTGAAGTTTGAGTATATTTACAACACTTCAGAAGGCCACAAAAAGATAGCAATTGCATCACAACAAATGTGGAAAGAGACTTTGGGTGCTGAAGTTACACTTGCTAATCAAGAGTGGAAAACATTCTTACAGACTAGAGGTGGCCAAAACTTTGATGTTGCTCGAGGTGGTTGGTGTGGTGACTATAACGAGGCGTCCACATTCCTTGACCTGATGACAACACCTTCAGGTTACAATGATGGTAAATTCAGCAACGCTGAGGTTGATGAATTAATGTTATCTGCTAGGACTATGTCTGATGCAACAAGTAACTACACACGTGTTGAAGAGATTATGGCAAACGAAATGCCTATAATCCCTGTATATCATTATACTGGTGTGTTTATGCTTAGAAAAAATGTTAAAGGCTGGCCTTTCAACAACGTTGAGCAGAATGTTTACTCACGTGATTTATATAAAGTTGCAGACTAGCATTTTGTAGTTAATGAAAACACCGCACTTAATGTGCGGTGTTTTTTTTTGTGCGGTACAATATTCGCAGATATATTTTTACCATCGATTTAGGATATGCTTAACTATATTATTAAAAGAATTGGGATTGCTATTCCGACACTACTAATTCTTATAGCAGTAACCTTTTATTTAATGCATGCCGCTCCAGGTGGTCCATTCACTTCAGAAAAACCTCTACCTCCACAGGTCCTTGCAAATATTGAAGCTAAATATGGACTAGATCAACCAATCTGGCGTCAAATGACAACCTATCTCTGGGGTATATTGACAGAGTTCGATTTTGGACCTTCATATAAATATCATAGCCGAACTGTTAATGAGATTATCGGTCAGGGCTTTCCAATCACCTTGAAATACGGTTTTTGGTCATTTATCGTAGCTATAGGGGTAGGTATTTCACTCGGAGCAATTGCGGCAATCCGTAAAAACACTTGGGTTGATTACTTTGCCGTGGGGATTTCAATTGGCGCACAAGTATTACCAAATTTTGTCATGGCACCGCTACTGATTATAGTCTTTACGCTATGGCTTGGATGGTTGCCAGGTGGTGGTTGGCATGGTGGTGATTGGGAATACCTAGTAATGCCAGTTATTGCTCTATCAACTAGCTATATGGCCTCAATTGCAAGAATAACCCGTTCTTCGATGTTGGAAGTTTTGAATGCAAACTACATACGTACAGCTAGAGCAAAAGGTCTTCCAACAAAAACAATCTTTTTCCGTCATGTATTCAAACCATCATTGCTTCCAGTTATTTCATATCTAGGTCCGGCATTTGTTGGTCTTATTACGGGTTCAGTGCTTATTGATATCTTTTTTTCAACTGGTGGGATGGGTTATTTTTTCGTAAACGCTGCATTTAATCGTGATTATGCAGTAATGATGGGTATTACTATTTTGGTAGGTGCTCTGACTATTTTGTTTAGTTTAATTGTAGATCTTCTTTATGCCTGGATTGATCCAAAGATAAGATACTGAGAAATTTGAAATGATTGTAGCGAACAAAAACAAAATTATTAGTATGGCAAAAAATTTATCTGAAGATAAAACTACTTCAGGCCGTTCACTTTGGGCTGATGCCAGAACAAGATTTATTCGCAACAAAGCTGCAATTACAAGTCTTTTTATTTTGGCATTAATTGTCTTGTTCTCCTTTGTAGGGCCGTATTTTGCGGTATGGACATATGAACAAATTGACTGGAATACTATGGGTTCAGCAGCAACTCTAGGTATGCCTTCGATTGAAACTGGTCACTACTTTGGAACTGACGATCTGGGTCGTGATATCTATTCACGTGTTATTCAAGGCACTCAGATTTCTCTTATGGTTGGCGTTGTAGGTGCAACTATTGCTGTTGTGGTAGGCACACTTTATGGTGCAACCTCAGGCTATATAGGTGGGAGAACTGATCAAATCATGATGCGCATAGTTGACATATTGATGGCGATCCCATTTATGTTTGTTTTAATTCTATTATTGGTTGTTTTTGGTCGATCAATTGTCATGCTTTTTGTCGGTATTGGTCTTTTATCCTGGCTTGATATGAGTCGTATAGTTCGTGGTCAAACCCTAAACCTTAAGAACAAAGAGTTCATTGAGGCAGCTAAGGCAACTGGTGTAAGTGATTATAAAATTATTATGCGACATATCGTCCCCAACCTTTTAGGTATTGTCGCTGTATATGCAACGCTTCTGGTTCCAGGAATTATTATTGCAGAAAGTTTTATCTCTTTTCTAGGACTCGGTGTTCAGGAGCCAAAAACCAGCTGGGGGGCTTTGATTTCTGAAGGTGCAGGAACAATCAATTATGACACTGAATGGCAATTACTTTTCCCACTGGCATTCTTTATTGTTACTCTATTTTGTATCTATTTTATTGGTGATGGTCTCCGTGATGCCCTCGACCCAAAAGAAAGGTAACTACTAATGAGTTTTCTTGAGGTAAACAACTTAAACGTCGAATTCAATACAGCGGATGGAATCGTTCGTGCGGTTAATAATGTTAGTTTCTCTCTCGAAGAGGGAAAAATTTTAGCAATTGTTGGTGAATCTGGAAGTGGTAAAAGTCAGACGGTTTTTGCAATGATGGGTTTACTGGATCAGAATGGTCGTGCCACTGGAAGCGTGAAATTCGAAGATCAGGAAATTCTTAACCTTTCAATTTCAGAACTGAATCTTATTCGTTCCGAAAAGATAGCAATGATTTTTCAGGATCCGATGACCAGCCTTAATCCATATATGAAAGTCTCTGAGCAGATGGCCGAAGTCTTAATACATCACAAAGGATTGTCAAAAACTGAGGCCATTAAGCGGTCGATTAGTATGCTAGACGCGGTTCAAATACCTGAAGCTAGAAACCTTATCAGAATGTATCCACATGAATTTTCAGGAGGCATGAGACAGCGTGTAATGATTGCAATGTCTCTACTCTGCAACCCTAAATTGTTAATTGCTGACGAACCTACAACTGCTCTTGATGTCACAGTTCAAGCTCAAATAATGCATTTACTATCTGATATTCAAAGGGAGTTTGGAACCTCAATTATTTTAATCACTCATGATCTTGGCGTTGTTGCTGGTAACAGTGATAAGACTTTAGTTATGTATGGTGGGCAGGTAATGGAAATTGCTAAAACTGAGCTTATTTATGAAAGACCTACCCATCCTTACACTCAAGGATTGATAAGTGCAGTTCCTCGACTTGATGACAGTACCGATAAACTAAAAACGATACAAGGCAATCCCCCAGATGCGATGTTGGATCCTGTGGGTTGTCCATTTTCACCGCGCTGTAAATTTTCAAAAGACATTTGTTCTACTCAAGCTCCGGAGCTTCTTGAGATAGGAGAAAATAACCACTTTAGAGCCTGTCATTTAGCTTTTGAGGAATTATTATGAATCATGAAACTATGATGCAAGTTGAGAACCTAAAGGTGCATTTTGATGTTTCTAGTGAAGGAGATATGCCTTGGACAAAACGAAAAAGATTACAGGCAGTAAATGGAGTTTCCTTTGAATTAAAATCAGGTGAAACTCTAGGCATAGTAGGCGAGTCTGGTTGTGGTAAATCGACTTTAGCGCGTGCGATTATTAGCATGGTTCCTGCTGAAACAGGAAGGGTTTTATGGTTCGGTAAAGACTTATTAGCACTTCAAAAAACAGAAATGAGAAAACACCGAAAAGAAATCCAAATGATCTTTCAAGATCCACTTGCAAGCCTTAATCCTCGAATGACAATTGGAGAGATTATTGCAGAACCTTTGAAAACACACTACCCTAAAACTTCAAAGGCTGATATTAAAGCAAGGGTTGAAGATGTAATGAATAAGGTTGGTTTATTAGAAAACCTAATTAATCGTTATCCTCATGAATTTTCTGGTGGACAATGCCAACGTATTGGTATAGCGAGAGCTTTAATCTTAAAGCCTAAATTAATTATCTGTGATGAACCAGTTTCGGCGCTAGATGTTTCCATCCAAGCCCAGGTAATAAATCTACTAATGGACTTACAAAAAGAAATGGGCTTGACTCTAATATTTATCGCCCATGATTTAAGCATTGTGAAGCATATCAGCAATAAAATTATGGTTCTTTATATGGGTAATATGGTTGAACTTGCTAAAAGTGAAGATATATACAATCATCCTCGTCACCCTTACACGCAGGCACTGATTTCTGCAGTACCAATTCCAGATCCAAAAATAGAGAAAAACAAGGATTTAATTCTAATAGAAGGTGACTTACCATCACCAATAAACCCTCCATCTGGTTGTATTTTTCGTACCCGTTGCAAAAAAGCGCAGGATATTTGTTCTCAGGAAAAGCCTGAACTCAAAGAAGCAGCAAGTAGTCATGAAGTTGCCTGTCACTTTAATGATTAGCTATTATAGAAAACGCATCAAAAATAAATGGCTACTCTTTATTCTGCCATTTATGTTTTTTCTTATAAAGGGACTCATATGGCTAGCCATATTTTATGGTTTATGGGATTTAATTAAGTCGGTCTTTTAAATTTAGCTGAACTATAAATTTTGCTAACAAAGATACTTAAAAAAAGTTAAAACTATTTGGTAGTTACCTGAGACAAAATCTCTTTCATATTCTTTTTATTAGTAAATATTTCCTCTTCTGTGAGGCCATCCATTTCATGAGGAAAGACCAACCAGTCATCTGTTTCATGAATATAGTAATCTGGAACCATATCAATAATATTTCTTTTGGGTTTATACCAAGGCATCGCCACACGAACATCATGAGGTATATTCTTTCTTGCTTTTTCATTTAGCGTATCTAGTATCGCTTTAATGCTTCTTCCTGAATCGAAAACATCATCAACCAAAAGCAGACTGTCTTCAGCATTCATGTTACTAATAAGATAGTCTATGCCGTGAACGCGCACCTCTTTTGATTGATTATTTAAGCCAATATATGAGGAAGTACGGATAGCAATGTGATCAGATTCATTACCCAGATAAGCCAGTATTTCTTGAATGGCAATGCCTACCGGAGTGCCGCCACGCCATACACCTACAATAAAATTTGGTCTAAAGCCACTATTATAGATATCTACACCGAGCTTAAATGAATCGAGCACTAATTCATCCGCTGTAATATATTTCTTTGTTATGGACATAATTCAATTCCGAATAATAATTACTTAATTATAAATTTAATTTGTTTTTTATTTTAGTCAATTGAGTATTCGTTAATTTGCTTAATCAAGTGAGCTTTTGTTTTAGTATCAGCGAACGACGACTGAGCAGCCATACGAGAAATGTAAAGTAGTTGTTTTAAATCGAGATCAAAGTGTTCAGCTCCATTTTGATATTCTTTGCCGACACTCGTATTAAAAAATGGCGGATCGTCTGAGTTTAGACTAATACTAATACCCGCTTTAAGAATCTGTTTTAGAGGATGACTTTTCCAGTCTGGATACAAAGCCAAAGCCAAATTACTTCCTGGGCATATTTCTAAAGATATTTTACGATTTACCAAGGTTTTAATTAATTTAGCGTCCTCAGAACTGCGAACACCGTGACCAATTCGACTTATCATTGGTAGGTGATTAATTGCATCCCATACACTTTCGGAGCCGCAAATTTCCCCCGCATGAACAGTGCAGGAATAACCAGCATCGACAGCGATTTGAAAAGCGGGAGTAAAATCTGATGCAACGTATTGAGATTCATCTCCACCCATACCAAAACCGACAACATAGGGGTGTGGCTCATCGACCATGAGTTGTGCAATTCTTATCGCCTGCTTTGGTCCTAGATGACGAACACAGGTGACGATAATACGTCCTATAATGCCAAATTCTCTTTCAGCGTCATCAATCCCTTGAGCACAGCCTGACAGAACATCTTCATAACTCATACCCATTTCAGCGGCGTGATCCGGAGAAATAAATGTTTCAGCATAAATCGTTCCCTCAAGTGCACAGAATTTAAGGTAATCATAGGTAATGTCTCGATAGTCTTTGCTGTAGAGTAGACAAGAACTAACCTCGTCATAAGCTTTCAAAAAAGTGACAAAGTCATCCCAGGCAAAGCCTCCTTGTGGACTAAATAAACCATCTCTCAGCTCTATATTATTGCGTTTTGCAATCTTTTTAACTAATGAAGGTTGGATAGTTCCCTCGAGATGACTATGGAGTTCAACCTTAGGTATTTGATGGATTTTTTGGTGAATTAATTGCATCTGTAACTATCAATTCTATACTAATTGACAGCTTTTGCCATATGGCAATGGATCTATCTCTAAATGATTCGCTATTGTTTGACCCATATCAGCAAAGCTAGATCTTTCGCCTAAGTTAATATTTTTCACTTGATTTCCATAAAATACTACCGGTACATGTTCACGAGTATGATCACTACCTGGCCAAGTTGGGTCGCAACCATGATCGGCAGTAATAAGTACCAGGTCATCATTACTTAATAGGCTCTCAATTTCAATTATACGTTTATCGAGTTGTTCCAGAGCCAAAGCATAGCCGGCTACATCACGTCGATGTCCAAACTTAGTATCGAAGTCTACTAAATTGACAAATATTAATCCTTCTTGAGCTAGCTTCATTTGTGATAATAATTGATCTATCAATTCCATATTGTCAGAACCTTTAACTGTATAACTAACGCCCTGATTGGAAAAAATATCAGAAATTTTTCCAACCGAAACAACCTGACCACCTGCAGCTTGAATAAAATCTAATAAAGTTGGGCCATTGGGAGGAGTAGTTAAGTCACGACGGTTAGCAGTACGCTCAAAATCATCACTACAAGTGCCAATAAACGGCCTTGCAATAACTCTCGTGATATCCAATGGGTCAACAAGACGCTTGGCTACTTTACATAGTTCATAAAGACGCTCCAAGCCAAAAGATTGCTCATGTGCGGCAATCTGAAAGACTGAATCAGCAGATGTGTAACAAATAGGATAACCAGTTTCCAAGTGCTCTTCACCATACTTTTTAATTACTTCTGTACCGGAAGCATGCTTGTTCGCTAAGGTTCCACCAATTTGACCTTGAGTTATGAGGTTCTTTAGTAGTGACGCAGGAAAGCAGTTTTCTTGATTTGGAAATATTCCCCACTCAAAAGGAACCGGCAGGCCACAAATTTCCCAATGACCGCTTGGAGTATCTTTGCCGGCACTCACTTCACGAGCATAACCATAAGCGCCTTGAGGAACGACATTTGATACGGGTAAAGGTTTTCCACGACTAGAATTAGCTGCAGCTCCTAGACCCCACCTAAGTAAATTAGGTATGTTTAGAGGTCCTTGGCGATGACTATTGTCTGCATTACCGTCAGCGCAAGCTTCAGCAATATGACCTAGAGTGTCTGCACCCTTATCACCATATCGATGAGCATCAGCACTTGAACCTAAACCTAGGGAATCGAGTACCAAAATAATTGCTCGTTTCACGATTTTCTCTCTTTGTCAGATGAAAATATTTCATACACCAGAGGTGCTGTTTCAGGAGGGTTTTCACTGAATTTTAAGGTTGTGGGTAATGTTTTTTGTAAATACTGGATTTGATCATCATTACGAACATGTGCATAAGCTAAAGGTTGGCCTGTATCGATCCATTGGCCGATATTCACGATATCGGTCAAGCCCACACCATGATCTATTGGGTCACTGGCTTTAATGCGTCCAGCCTTTAGGTGTATCATATTTAACCCAATAGCACGAACATCCATTTCAGTTATGTAGCCAGAAGATTCCGATAATATAGGGTTAATAATTGGCATTGGGACTAAGTAGTCAGCAGTTTTTTCTAACAAATCTACTGGACCTCCTAGTGAGTGGATCATTTGTTCAAATACCTCTGCAGCCTGACCTGAAAATAAAGTCTCTTGGGATTTTGCTCTAGCAGACAATAGTTCGGGTTCTATACCACTCAACTGTAACATTTGTGCAGCCAATTCGAGTGTTAGTTGCATTAAACGTTCATTAGCTTTTTTTGGTTCAATCAATAAATCAATACACTCTTGTACTTCTGTAGCATTACCAACGTTATAGCCTAATACTTGGTCCATATCCGTGATTAGGCAGCGAGTTGGAACACCCGCGCTGCTTGAGACATCTGCAATACTTTGTGCTAACTCTTTAGCCATAGTATAGTCTGCGGCAAAAGCACCATTTCCGGTCTTGATATCCATCACCAAGGCATCAAGTCCAGAGGCAAGCTTTTTAGACAATATAGATGCGGTAATT
>LULS01000287.1_pt1 | contig 10254 bp, 14 predicted proteins | sample 728101 | NCBI WGS metagenome assembly LULS01 (sample SAMN03860283, study PRJNA289734) | marine metagenome | biome: seawater column; feature: ocean; material: water; isolation source: Red Sea water column Station 108 - depth 200m | place: Saudi Arabia: Red Sea | collected 2011-10-15 | depth 200 m | reverse complement strand
TGGGTGTTAGAACAAAGGTAGGAAACCAAGGTCTTGAAATTCATGGAAATGAGGCAACGCTGATTGAAATTGAGGGAGGAAAAGAATCAGAGCCTGTTATTGTACGTGTTGCCACAATGAAAAGAAATGATGGAGGAAAAACTGTTGCAATGGGTATAGATAATAAGAAAAACATGGTGTATTTGACTGACTCTTCAAATATGCTAGATTCTATTAGTGCTGGAGATGTTATAGAATGCATGCCAGCACAAGTTTTTGGTAATGCTGTAACGATAAACAATGATTCGTTTGTAAGAAAAATTGATGATGAAAGCATACCATCATTATCAGATCTGAGAACAAAAATCTCCGAGATTAAATCTGGAAATAATTACTGTGTTGAAGCCATAATTTTGAAAGAACCAGAAAAGCGGGAGGTACAAACAAAAACCGGAGAAACAATCTTGCTATCAGAAATGTTTGTTGAAGATGCTAGCGGTCAGATTTGGATTAAGGGATGGAGAAACCAAGCTATTCTTTTAGATGGCCTTTCTAGCGGCGAGATAATTTCTGTGACTGCCGTTAACGCAAAAGCTGGACTTGAAGGGAGAACTGAATTGTTTTTAACTCCATATTCAACTGTTGTAAAAAAGAACTAATCGTCCCAAAAGCCTCTTGTCATTACGTACTGCCTTTCAGCTTCGTAAATTTGTTTATACATAAGCTCTTGGTCAATCATATTTCGTAAAATCCTTGCGCCAGTATCAGCGCCAACACCATAACCAGATAATACGATTATAGCATTTTTACCAAAAGTTTCAACCAACGAGGCAACTTTCCAAGCTCGCTTAAACCTTTGATTTTCTTCGGCTGAAAGTTTTTTCCCAGTATGTTTTTTCTGAATGATTTTAACCAAATCATGATCTGAATAAAATGTGGTTGTAATTTGCCTGCTTTTGCAATATTTACAACTAAGATTTTTCTTTACTTCTTCCGTAATAATGGCTAGTTGCCATTTTTTTGATACCGCTCATAAATAAAACGGCCAGATTTTCTATCATAAATAGCACCACGACCTACCATTCCAAATTTTTTTGCAACACACCATGTTCTCCAATTAACATTATGTGTTCCAACCAAAGATGCAGTTACAACATCACGAAGAACAAATTCTTCGGTTAAAGCTTCGACCAAGATCTTCTTGCTAATTCTTGCATTAGATTCCAAAACAATTCTATATGCATCGGATCTTGATTGAACAACATATCCAAGAGTAGATTCTAGTAGTGAAGAAAGTATAGTTGCCAGAGTTGAATTGATTTTTGTACCAAAACACGCATGAATAACAACATTACGATCTGTTCTTACAGATTCAATTACAATAGTTTTCTCATCAGGTATGATGTTAAAATCTAGTTCTGGAATTATTTTGTTAAACATTGTTAACGAACCATGTTTCACTTTATTTCTAAATAATCCAACTTTTTGTGCGGTATCGTAATCTATGGGAATATTTTCTCCCTCCCAGTAAGGCACGTTTTTTGGTGCACCACTCATCGGTTCAACATTAACTTGCAAAGCTTTTTCATCAATATTCAGTATTCTCCACTGCATTCCACGTAAAACAAATATGTTGCCCGCTTCACCATGATCGCCTACAAACCTTTGATCTAAGGATCCTATGATCTTCTTTCCTACTGAATCAAACACTTTAAATTTTAAAATATCTGGAATTGTTGAAAGATTCTCAAAATAATACCTAAATGCTTTTCGTGTCTTCCAAAATTTCATTTTTTTTCTGTCAAACGACAAAATATAGATACTGTCTAAGATTTCTAGAACGCTACAAAATTCAGCTAGTGTTATATTTCTAAATGGATACGCTTGTCTGATTATTTTATACGTAAAATCAACAGATAATTCTCCCATTTGCAGTGATAATCCTACTAGGTGGTGAGCTAAAACATCAAGAGATTTGTTATGAATTTTTTGTTCTTCAATAGAACTATTTTTTATTCTATCAAGGATTGCTTTTGTTTCAAATTCATCATCAGGACTATTTGTAATAATTAGCCCTCTTGCAGAAGAATTTCGGAAATGTTTACTCCTGCCTATTCGTTGCATTAATTTTGACACCTGACGTGGTGATCCATAATGAATTACAAGTTCTACCGAACCAATATCTAATCCTAATTCAAGAGATGATGTGCATACAACTATACCACTTGACCCACTCCGAAGTATGCTTTCTGTTTCTTCTCTAACTTGTTTTGATAATGAACCATGATGTAATTCTATATTCATCAAAGTCTTTTCTCTTAGTACTGAAGCTAAAAATTCAGATTCGCCCCTAGTGTTAGTAAACAAAAGAATTGGAGAGTTTATGCCTGATTTTTCAATATATTGAATAGTTGAATCAGCTACTTCAGATATTGAGCCTTTCACAAATTTGACTTCAACATCATATTTTCTCATTGATTTATCCTGAATTATCTTACATGGTTTCTCTGTTCCGACAAGAAAATGTCCAGCATCCTCAATATTTCCAACAGTTGCTGATAAGCCAGTTCGGATGATTTTTTGGTTTGAGTTAAGTTGTAACCTTTCTAGGCTTATTGATAGTTGGGAACCTCTTTCACTTGACAAAAGCTCATGTACTTCATCAATTATGACTCGTTCCAATTCAGAAAGTGCAGTTAACATTTTCTGCTGAGTAAGAAGAATGACAAGTGTTTCTGGCGTTGTTATTAATACATCGGGTGGTGAGTCTGAAATTTTTTTTCTAAGTGATTGAGGTGTATCGCCATGTCTAACTTGAATTGTTAGACCATCTAATTCAGCGTATTTGGTTATTCGTCGAAAAACATCGCGGTTAAGTGCTCTTAATGGTGTAATGTAAAGCACCTTGATCTTTCCCTGCTTTTTTGTTTCTTTTACCTGGGAAAAAGTAGGAATTACTGAGCATTCCGTTTTACCGGAACCGGTTGGCGCTATAACTAATGAATCAATTTTTTGGTGAATTATTGGTAGAGCTCTTTTTTGGATATCAGTTAACTGTTCGAATCCTAATGAGTGAAATTTTTCTTCTAGAAAAGCTTCAGGAGGATGACTCTTCAATATTTTTTGTTCTAAGTCGCTCATAAACTATTGCACCTACGATCCCTGCAGCAAATAAAATAATTCCAATAATAGGAATATAATCAAAAAGTTCTGCCATTGAATATACACATTCCTAGCATATTAAATAGATTAAGATTGATCAGTAAGACCTTTCGATGTTATAGTATATTGAAATTGTTTATTTGCAAAGGGAGAAATGGCTTGGCATGAATATCCATTGTTATTTTTTGAAAGTTTAATTTTAGTATGTATATACATGCTGATTGATTCTTCCAAGTTTTCCTTTTCATGTTTGTTAACAGTTCTAACAATGTTAGTAACAATTATAGGAATTTTGCCGTCAATGGCAATGCTTGATAAATTATGCATGTATTTCATAAAGGAAATGTATTTTTCAAGAGATTGTTCTTTTTTTGAATACTCAAACGAGAAAAGATCCGTTACGCTATCAACTATAATCAAAGAATAGCTCTCGGGCGATGTTTTTGATAAACAATCAATCTGCTGTGCGGTATTGGTAATACGATTTACCTTGATTTTATCAAGTAATGATGAGTTAATTTTTTGTAATTGCATCATTTCAACAAGTCTTTCAGGTCTGAACTCACCGATCGTATCTTGGAAAAGAATCTTTTTTCCATTATGTAAAGCATTAACGCAAATTTGGAATATCAACTGCGTTTTTCCTGTAGCGCTTTGTCCAGAAATACTAGTAATTAATCCCTCTTTAATACCACCGCCAAGAAATTTATCAAGTTCTTTTAATCCTGTTTCGATCATGTCTTTGTTTACGCTAAAAAACTAAAGAGATTTTCCTAAATAATCGATAGGCAAGGCTTTAATTATAGTACCCAAAGAAAATTGCATTAAGTGGATAACAAGTGTCACAAACAACAGCAAAAAGACCATTAACAACCTTACAAAAAAACACAAAAAAAAGCGTTATTGTTAGATTGAAAAATGATGTTGAGTATAAAGGTAAGATAGATAATGTTGATTCTTATATGAATTTGATAATGACTGATGCTGAAGAACTAAAAGATGGAAAGGCCGTTGAGAAGTTTGGAAGAGTAATTTTACGGGGAAATAACGTGTTGTTCATCAAATTAGAAAACGAACTTTAAACTGTAATTACAAATGTCAAAAACCTATATTTTCACATCAGAGTCCGTAACTGAAGGTCATCCAGACAAGGTGTCTGACCACATTTCTGATGCAATATTGGACGAATTTCTTAGGCTGGATCCAGATTCAAGGGTAGCAGTTGAGACACTCGTAACAACAGACTTTGTTACAGTTGCTGGTGAGGTTACATCAAAAGGTAAGTTTGACATTGAGAAAGTTGTCAGGGATACTATTGCGGAAATTGGTTATGACGATCCTGCATTGAAGTTTGATGCAAAAACCTGTAAAGTTGTTGTGAAAATAGATCCACAGAGCCCAAATATTTCTCAAGGAGTAACGGTATCACAAACACAAAAGGAACAAGGTGCAGGAGACCAAGGATTGATGTTTGGATATGCAACAAACGAAACTGACGAGTTTATGCCTTTACCAATATCGCTGGCTCATAAGCTTACAAAAAAACTTGCTGATGTTAGAAAATCAAAAGAATTAGCATGGGTTAGACCTGATGGCAAGTCTCAAGTTTCTATCGCATATGTAGATGACAAACCAGAAAGGGTTGAAACCATTGTCATTTCAACGCAGCATGATCCTGAAATATCAAATGAAGAGATTAGAAAACAGATTATTGATAAAGTGATTAAGCCTGTTTGTGGAAATTGGTGGCACGAAGATATTACAATTCATGTAAATCCAACCGGAAAATTTGAAATTGGGGGACCGCATGGTGATGCAGGCCTTACCGGTAGAAAAATTATTGTTGATTCTTATGGTGGAATGGGAAGACATGGTGGTGGTGCATTTTCAGGAAAGGATCCATCAAAGGTGGATAGGTCAGCATGTTACATGTGTAGATATGTTGCAAAAAATTTAGTGGCTGCAGGTCTTGCTGATAGATGTGAGATACAAATTGCTTATTCCATTGGAGTTTGCCAGCCGCTGTCATTGATGGTTAACACATTTAAAACAAACAAAATACCTGAAGAGGAAATTGAGAAAATTCTAAACTCACACTTTGACATGAAGCCAGCCTCAATAGTTTCTCATCTAGACCTAAAGAGACCAATTTACAAAAAAACTGCAGGTTATGGTCATTTTGGTAGAAATGAATCAGAATTTACCTGGGAAAAGACGGACAAAGCTGAAGAGCTAAGAAAGGCGGCTGGACTGTAAAAATTCTGCAACTGTTGTTAATTTAACACCAGATAATTTTTTAAGTTGTTTTCCATCACTTGTGTAATCTCCAACTAGGATGTTTAGCGATTCTAAACCGTAAACACTTCTTGTATTACGTTTTGCTTCATCATACGCACTCTCTAGATTGATTTTTTGAATTTTTACACTAGTGTTTTTAGTAAAAAGCTTCACAAAATCTTCAAAGCTCATTTTTTGTGGTCCCACTAGATCTAAAATCTTCTTAGAAAATTTTTTCTCATTAATGGCTTCTAGGATAATTTTTGCTACATCTACCACGGATATTGGCTGTAATCTATATTTGCCAGAACCTGGAATGATAATAACACCTTTTTTCATCTGCTTGGAAAGAGCTTTGGTTAGGTAGTCTGTTTTTCCTATAATGTAGGAGGCGCGAAATATAGTATAATCCAATCCAGAGTTAATTATTTCACGTTCAGCCTTGTATTTTGAAACAAAATAATCCGACTTGTTGCTTCTAGAAACACCAAGACCACTGATAAAAATAATTTTTTTAATGCCTGCATTTTTACACGCTTTAATTACATTTTTTGTCAGATTAAGATTGATTTCTTCAAACGTAGATTTTGATGATTGTCTTCCTATACCAATTAGATGTATCAAAGCATCGTAATTTTTTAGTTTAGTTTGAAGTTTTGGTTCTAAGAGATTTGTAGATGTTATCTTTACTTCAGAGACATGTTTACGAAAATTTTTTCGGGAAACTCCTAAAACATTGATTTTATTTTTGTGAAGAAAATTTCTTAGATTTTTACCTACAAAGCCATTAGCGCCAGTAACTACTATACCTCTAGATATGCTTGACATGAAAAAAATCACACAACAATTGATTTTAAGGATATCATTAGTTATTCATCGTGGATATTCCAGAAAAACCTGTAGGTAATTTACGTACTGGATTCACTACTGGTACAAGTGCTGCAGCTGCCTCAGTTGCGGCTGTTTTATCAATTATTAATCAGAAAAAAACTGAATCGGTTGATGTTTTACTTCCAAAAAAATCTAGAATCACAATTAATATCAATAGTTGTGAATTTGAAAAAAACAAGGCGCATTGCTCGGTAATTAAAGACGCGGGTGATGATCCAGATGTAACGCATGGTGCAGAAATTGTAGTTGACTTGGAACTAACACCAAACCCAAATTCCATTGAAATAGATGGTGGTGAAGGTGTGGGTAGAGTAACAAAACCTGGAATAGGATTAGATATTGGCCAAGCTGCAATTAATCCAACTCCACGAAAAATGATCATTGAAAATTTAACTGAAGTTGGTAAAGAAATTTTAGAAAAAAATGGAATCAAGGTAATAATATCAGTTCCAAAGGGTAAGGAGCTTGGACCAAAGACTGACAACCCTCGAATTGGAATCGTTGACGGAATATCAATTCTAGGAACAAGTGGAATTGTAATGCCATACTCAACTGCATCATTTGCAGCTGCTATTAGACAGCAGCTTGATGTTGTACTTTCGATGGGAGATGACACAGTTGTCCTAACAACCGGTGGAAGAAGCGAGGATTTTGCAAGGAATATTTTTGATCTTCCTGATCATTCATTCGTACAGTTTGGAGATTTTTCTGGATATACAATCTCACAATGCGCAAAAAAAGGAATGAGTAAAGCGCATATTGGTGGATTTATCGGAAAGTTTGCCAAGATGGCAACTGGTGTCAAACAGACGCATGTAAAGGGCTCAAAAGTTAACATGGATTTTCTCTCAGAATTGGCAAAAAAATGCAAGGCTGATGAGGATGTTGTTCAGAAAATAAAAAATGCAAATACTGCTAGAAATGTTCAAGAGATTATTCTTGAAAATAATATTGATGGATTCTTTGATTTGATTTGTTCAGAAGTTTACAAACAAATGAGAGGTCATTCAGAAAATAAGATCCCTATTGAAATTATACTGTTTAATTTCGATGGAAATGTTTTGGCTCGCTATCCCAAACAGTAAGGAATTTTATTAAACTAGCATACAATCAACACATGGAAAGAGTAGCAATTTTAGCCATTACTAAAAATGGCATTAAGATCGCAAAAGAACTGAAGGAAAAATTCTCTTCCTGGGAAGTATTTGCGCCCAATAAATTCTCTGATGGTAACACGAGCATTAACTGGTATGGCGATAACACATCGACAAAAATTGTAGAATTATTCAAATCAAATGATGCGCTAGTTTGTTTGTTCTCATTAGGTGCAGTTGTAAGATTAATCTCGCCACACTTGAAAGACAAGAAAACTGACCCTGCCGTTATTGTAATTGACGATAAGGCTCAGTTTGTAATCAGTACACTTTCTGGACATCTAGGTGGAGCAAACAAACTTACAAACGACATTTCAGACAGACTTGGTGCAACACCTGTAATAACAACAGCAGCTGATGTAAACAAAACCATTGCGGTAGATCTTGTTGGAAAAGATTTTGGGTGGAAGATTGATGATGATTCCAATGTAAAATTGGTGTGTATCAAAACTGTGGAAGAAAAGATTGGTGGGGAGATAAGCTACCGGCCAATGTTACTGTATATCCTACAATCAATGAACTAAAAAATTCAGATTCAAAGGGGTATTTGATCATAACGGATGAAATTGTTGACGATAGTTTGTTACAAAATTCGGTAGTTTATAGACCGCCAAGTCTAGTAGTGGGAGTTGGATTACACTGGGATACTACAAAAGAAACTATCAAAGACGGTTTAATGAGGTGCATGAATCAATTCAAACTTAGTGAAAAATCAATTACGAAATTTGTATCAATTAAGAAAGAAAAGAATGTAGTTGGGCTTGCTGAACTTGCAAAGGAAATATCAAAACCTATAGAATATTTTGAAAAGGAGGAACTTGCTTCTATTTCTACTCCAAATCCATCAAAAACTGTTCAAACATTTGAAGGAACAGCGAGTGTCTCAGAAGCTGCAGCGATAAAAGCATCAGGGGGAGAATTAGTTGTTGAGAAACAGAAATTTCCTCCAAATTTAACTATAGCAATAGCGAGGATACAAAATTGAAACGTGGATTAATGTTAATTGATAGGGGAAGTAGGGAAAGAGAAGCTGAAGAAGAACTAGAAATTATTTGTGAGAAAGTTAGGGAAAAAGGAAACTATGATTTTACAGAATTTTGTTTTCTTGAAGTCGTTCCACCATATATTGAAGATGGAATGGAAAAATGTCTGAAAAAAGATGTAGATGAGATGACAATTGTACCGTATTTTCTCTATCCTGGTAAAAAAGTAAAGATAGCGGTAGCGGATGCGATGAAGTACCAAAAAGATACCAAAATCAAGTTTCTTGTCTCAAAACCAATGACTATGCACAGAACATTAGTAGATCTTGTTGACAGTAGGATAGTTTCTGCGTTAAAAGAAAATGATATTTCATTATCAAAAGATAAGGTAGACGTACTAGTAATTGGCCATGGGAGTATGGATCCTAATGCGGGAATCTCAATTAATTACATTGTAGATGAATTAAGAAAGAGCTACAAAAATGTGGACAGATGCTACCTAGAAATTGAAGAACCAAACATTGAACAGGGTATACAAAGCTGCCAAAATAACAACCCAGATGTATTGGTTATAGTATTTTATTTTCTGCACGAGGGGGCACATGTTAAGACTGACATTAATAATGATTTGAAGCCTGCACTGGAAAAATCAAATCTGAAAAAGGTTTGTGTTACAAAGCATCTTGGTGCTGATGAAAAAATGATTGATTTGATCATTGAGAGAGCAAAGGAGGTAGAAAATGCAAACTAGGAAGGGACAATCAATAGAAGATGAAAGTATGGAGATTATTGACCGTGAGATTGGATCTCACCCATACAGCAACATGGAATGGCCAATAGTCAGAAGAATTATTCATGCCACGGCAGATTTTGATTTTGCTGGAAAAAACAAGATAGTTTTTCACGACGATGCAATCACAAGTGGAATTAATGCGCTGAAAAATGGCTGTAGTATAATCACAGATGTGAATGGTGTGATAGGTGGGTTGAACAAGCAAAACCCAAAAGATTTTGGAAATAATATAATATGCAATATTTCCGACCCGGGTCTAGCTGAAAAGGCAAGGCAAGAGGACAAAACTAGAGCACAGATGTCCATGCGAATTGCAGCTTCTGACATGAATGGTGGAGTTGTGGTAATAGGTAATGCCCCAACTGCATTGTTGGAAGTAATCAAGATGATTCAAGAGAAAGTTACGAAACCTGCATTAATTATAGGAATTCCCGTGGGATTCGTGTCTGCGGTAGAATCAAAAGAAGAATTACAAAAGATTGATGCCCCGTTCATTACTAATATTGGTAGGAAGGGCGGAAGTTCCTGCGCTGCATCAATTGTTAATGCATTATTCAAACTGCTAAAGGAAAATTAGTAGATGATTAGTAAAAAAGCTGCATCCATTTGCATCATAATTATTGGAATGATTGTAGCTTTACCATTCAATTACATATATGGAATAGGTGGTTTTGAAGTTGATGCAGTTTGGGCAATTGTTGGAATTGTTATGATTGCCACTGGTTTTTATTTATTAAAAAATTCAGCTAAACTAAGACCAATCTAGACTTTCTTTCCAATTAGTCTTGAAGCATACTTTGCGCTGTCAAAGTATAGGTGACAGTATGATGCAAGCGTATTATATTCAGAAAGAGCATCCTTTTTACCAGCTATCCCCTCGCCAATCTTCAGATCATATACAAGTTTAGCATCTCTTGCTAGATTGCCAATCTTTGAGTAATGAAATTCATGTGCACGAAACTTTGCCGGACTAGAAATCAAGCAGTTTGATGTAATTCTCCCTTCGGTATAGTTT
>LULS01000114.1_pt1 | contig 10284 bp, 12 predicted proteins | sample 728101 | NCBI WGS metagenome assembly LULS01 (sample SAMN03860283, study PRJNA289734) | marine metagenome | biome: seawater column; feature: ocean; material: water; isolation source: Red Sea water column Station 108 - depth 200m | place: Saudi Arabia: Red Sea | collected 2011-10-15 | depth 200 m | reverse complement strand
TTCTTGTTCTTTGCTTAAAAAGTCCTCTGATATAGATTTTTTATTACCGCCTATGACTAAAACAAATTCTCCTCTTAAGGCATTCTTTTGTGATAACAATTTCTCTATTACACTAACTACACTTCCCCTATAGAAGCTCTCATGTAACTTTGTCATCTCCCTTGCTAAGAAAATTTCTCTATTGGGGTTTATTTCAGCCAAGATCTCTAAAAAAGCAAGAATTCTCAACTTTGTTTCAAAAATTATTGAGGTTTTATCAGATACAGCTAATGTTTCTAGAAAGGCTTCAAGGGATTTCTTTTTTTTCGGGGGAAAACCGTAAAAAGTAAATTTATCTAAAGGCATTCCAGAAACACTTAAAGCAGCTATTAAAGAGGAAGGGCCTGGAATAGGTATAGTCCTTATACCTTCTTCTAGAGCTTTATTAACTAGCAAATAACCTGGATCTGAAATGAGAGGTGTGCCAGCATCACTAATTAAAGCAATATCCTCTCCTGATTTTAAAGTAGAAATTAAGAAGTTCAATTTACTCACTTCTGAATACTTATGGTAAGAAACTAGTGGAGTGTTTAAATTGTACTTTTTCAAGAGTTTTTTTGAGTTTTTAGTATTTTCAGCAGCACATAAATGAACTTTATCTAAAATCATTAAGCCTCTCTTGGAGATATCATCTAAGTTTCCTATTGGCGTGGCTACTATATACAAGGCCCCAAATTTAGTATTCTTAGTCATAGTGAGTTATTTCTATAAATTTTTAATAATTAGTGCAAATTTAATCTTGTTCGTAGGTTGCAGTACTAATATCCCTAATAATACATTCGATTCAAATAAAGTCATTGCAATTGAGAAACCAGAGATTTCTTATGACCCAACAAAACTTCCTGAGAGTATTAATGTTTTACTCTTTGATATTGAGGGTCTTAAAGAGAAAGAGTTCATAAGCGGCCTATCAGTTAATTATTATTATTTTAAGAAACAAATAAATTACTCCCCACAAATAAGCTTTATAAATATTGACGAATTCAATAAAAGTAATTGTGATTTAAAGCAGAGGCATAAGACCACTTTAATTGTTTTTTTAACAGATGAATTGTGGGGTAGTTTAGATAATGTTTGCCTAAATAATATTTTTAAACTTAAAACAGTTTTAATAGATGCAGCTGATTTTCCTAGAACTAATCAGCAATCTCACGTTGTATTAAATTTAAATAAGAAAAAGGAATATAGAAGTCTTCTGGAGCACGCAAAAAACAATGGAAGTAACAATGTTTTAATAATTGATGAAGAAGAAACCTCCGATAAGACTATTCTAAGTGAAATCTGGAGAGAATTAGATGGCAATGTTCTAGGTTCTTATACATCCTCTAATAAATCATCACAAAACTTACTTTCAAATATCTTACTTATTGAAAGCAGTAAAGAGAGATCCAGGAAGCTTTCAAGAGCTCTGTCTACTTCTCTAGAAACTTTTCCTAGGAGAAGAAAAGATATAGATTCAATTATTCTGTCCGTATCATTAGCGCGAGCTAGGAGTTTGAAGCCCGAATTAGAATATAATTTTGGTGAATCTCTTTCTGTTTACCTTTTTCCTGATTGGGATAATGAAACTTTCTATCTACAAAAGGAGCTGGACTTAGAGGGAATAGCGCTTATAGACTTTCCTTGGATGTTGAACTCTAAAGCTACTTTTATTCCGGAACTGCCAAGTAAAAGAAGCAGGGATTTTGCTTCTGGATTCGATGCTTATGATATTGCGCTTTTAATCAGTAACCCTTCAAGCTCGAATTATTTTAAATATATTGGCATGACAGGAGAATTAGTTTACAAAAACGGAAAATTAGCTAGGAAATCTTTAAAGGCAGAAATACAAAAAGGTTTTTTCAAATTAATAGGGTATTAAGCTACAAAGAGCGTATTTCTCTTTCTAATTCGGTCAGACTTCTAATAAAAGGGTCTCGGGTAAAAACTTTCTTCATGTACCCATTTACAGGTTTGTTTTTAGCATTATTAGGAATTTCTATTCCAACTTGAGGGAGTCTCCATAATATGGGGGCAATACAACAATCAACTAAGGAAAATTCTTCATTCATGAAAAAGGGCTTTTCTTTAAAAATTGGATTAGATGCAACTATTAAAGCTTTTAATTGCTTTTTGAGTTTTTTCTCTTCAGCTTCCTTAAGTTTTTCATCAACTAACCGATCAAATATGCTACACCAATCATTAGCTATTCTTTTTATATATAAACGAATGTTAGCTCTTGCTACTGGGTATACGGGAAGTAAAGGGGGATGTGGAAATCTTTCATCTAAATACTCCATTAATGTAACTGAATCATATAAACAAACATCTCTATCTACCAATACAGGCAAAGTCGAATAAGGGCTCACTTCTAGGATCTCAGCGTTTATATTATTTTTATCTGTATCAATAATTTCTGAAGAAATACCCTTTTCTTCTAAAACTATTCTTACCCTTTGGCAATAATGGTCAGTGGGATCTGAAAATAGAGCCATAGAAGTTCTTTTATTTAGTGAAACCATATGTTTAAAACCTTATTTAGTTAATGTATATCCTTTTTAAATTCTCTATAAAGAAGAAAACTAAGCATAGTAAAAATTAAGAGATAGAGAATAACAAATTTTCCAATATATTTTCTTTCTTCTCTGATTGGATCTGACATATAAGAAAGGAAGTTAGTTAAATCTTTCATACTTGCTTGAAATTGTTCAGATGTCATCTGTCCTTCTTGTTCTATTTCTAAAAATCCACATAGTTCTTCTGTGATTAATTCACCAGATAAAGGGTCTTGTTTTAACCCTCCATTAGCTGCTAACTTAGGGACTTGCTTACAAGCAGACACCTGTAGTCCTTGTAAATCTTCCAAGACATGAGGCATTCCAACATTCTCATAAACTTTGTTGTTAACTCCAAAAGGCCTACTGTTATCTTCATAAAAGCTTATAAGATAGGTATATACCCAGTCAGTTCCTCTCAAGGAAGTCTCCAGAGTAAGATCAGGGGGAGCTACCCCGAACCACTCTTTAGCTTCTGATTGATCCATCCCGATGGTCATAAGATCGCCCATCTTTTGATCACCGAACATGAGATTTTCTTGAAATAAGTCTTCAGGTATTCCTAAATCTTTAGCCACCCTATTATACCTAGCATATTTGAGTGAATGACATCCATAACAGTAATTCATATAAATTTTTGCCCCTCTTTGCATGGATTCTTTGTCAGTATGATCTGCCTTAAATTCTTCACATTTACCTTCCTCAAGACCGTCCTCCGAAAGAAAATGACCACATGGTCCACCTTCTGCAGAAAATAACTGAAAAGATACAAATGCAAGTATTAAAATTAAGAACTTCATTAAACCTTTATCCTCTCAGGTACTTCTTTGCATTTTTCATACTTTGTATAGAAAGGCATAAGAATAAAATATAAGAAATAGAGAGCAGTAAACACCTGGGCCATTAAAGTCCTTAAAGGGTTAGGCGTGACCATACCTAAGTATCCCAAAACTATAAAACTTACCACAAGAATAAAAAGTGCTACTTTACTATATACCCCTTTATATCTGATTGACTTAACAGGACTTTTATCTAACCAAGGAACAAAAGCTATAATGACCATTGCCCCACCCATTACAACAAATCCTAAGAATTTAGCAGTTAAAGGTCCGATAGGAAAAGTAATAGCCCGCAACATTGCATAGTAAGGTGTGTAGTACCAAGCTGGTACTATATGCTCAGGTGTCTTTAAGTTATTTGCTTCTTCGTAATTAATATACTCAATAAGATAACCACCTCCATCTGGAAAAAAGAAAATAATAAAGCAAAAGATGATCAGGAAAATACCTATAGCAAACAGATCTTTCACAACATCATAGGGGAAAAAAGGAACAGAATCTAAAGGTACACCATCTTCATCTAGGTGCTTCTTTATATCTATTCCCTCAGGGTTATTTGATCCAACTTCATGCAATGCAACAATATGTACAAAAACCACAGCAATAAGAGCTAGTGGCAGAAGGACCACATGAAAAGCAAAAAGCCTGTTCAGTGTTATCCCAGAAATTAAATAATCTCCTCTAATCCATGTTAAAAGTTCCTCTCCAAAGATGGGTATAGAACCAATCAACGATAATATTACTTGAGCTGCCCAAAAAGACATTTGTCCCCAAGGCAACACATAACCTGTGAAACCTTCAGCTACAAGTATGATATAAGTTAACCATCCCAACACCCATAGAAGTTCTCTTGGTTTTTGATAAGAGCCATACAAAAGACCTCTGAACATATGAAGATAAATAAGCAAAAAGAACATTGAAGACCCAGTGGTGTGCATATAGCGAATAATCCAACCATAATCAACATCTCTCATAATGTATTGAATGGATGCAAAAGCTTGTTCATCTGTAGCCACATAATTCATTAACAACCAAATGCCTGAGATTAATTGTATGACTAAAACTACAATTAAAAGAACACCTGCCAGATACCAGAAATTCTGTCCTATTGGTGCCGGATATTTACTTAGATGCCTTTCAAAAGTATCAGTTAAAGGAAATCTATCGTCGACCCAATTTAATAACCTAGTAAACATTAAGTCACTTCCTCATCTTCTCCTATAACCAGCACATCTTCGGTCTCATAATAATGTGGTGGGACAGGTAAGTTTGTGGGTGCAGGAACTCCTGAATAAACTCTTCCTGCTAAATCAAATTTGGATCCATGACAAGGGCAAAAGAAGCCTCCTTGCCAATCGGAATCAAAATCCGTTGTTCCTAGTTCAGGGTAAAACTTAGGTGCACATGATAAGTGCGTGCAAACAGCTTCTAAAACCACTATCTCCTCTTTTCTAGATCGGTATGGATTTTTAGCATAATCGGGCTGTTGTTCTTCTTCAGAATCTGGATCAGAAAGTCTAGATAAATTTTTGTTTAAAGCGTCTAATGATTCCTTAGTGTGTCTAACTATGTAGATAGGGATTCCTCTCCATTCAACCAACATCATTTCTCCTTCTCTGAGTTTGCTAATATCTGCTCTTGAGGGAGCGCCTGCTGCTTTTGCTTGTTCGCTTGGATTAAATGCTGCAACAAATGGAATAGCTGCTCCAATAACAGCTCCAGTTCCAACGATTGAGGTAGCAGCAATTAAGAATTTTCTTCTTCCTGGATTAGAAGGAGTTTTTGGCTGCATATTATCTTTTAGAGTATTGAGGCCTTTTTCTAGCTTTTCTTAAACCAACTTTTTTTCTTTCAACCTTCCTTGAATCTCTTGTTAAAAAGCCTTCTTTTTTTAGAGCCATTTTGAGACTTTCATCATATTCCACAAGGGCCCTAGCAATACCAAGTTGAATTGCACCTGCTTGTCCAAAGCTTCCTCCACCCTTAACAGTGGCCATAATATCTACTCCATTAGACATTTGAACCGCCTCTAGAGGTTGTCTAACAACCATTCTTGCTACTTCCCTGCCGAAATAGTCATCTAATTTCTTTTTATTAACAGTAATTAAACCTGATCCTTTTGCTAAAAAGACTCTAGCTTTTGAAGTCTTTCTTCTTCCTACTGTAACTATTTGATCCAACTTTATTCCTTAAATATTAAAATGTATCTAATGTGTTTGGGTTCTGTGCTTGATGAGGGTGATCATTATCCTTATAGATCTTAAGCTTTGTAAGCATTTTTTTTCCCAGTTTATTTTTGGGTAACATCCCCTTAACTGCCATTCTAATGGCATCTTCAGGAGAGTTCTCAATAACTTTATCTAAAGATTTTGATTTTATTCCTCCGGGATAGCCTGAATGTTTAAAATATTTCTTTTGGTTCAGTTTGTCCCCAGTTACATTAATTTTGTTTGCATTAATTACAACTATATAATCCCCTAAATCTGCATTAGGGGTGAATTCTGGTCTGTGTTTACCTCTTAACCTTGAGGCTAAAGCACTTGCCAGTCTCCCTAAAGTCTTATCCTTGGCATCTACTAGAATCCAAGATTGTTCTATATCTGACTGTTTAAAACTCTGGGTTTTCATTGAAATTGTTACCTTAGGGAAAGCGCGCGCATTTTAATCTACTACCTAGGGTTGATACAACAGGAACTTTAATAAAATTAAAAATTTTTAACTGAAAAAAACTGTTTTTCTTTGTTATTTCTCATCATTATATTAACCTTCAAACATGGCGATCTTTACTTCTAAAGAATACTTACCCTATTTAACGGCAGTTTTGGTTGGAGTAATATTAGGTGTTCTCATTTTTACTTTTATTAACAAAAATAACTTTCCGGCTGAAAATGAGATTATTTCTAAAAATCAAATTGGAAATTCTTTTAATGAAGCAGTAAATAAAGCATCTCCTTCTGTTGTAAATATTTACAGTGATGTACTTGTTAATGATAGGAGATCTCAATCTCCATTTTCAGATAGATTTAATTCCATTTTTGGGCTTAATAAAGCTAGAATACAATCAAGTTTAGGTTCTGGGGTAATTTTTTACTCTAATGGTTATATCCTTACAAATCAGCATGTTATAGGTGACAAAAACGTAGGAATTACTGTTGAACTTTCAAATGGTCTAAAAGAAAAAGCTAAAATAATAGGAATTGATAAAGGAACTGATTTAGCAGTATTAAAAATTGACCAAAATGAAGAGCTGTCCTCAATAGAGATAGCTAATTCTGATAATCTAAAGATTGGAGATATAGTTTTAGCTATTGGTAATCCTTACGGATTAGGACAGTCTGTAAGTATGGGGATAGTCAGTGCTACTGGAAGAGAGTTTAATAATCCTTATTCAGATTATATTCAAACTGATGCTTCTATAAATCGAGGTAATTCAGGGGGTGCCTTAATAGATACTTCAGGAAGGTTGGTTGGTATAAATACCTTGATAAGAAGCAGTACAGGCGGATCAGAGGGCATAGGACTTGCTATACCCTCTGCTAGAGTATTGGGAATCATAAATGATCTTATACAGTACGGGGAAGTTAAAAGAGGATGGTTAGGTTTTGGAATAGATAGAAGAGTTTTAGCAACACAAAATTTATTAAAAATAAGCTTTGTATATCCTAATGGACCTGCCAAAGAAGCTAATTTAGAAGAGGGAGATATAATTATTGAAATAAATGAACAAAAATCTTCTTATCCTCTTTTATTTCAGGAGTTTGCGAGATCTAAACCTGGAACAATTATTAAATTTAAAATTTTAAGAGATGGAGACTACTTAAATATAGATCTTCTAACTTCTATAGTTTCTACCTAAATTTATTTTTTTTCTAGAATAAAATGAGGTCATGTTCGTAGAATTAGGAAATCCTTTCAATATCTGCTCCAAGAATATTCAATTTCTCTTCTATCCTTTCATAGCCCCTGTCTATATGGTAAATCCTATCAATTTGAGTGGTTCCCTTTGCAACTAAGCCGGCTAAAACTAAACTGGCTGAGGCTCTGAGGTCTGTAGCCATTACAGGAGCTCCTACCAAATCCTTAATGCCTTGAATGATAGCTGTATTTCCTTTTAAAGAAATCTTTCCTCCCATTCTGGCAATCTCTTGTACGTGCATAAATCTATTTTCAAATACATTTTCTGTGACAGTGGCTGTACCGTTTGCTATAGAGTTAAGGGCAATAAATTGAGCTTGCATGTCAGTTGGGAAGGAAGGGTATGGTCCTGTACTTAAGCTTGTAGCTTTTGGTCTATTTATTTCCATTTTCAAAGATATCCAATCTTCCCCGGATTTAATTAATGCACCGGCTTCCCTTAACTTACTTACAACAGAATCAACTGAATTAGGTCTAGTTCCTTTTATTTTTATATCCCCTCCTGTCATAGCCACTGCAGTTAAATAAGTAGCGGTCTCAACTCTGTCAGGCATAACAGAGAAATCACAACCCACTAGAGTTTCTACACCTTGAATAACTATCTTATCTGTCCCCTGTCCTTTTATCTGTGCACCCATTTTGATTAGGCAATCAGCTAAATCGACTACTTCAGGTTCCTTAGCTGCATTATTAATAATTGTTTCTCCTTCTGCGAGAGAAGCAGCCATTAAGACATTTTCAGTAGCCGTTACACTAACAGGATCGAAATTTATAGTTTTCCCTTTTAACCGACCATCAGATTTAGCATTTATGTACCCGCCTTCTAGAGATATACTAGCTCCCATAGTCCTCATTGCATCTATGTGTAGGTTTACAGGCCTGCTTCCTATGGCACACCCTCCAGGTAAAGCAACTTTTGCCTGATGAAATTTAGCTAATAAAGGTCCTAAAACAAGTATTGAAGCTCTCATGGTCTTAACTAATTCATATCTTGCATTTAAATTTTTAATAGAAGAAGCATCAACATAAACATCCATATCCTCATTTAACATAATATCTATACCCATAGAGCCCAATAATTCAATCATGGTAGTTACGTCGTTTAAATGCGGTAAGTTGCTGACCTTCATGGGTGATTCAGCTAATAAAGAAGCAGCCAATACAGGTAGAGCGGAGTTTTTTGCTCCAGAGGCAAAAATCTCGCCTTTGAGTTCCTTTTTACCTGTAATAAGAAGTTTATCCATTAAAAAAATTATTTATTAAATTGAAGTTACCCATTTTTCAATGACTACATCTAAATTATTTCCTTCTTTTTCCATTAACGAATAAAATTGATTCCTAAAAGTTAGCCCTAGATTAACTCCATTTATTACTATATTAATTAACTTCCACTGTCCTTGTTTATTGCGGTACATATCATAAACCGCAGGATAAATTTTTGTAGAAGTAACTATTTGCAAGGAAACCTTTTCTCTATTTCCTTTAGGTGATTTCTTAACCTGAGAAGAAACTAATATCTCCTCATCTTTGAATTCTGCTAAAGTTTTTGAATAAGTTTCAAGAAGGCTTGCTTGAAAGACCTTGTTAAATTTTTCTATTTGCTCTTTATTTGCATCTTTATAATACCTACCCATTACATTTCTAGAAATTCTTTTAAAGTCAACTAAAGGCTGTAATGCAAAAGAAATAGCTTTTATGAACTCTTCGGGATTTTCTTCATAAATACCTTGCTTTGCCCGCACCACTAAAACGATATCTTCATGAATTTTTTCAACATATTCAGAAGAAGATTCTGCAAAAACTTGATTAAAAAAGAATAGAGAACTAAAAAAAAGTAAACTAAAACTAGAAAACAATGGTCTCATAAGTAAAAAGAGATAATTAGAGCTATATGAAATTTGAAGTTATTATAACATCTGCATTAAACAACCCTTATGAATTAAAGTTCAACCTTTAAAAGCTTTTAAGTGAATATTTTAACTTTCCTTTACATAACTGCTGGCATTGGACTCGTTTGGATCAGTGCACAAAAATTAGAAAAATATTCTGTTTTAACGGCAGTAAGATACGGGATGTCACCTTTCTTAATCGGTTCTACTGTAATCGCATTTGGAACATCTGCCCCTGAAATCTTAACTAGTCTTTTTGCTGCCTTCGAAAATAAAGCTGTAATGGTAGTGGGTAATGTAATAGGTTCTAATGTAGCTAATATTGCCTTAGTTTTTGGGCTTACCTTGGGAGTGTTATTCTTTAAAAAAGAAGACTTCTCATCAAAATCAGAAATTACTCTGAACTTAATCATTCTTATCTTTTCAACTCTTCTAGTTTGGACAGTTATAGCTTTAAATCCTTTTCATATTTACTCATCCATTGTACTGCTAATAGCCTTACTCTTAGTTATTGTTACCTGGTATAAAACTAATGTAGGTAATGAAACTAAGTTTGAAGAATCGGATGAGAAATACTTATTTTTATATTTTTAAAATTATTAGCCTCTTTAGCTTCTTTAGTTATAGCTGCTTGGTTAATAACTAAGGGTGCTTTTAACATTTTAGAAACTATTGGAATAGGTGAATTATTTATAGGATTCACTGTCCTAGCAATTGGAACCAGTCTACCTGAAATTGCTGCGGCACTTGCTTTAGCAGCAAAAGGGAGAAATGAAGCTGTGGCGGGAACCCTAATTGGATCAAATATATTTAATGGGCTACTTGTTTTGGCAATACCTGGACTTGTTGGATCGTCAGTTTTATTTAATTATAACCAATGGGTTCCATTACTTACTGTTCTCCTTTTTGTTACTGTCATGTTTTGCCTATACTTATTCTTAAGAATACAAAACCCTAAACGTGCTAGTTTAGGTATATGTATTTTATTGTTTATAAGTTATTTCTTATCATTATCATTAGCTTATAGTTAAAACCAAAAACTATGAAAAAACCGAATCATATTAAATC
>LULS01000307.1_pt1 | contig 10342 bp, 14 predicted proteins | sample 728101 | NCBI WGS metagenome assembly LULS01 (sample SAMN03860283, study PRJNA289734) | marine metagenome | biome: seawater column; feature: ocean; material: water; isolation source: Red Sea water column Station 108 - depth 200m | place: Saudi Arabia: Red Sea | collected 2011-10-15 | depth 200 m | reverse complement strand
ACATTACCTGTGGCCCTGCATTTAAAACAATAATAAAACTGCTTTTGTGAACTAACACTAAAAGATGGGTTACTGCCATCATCACAAAACGGACAAAGACCCCAGTGATCCTTTCCTTTCTTTTTTAAAGGGACATAACTATCCACTAAAGCAACTATGTCTGTTATGTCTACAATTTCTCTAATGAAAGCTGGTGGTATGGATCCAGGCATTTATCTATTCTCTGAAAACCAGTTTTCTAAAATGATCTGAGCAGCAATTTGATGAGTGTCTCTGCCTGAAAATACAGAGTTATCTTCTTCAGTTTTTAATCTATCTTTAGCTTCTCTAGTGGTAAGTCTTTCATCCATTAATTCAACAGGAATGTTATACCTTTTATTTATTAAATCAGAAAATTTATCGCTCTTTTTTTTTATTTCACTTTCAGACCCATCCATATTTAAGGGGTTGCCTACTACCAGGAGTTTGGGGTTCCATTCTTTCACGAGAGGATCTAATTTACTCCAATCCGGTTCTCCATTTTTTGCTTCAAGGGAAAAGAAGGTCTCGGCAGTATTTGTAATTTCTTGACCTATAGCAACGCCAATGTGTTTCAAACCAAAATCAAAAGCCAATATTACTTTGGAATCCAAATTCATTAAGTTAGCTTTGTTTCTAAACAATCCAAAAAGTCATAAGCAACATCAATGTCACAGAGGCTTTTATATTCTCTAAAGCACGTAGGACTTGTTACATTAACCTCAGTTAAATAATCCCCTATTACGTCTAACCCCACCAAGCAGAGACCAAGTTCTTTAAGACGCGGCCCCACTTGATCACAAATCCATTTATCTTGAGTAGTTAACGATCTTGCTACAGCAGAGGCACCAGCAGCTAGATTCCCTCTCAACTCTCCTTCAGCTGGAACTCTGGCTATGGCGCCCTCCATGGGCACACCGTCTATAAGTAATATTCTTTTATCTCCTTCAACAATTTCTGGAATGTATTTTTGGATCATAACTTTTGTATCACCATTTTTAGTAATGTTTTCTAGTATTACCGCTATGTTGGGATCTAAACTTCTAACTCTAAAAATAGAAGATCCTCCCATTCCATCGAGTGGTTTAACTACAGTATCAAGATGTTCTTTAATGAATTCTTTTAATAAACTTTGGTTACTTGTTACTAAAAACGGCGTACAACACTGCGGAAATTCAGTAGCAAAAACTTTTTCATTACAATCCCTTAGACTCTGAGGTTTATTGACTACTATAACTCCTTCTCTTTCAGCAGCCTCCAACACATAAGTGTTATAAATATAATTTGCATCAAATGGGGGATCTTGCCTCATAACTATGATGTCTAGATCTGATAAACGCATTTCACGAGTATTTGAAAGTTCAAACCAGTTTACAGAATCATCTCTTACTTTTATTTCTTGGGTTAAAGCGTAAGCACCATCCTCTCTTAAGAATAGAGAGTTTGGTTCCATATAGATTAGATCATGTTTTCTAGATTGAGCTTCTATAAGAATAGATAAAGTGCTGTCCTTTTTAAAATTTATGGAGCCTATAGGATCCATCACTACACCAAATTTCATATAACACCTGTAAACATACTAATCTTACTTCAACCCGAACTAAAACTCTTCACACATTGTTCTTATAGCACTGATTGCCGATATGACAGCTGTATCTGCTCTTAAAATTCTTTCTCCCAATTGGACAGGTAAGAAATCTTTTTCTTGAAGTAAGGCCACTTCATTGTCAGTAAAATCACCTTCAGGTCCAACAGCTATTGCCACCGATTCATTAAATTTCAAAGATGACAGTTTTGTTTTTGAGTTGGGATAAAGAACAATTTTATTTTTAGTGTTGACTGTCTCAATCCATTCTTTCAATGTCTGTATTTTGTTAATCTCAGGTAACCAGTTCTCACCACATTGTTGGCAGGCATGTTTAGCTATTGAATGCCATCGTTCTTTTCTTGACTGAATTTTATCGAGATTCAGTTTTACTACCGTTCTCTCGGTGTAAAGGGGAGAAATAGAACTGACTCCCAATTCTGTAGCTTTTTGAATTGAATGACTAAAAGGTTCTGATTTAATCAACGACTGTCCTAAATCAATCCTGATCCCTTTTCTCTTTAAAGAAGATTCAACTTTAATCAACTTAACTTTGACCAGTTTTTTTTCTAGGGAGATTATTTCAGCTATAAATGATGTACCCCTCCCATCAAAAAGTTCAACCAAAGAACCCTCCTTCTTCCTCAAAACTTGAATCAAGTGATTGGAGGGTTCTTGGTCTAATGTTAGGGTCTTATTTATCTTTAACTTCTGACCAGAATATATTCTTGTATAGTTCATCATTACAGTAAAAACTTGCAGCGGCTATTATTACATTGATCTTATAAAGGAAGTTATGTATGACAAACAATAAACCAGTCACTATTTATTTAATTCGTCATGGAGAAGCCAACGCGGCTTGGGATGAAGACCCTGATCCGGGACTCAGTGAAAAAGGAAAACTACAATCTGAAGAACTAAAAACAGAACTAGCTCAACAACTTCCTTCAAGCTTCGAAGCTATATCAAGCCCGCTCTTAAGAGCACAAGAAACTGCTAAGCCCTTAAAAGAAACATTAGGGTTTGATCTGAATATTAATGATACTTTTGCAGAAATTCCTTCTCCAGGCATACCTTTATCCGAAAGAAGAGACTGGTTAAGGGGGATCTTTAATGCAAAAGTTAAAGAACTAGAAGAACCTCAGTTGTTATGGAGGAATTCCATTATTGAATCGTTGAAAGTACTTCAAAAGGATACGATTATCTTTAGTCACTTCATGGTTATAAATTGTGTGGTTGGTTGGATTAAAAATTCTGAAAAATTTGTTTCTTTTCATCCTGATAATTGTTCTGTTACAAAAATTAGAAGAGAAAAAGATGAATTTGAAATTCTAAACATGGGAAGAGATTTCACTACCACTGTTCAATAAAAAAATAAAGCTTTCTTTGAGAATTATTTTTCTTGAAAGTCGTGTACAGGTGAGTATGATTTATCTCCCATTTAATTAAAACTGTACTGACCAAAATTTAGACTCGCATGGCTCCCAAAAAAAAGAAAAAATTTAACGGCGAAGGAAAAAGACTAAGCGTTCAAGTTGCCAAGAGCATGCAAAAATACTTTAGAGAGTTGGACGGTGAGAAAGCAACCAACATTTATCACATGGTTCTTAAAGAGGTAGAACAACCATTGTTAGAAACTGTTATGAAAGAGTGCAATGGTAATCAAACTTTAGCTAGTCAAGTTCTCGGTTTAAACAGAGGGACGCTGCGTACTAAATTAAAAGACTACGATTTAATTTAGGCATATCAGTCTAAATGGCAGAAACTACTGCACCCATACAAAGAGCCCTAATTAGTGTTTCCAACAAATCCGGATTGATAGAATTCTGTCGATCTCTCTCTGAAGAGTTCAATGTTGAAATTATTTCAACTGGAGGAACTTTAAAAGCCTTAGAAAAGGCTAGTATTAGTGCTGTAGAAATCAGCCAATTTACAAACTTTCCTGAAATGATGGATGGTCGAGTAAAAACCCTTCATCCTAAAGTGCATGGCGGAATCTTAGCTCGTAGAGAGCAGGATCAAGAAGTCATGAAAGAAAATAATATTTTGGCTATAGATCTAGTGGTAGTAAATCTCTACCCATTTAAGGAAACCATTTCCAAAGCAGATGTTTCGCTAGAAGAAGCAATTGAAAATATAGATATAGGTGGACCCAGCATGGTTCGATCAGCAGCAAAAAATAATAAATATGTAGGAGTAGTCGTCGAACCCGATGACTACCCACTTATCCTTAAAGAGATGGAAAGTAATGGAGGTTGCCTTTCTCAAGAGATGCGAAGCTCTTTGGCCACTAAAGCATTCAATCATACTGCCAATTACGACACAGTCATTTCAACTTATTTAACTTCACTAACTGAACAGGACTTTCCCAATCGTATGTTTGCTAAATTTCAAAAGAAAGAAGTTATGCGATACGGGGAAAACCCACATCAGAAGGCAGCCTTTTATGTTGATGAGACCAAGCAAGGTAATGGTCTAGGTAACGCCATCCAGCTTCAAGGTAAGCAACTTTCATATAACAATATTGCAGATACCGATGCTGCCCTTGAATGTGTTAAGAGTTTTGAAGAACCAGCTTGTGTAATTATTAAACATGCCAATCCGTGTGGTGTGGCCACTGATGTTGATATTACCGAAGCTTATCAAAAAGCTTTCGCTGCTGATTCAACATCAGCTTTTGGAGGGATCATTGCATTAAATCGAAAGTTAGAAGAAAAAACTGCCCAGCAAATAATTGATAACCAATTTGTTGAAGTGATTGTTGCTCCGGGAGTTTCCTCTTCTGCTCAAAAAATTCTAAACACTAAAGAAAATATAAGAGTCCTAGAAATGGAAAGTATGGTTAAGCTTTCGTCTGGTTTTAAGTTTCTAAGTGTGACTGATGGGCTTCTGATTCAAGAAATAGATAATGGTTCTATCTCAGCTAAAGATTTAAAAATAGTATCCTCTCGAGAACCGACTGAGGAGGAAGTTCAAGATTGTTTGTTTGCTTGGAAGGTCTGTAAGTTTGTAAAATCTAATGCTATTGTTTATGCAAAAAATAATCAAACCGTGGGTATAGGAGCAGGACAAATGAGCCGCATAGATAGCGCTCAAATAGCAGCTTCGAAAGCAGAAGAAAGTGGATTTAAAACTAAAGGGTGTGCAATGGCTTCCGATGCCTTTTTCCCATTCAGAGATGGAATTGATGTGGCAGCATCCATGGGTATAAGTTCAATTATTCAACCAGGAGGATCTATCAGAGATGATGAAATCATTGAAGCAGCCAATGAAGCTAATATGGCAATGATTTTTACTGGGATGAGGCATTTTCGTCACTAACCATGAAGGTCTTAATTGTCGGCAGTGGAGGAAGAGAACACGCACTGGCATGGAAGGCAAAGCTCAGTCAATTAGTTGATGGCGTTTACGTAGCGCCCGGTAACGGAGGTACAGCAAATGAAGCTGGTGTTACCAATGTGGAAATTGCAGCTGACGATATAGATGGACTTACAAATTTTGCTCAAGTTAATAAAATAGATCTAACTATCGTAGGTCCTGAGGTTCCACTTGTAGAAGGCATAACCGATAAATTTGAATCGCTAAATCTAAATTGCTTTGGTCCTTCTAAGAAGGCTGCTCAGTTAGAAGGGTCAAAAGAATTTATGAAAGATTTCCTGACAAGACATGAGATACCAACGGCAATCTACGAATCCTTTACTGATCTAGAAACAGCTTTAGAATATTTAAAAAATTCATCAATCCCCATTGTTATCAAAGCCGATGGGCTAGCAGCAGGAAAAGGCGTAACGGTGGCACAAAGTTATAGCGAGGCAGAAAAGGCCATTAGGGCTTGTCTCGAAAATAATACCTTTGGTGATGCGGGCAATAAAGTAGTAGTTGAAGAATTTCTCGAAGGCGAGGAAGCAAGCTTTATAGTTTTGACAGACGGGAAGACTGTTCTTCCTTTAGCTTCTTCTCAGGATCATAAGACCAGAGACAATGAAGATAAGGGCCCAAACACGGGGGGTATGGGAGCTTACTCACCAGCTCCTGTTGTAACAAATGAAATGCATGAAAAGATCATGCGTGAAGTCATAACCCCGACCATTGAGGGTCTGACTAAGGAAGGAATAAATTATTGTGGTTTTCTTTATGCAGGAGTAATGATTGATAACCAGCAGAACATAAAGGTGTTGGAATTTAACTGCCGGTTCGGAGATCCAGAAACACAACCAATTTTAATGAGATTGGAATCTGATCTTGTTGAGTTATGTTATCAAGCTAGCAAAAGGGAATTACAACAAATACAACTACAATGGAATCCAAAAGTTTCTCTGGGTGTAGTTATGGCTGCCGGTGGCTATCCTTATGATTACGAAAAAGGATATACCATTGAAGGCCTGCCTCATGAGACTGAAAACCTTAAGGTATTCCATGCTGGTACAAAGGCCAAGAATGATCTTATCAAGACTAATGGCGGGAGAGTACTCTGTATAACCGCGTTAGGAAAAAACACTACAGAAGCACAACTTAATGCTTATAATTGCGTCGAACAAATTAAGTGGAAGGACTGTTTTTACAGAACAGATATAGGTTACCGAGCTATAGAGAGAGAATCATGAAGAATTTTTTAGATGACTTGATTGTTGAACTAGATAAAGGAATACAATCGTCTTTTTCAAATGTACACAAACATCAAAGGAATTACCCAGCTGAATCCACTCAAGAAGTTGAACTCAATGAATTTGAAAAAAACCACTCTGCTGGCCTAATGAGAGTTAATCATTCAGGAGAGGTTTGTGCTCAAGCCCTCTACCTTGGCCAAAGCTTGACAGCTGAATTTAAAGAAACTCGGGATCAAATGAAGCAGGCAGCTGAGGAAGAGATGGACCACTTAGCCTGGTGTAATCGACGCCTTGATGAATTAGGAGATAGTCCTAGTGTTCTCAATCCTCTTTGGTACTTTATGTCATTCTCAATAGGTGCGCTAACTGGCCTTGCTGGAGATAAATGGAGTTTAGGTTTTGTGGAAGAGACAGAAAAACAGGTGGTGAATCTAGCAAAAAAATCTGGAGCAAGTGAATTACCAGATGAGGTTAAAGAAGGTATGTCTTGGGTAGCTAGACTAATGACATCTACCAGTTATTACATCTAATTGTTAAATTTGAATTAAATTTATTGCTAAATTGTTTTACATAAGTATAGTGCGTCTCGCAGTATCACTGCATTCGTTTAATTAGGAAAAAATATATGAATTTGTACGTAGGAAATCTTCCGTGGAGTTGCACGGAGGAAGAGCTGGAAGCTCATTTTGCACAGTGCGGTCCTGTTAAGGCCGTTAGAATAATTACTGAAGGTAGATCAGGCCGCTCAAAAGGGTTTGGTTTCGTCGAAATGGAATCCTCTGACGGAGGACAATCCGCAATAGACACTCTTAACGGTAAAGATTTCGGTGGAAGAGAGCTAAGAGTAGATACGGCTACGGAAAGAAGTTAATAAATCTTCTTTTACGGATTAAAGTCTCACTCGTCTTCGACCACAACAGCAGTCCCTATAACCAATAACTCAGCGGCTCCTTGTGAGATCACTGATGTGGTTGTAGAAACGCTTATTATGGCATTGGCTCCCATTTGCTCTGCATCTTGGACCATGCGATCTATGGCCTGCTCTCTACTCTCTGCCATAAGTTTTGTATATTCCTGAATTTCTCCTCCAACAATATTCTTGAATACTGCCAGAATATCTTTCCCAATATGTCTTGCTCTTATCGTATTACCTTTTACTAAACCTAAAGTCTTAACTATTTTTTTTCCTGGTATATCAGGACTCGATACAACTAACATGTCTATATCTCCACATCTTTATAGGGATCATCCTTAGATTCTTTATAACGTTGCCGCATTGCTGAAATAAGTAAAATCAGTATTCCCATCCAAAGAATTAAAATCGATATTGTGAACACTAACGACTCTGATTCAAGAACCCCTCTATAGATCCCAAACACTGTTAAAAGGAGCCAACCACCTATCAGAGCAACAATTCCAAAATTTTTCATATCAAAGATTATCTAGATAAAAAAGAGATTCTTCAACTCTTTACCGGGGTCTTCTGCCCTCATAAATGCTTCACCAACCAGGAATGCATTAACACCTGATGACATTATTTTTTTAACATCTTCAGAAGATTTAATACCACTTTCTGACACAGTAAGGATTTCTCTAGGTATTTCTTGAGCTAATCTTTCAGTTGTTTCTAGATTAACTTCAAATGTTTCAAGATTCCTATTATTTATTCCAATCAACTTAGGGTTGATTTCTAAAGCTGTTTCTACTTCCACTTCGTCATGAACTTCAATTAAAACTTCGAGATTTAGATCTGAAGCCAGTTGACTAAACTCTTGAAGTTGATTTTTTGATAAAGCAGCCACTATTAATAATATGCAATCTGCTCCTTTGAGCAGACTTTCATGAATTTGATATTCATCCACAATAAAATCTTTTCTTAATACTGGCAGATGAACTGTCTCTTTTACCATTGAGATATGTTCTAACGAACCTTTAAAAAAGGGTTCATCAGTTAGGATGCTTAAACAGGCAGCTCTAGCTTCTAGATATTGTTTAGCTAACTCTGAGGGGTCGTAATTTTCTCTTATGAGTCCTTGGCTTGGAGAAGCTTTCTTCATTTCAGCTATAACTGCCACACGATGAGATTCTATTGAGGCCCTCAAGGATTCTAAAAAACACCCTCTAGATAAAAGAAGCTCAGATGATGTAGAAGTTTCAATTAATGGAAATGCCTTTTTTTTCTCTTCGACAGAAGCCTTTGTAACTTTTAGTATCTCATTTAGGTAAGTGCTTTTCATTTAACCTTTTATAAAGACTGACTATACTCAACGAGTTCATCAAGTTTTTTTAAACCGTAACCTTCACTAATATTATGTATGGACATATCAATTCCTTCTTTCAAACTTCCAGCCACACCTGCTACATAAAGAGCTGCTCCAGAGGTCATAGCTACCATTTGAGTAGCTGCTTGATTTTCTCCTCTTAAAGCTTCTTTAGCAATCTGCAAGCTTTCTTGGGGTGAGCTTACCTTGAGATTTTCTATCGGTAATATCTTTAATCCAAAATCTTCAGGTGAAATGGAATACTCGTTTATTTCTCCGTCTCGTAACTCAGCAATGGAGGTTGAGGAGGCAGAACTGATTTCATCTAGACCATCTTCTGAATGTAAAACTAATACATTCTCGCTGCCCAATCCTTTCAACACTTCGGCTAAAGGTCTAATCCATTTAGAATCAAAAACACCCACTACTTGATTTAAAGCTCCAGCAGGATTCGTTAATGGACCCAATAAGTTAAATATGGTTTTTATTCCAAGCTCCTTTCTTGGACCAATCGCATATTTCATTGCGCTATGGTGAGCAGGTGCAAACATAAATCCTAAACCTACCTTTTCAATACAATCTTTTACTTGTTCAGGATTAAGATCTAAAGATACTCCAGCAACTTCTAGAAGATCCGCACTACCGCTCTTTCTGGTAGCACTACGATTTCCATGTTTTGCAACTTTTGCTCCACAAGAACTGGCTACAAATGCTGCCGTAGTTGATACATTAAAAATACCTGATCCAACACCACCAGTTCCGCAAGTATCTACAAGATGTTTTGTATTAACAGGTACTTTTGTTGAAAGTGATCGCATGACTTCAGCTGATCCAATTACCTCTTCTACAGATTCTCCTTTAGAACTAAGAGACAACAAGAAACTTTTAATCTGATTTTCCGAAGCCAATCCCGTTAAAATCTGATTCATAACGGAAGAAATCTCTTTTCTAGACAAGTCTTGACCGAAATTAATTTTTTTTATGCCGTCTTCAATTTCCATAAATAATTAGTAACTTAAAAAGTTTCTTAATATTTCCATTCCCTGCTCTGTCGCAATTGATTCAGGGTGAAATTGCAGTCCAAATAATGGTAATTTTTCATGTTGAATTGCCATTATCGTTTTATTTTCTGTCCAGGCAGTAATATGAAAATCCTTATCTAGAGTCTTTTCTTCAATTATTAATGAATGATATCTCGTGGCTTTAAAGGAATTTTCGACGCCTTTAAACAATCCTGACCCATCATGAATAATTTCTGAGAGCTTTCCATGCATAATTTCATTTGCCCCGATTATATTTGCTCCAAAAGCAGCTCCTAAGCACTGATGGCCTAAACAGACTCCCAAAATTGGAAGTTTATCTTTGAATTTTTTTATTAAATCGACTGAAATACCAGCTTCTTTAGGTGTACAAGGCCCTGGAGAGATAACTATATATTCTGGACTTTTCTTCTCTATATCGTCTAAAGAAATTAGATCATTACGATGCACTTCTACTTCTTGTCCCAATTGATAAAAATACTGAACCAGGTTGTAAGTGAAAGAGTCATAGTTATCAATCATTAATAACATAAATTAACCTTTTAACTTTTGTTGGACCATTTCAACGGCTTTAAAAATTGCCCTACCCTTATTTAAAGACTCCTTCCACTCTAGTTCAGGATCTGAGTCTGCTACGAAACCTCCTCCTGCTTGAATGTATAAAACTTCATCTTTAATTATTGCTGTCCTAATTGTTATTGCCATATCCATATTCCCTTGCCAAGAAAAATATCCTATTGCGCCGCCATAGATACCCCTTTTTACAGGTTCAAATTCATCTATGATCTCCATTGCTCTTATTTTGGGAGCACCTGAAAGGGTACCAGCTGG
>LULS01000099.1_pt1 | contig 10342 bp, 9 predicted proteins | sample 728101 | NCBI WGS metagenome assembly LULS01 (sample SAMN03860283, study PRJNA289734) | marine metagenome | biome: seawater column; feature: ocean; material: water; isolation source: Red Sea water column Station 108 - depth 200m | place: Saudi Arabia: Red Sea | collected 2011-10-15 | depth 200 m | reverse complement strand
TCGTTAAGCAGAGTGATGATTCCAAGCTTTTTTGCTTTTAAATCCAGTCTAGAACCTACATTGCCAACTCCAATGATTCCTAGTGTTGTCTTAGATAGATCAAAACTGTAGTCGTTCGCCAAATTTGAAATAGCACTGATCACATATTCTGCAACTGCATTCGCATTGCAGCCCTGTGCAGATGACAAAGTTATATTGTTTTCACGCAAATAGGTTTCATCAATATGGTCAAGTCCAGCAACCGTTGAACCAACAAATTGGACCTTGGTTCCTTGGAGCAGCTCCTTGTTGACCCTTGTTCTGGATCTTACTATCAATATGTCACAATCTAAGAGACTTTGACGATTGATCTGTCGTCCAGGAAGAGTAACAATTTCGCCGAAGTCAGAGAAAATTTTCTGAAAGCCCCAGACAGCATCATCAATCATTAATTTCATGAAGGTATTTGCCATTCAATAGGCGTCTGTTCAGTTGATAGAAGGTATTGATTGGTTTTAGAAAAGTGTTTGCATCCGAAAAAACCCTTATTTGCTGAAAAGGGTGAAGGGTGTGGTGCCTTAAGAACTAAATGTTTTTCAGGGTTGATTAATTCAGCTTTTTTTCCGGCATAAGCACCCCAAAGTAGAAAAGCTAAATTGTGTTTTTTTTCATTCAGTAATTTAATAACATTATCTGTAAAAGTTTCCCATCCCTGATTTGCATGAGAGGCAGGACTGTTTTTTTCAACTGTCAGGACGCTGTTCAGTAACAAAACTCCTTGTTTGGCCCAGTGTGACAAATGACCGTGATGAGGTATGGTAGTTCCTAAATCACTCTCAAGTTCTATATAAATGTTTCTAAGTGAAGGCGGTATGGGCACACCTTCAGGGACCGAAAAACTAAGTCCTTCTGCCTGATTTAGGCCGTGATAAGGGTCTTGGCCAAGAATAATGACCTTGGTGTTGGCAAAGCTAGAGTATTCAAAGGCTTTATACCAATTTTCTTTGGGTGGATAAATTTCTCTAGATTGATTTTCGTAAAGAAAAGAGTACAGGGATTCAAAATAATCCATCTCTCTTTCTGCTGCTAAAAGTCCAGACCAGTCCCCAATATCAGGCCTCATTTATTTTGCTCCTTGGGTAGAATATATCACTGAGAATATTATATCAAGGTTTGAGAATGGCTAACTGGTTGGAGTACTGGGAAAACAATGAAATTAATTGGCATTCTGATGCTGTCACTGAGGAATTAGAAGCGCACTTAGGATTGCTCAAACTTAAACCTGGAGATAAAGTCTTTGTCCCTCTTTGTGGTAAGAGTATTGATATGACTTACCTGCTCAATCAAGGTTTTTCTGTCATTGGTGTTGAGCTTAGTGAGATTGGCATTAAGCAGTTTTTCCTTGAAAACGGGCTAGATTTTACAATCACTCAGATTGGTGAATTTGATCTATACAGAGCTAAAAATATAGAAATATACTGTGGCGATTTCTTTTCCTTAAGATCTAAGCATTTGTTTGACGTCAAAGCTGTATTCGACCGGAAATCGTTGATAGCACTTGACCGAAATTTAAGACAAAAATATGCAAAACATTTAAATGATATAATATCGCCGGGTGTTCGGATACTATTGGTAACGTTACAATATCCGCAACATCAGATGAGCGGCCCACCTTTTTCAGTTGATAAATCTGAAGTTGAGTCGCTTTTTAGTATGGCCTTTAAATATCGAGAATTAAAATCTTTTCAAGATATTGAGAATGGGTCAAAGCTAGCGAATGCTGGCGTAGATTATATTGAAAATGCAGCTTATTGTCTGCAAAAAGTGAGAGAATAATGGCAAAAAAAATGACGGGTACAGTTTCCCAGTTTGGTACAAAAGGTTATGGATTTATTACGGGTGATGATGGTGAAAAGTATTTCGTACACCAAAAAAATGTTTACAACAAGTCTCGATTAAAAGCCGATACTCGAGTCAAATATAAGGTGGAAACTTCTGAAAAAGGCTTTGTGGCAGTTGACGTTAAGCTTGAAGAATTGAAAGAAGAGACGAAGCCGTTGACCGACAACGCTATTAAAGGAATGTTTGCTATTTTGTTATTGATTCAATTGATTATTGCCTATTACGTATTTTTGGACAAATGAAGAAACTAATCGTTCTTGGTGTAGCAATTTTAATGGTCCTTTCGGGTTGTTTTTCGACACCTGCAAGGGAGGTTACTAATATTTGCACTTTACTAGACGAGAAAGTGAGCTGGTATCAGGCAGCCAAGAAAAGCGAGGAAAAATGGGGTGCTCCGATGCATTTGCAGTTAGCGATTATTAATCAAGAGTCACGTTTTGCCTCAAACGCAAAACCGCCAAGAAATAAGATTTTTGGAATCATACCCGGGGGAAGACCAACAACATCATTCGGTTTTACCCAGGCCAAGAAAGCGACTTGGGAATGGTATCAGCTCAAGACAGGAAACAATTCGGCGAAACGAGATAATTTTGCTGATGCCGTTGACTTTGTTGGATGGTATATAAATCAATCTTTGTTGCGTTCCAAAATTAGCAAGACAAATGCCTACCGCCAGTATCTGGCTTATCATGAGGGTCATGGTGGCTATAACAACAAGACTTATGAAGATAAAGCCTGGCTCATTGATGTTGCTAAAAGTGTCGAAAAGAAGTCTAATACCTACAAAAGTCAACTGTCTCAATGCAGGACCGAACTTGATAAGAATCGCGTGTGGACGTTTTTCTAATGATTGCTAGTTGATTTAGTTCAAAGTTAAGTTAATAAAAACTGATGTCTATTTGGAGATAAGGATTATTAATGAGCACACAAGACCTTATTCATTCAATTATTCAAAGGATTGCCACTGGACCTGAACTCAGTAGAAACATAGAAACGGGTGAGGCAGAAGCAGCCATGAGTGCAATTCTTGGTGGCGAAATAGACGAGGTTCAGTCTGCCATCTTCTTGATAGCGTTGAGAATGAAGCGTGAAACGATGGAAGAAAATATGGGCATTCTTGAAGCATTGCTAAAGTTTACCGATCGTCAGAAAATTGATGTGGATAACCTAGTCGATATAGGCGACCCTTATAGTGGCTATAATCGCTCCATTCCCGTTTCATCTTTCTTGCCACCACTGCTTGCGGAACTCGGCCTACCAACGGTGATACATGGCCTAGACTCCGTTTCCCCAAAATACGGATTGACTCATCGGCATATCAATCAAGCTATGGGTGTAAACGTAGATTTGTCGGTTAGTGAGTCAAAGGCCAGGATTGAGGATAGCGATATTGGCTGGTCTTATATCGATCAAAATCAGTATTGCAAGAAACTACATGACCTTGTACCGCTCAGAAACAAGGTCGTTAAAAGAACTGTTCTAAATACAGTGGAAACATTGATTGGACCTCTTAGAGGGAAAAATACTCATTCTATATTGGGCTATGTTCATAAAGCCTATCCTCCTATTTATGCTGTTTTATGTGAAAAAGTAGGATTTCATAGCACTCTTTTGATTCGTGGCATTGAGGGCGGTGTCGTGCCATCGCTCAGACAAAAAGGTTTAATGATTTCCTATCATGGAGGTGTCGAAAAAGATCGAATAGAGACAGACCCCAAACTCTTGGGAATAAATAGTGAATTGCGTGCTATTGCCTTCCCCAAAAGATTTGAAAATGGCAGAGAAAGAGAATTTTTGGCTGAGTATGTGGTTGATTTAGGTCGTTCTGCTCTGTCCGGCGAGTCGGGTATGTTTTACGATAGCTTGGTATACACGTCGAGTTTAATTCTTTGGCATTTAAGGAAATCGAAATCGTTGCAAGAGGCATCTGATAGAGTAAGAGAGGTTCTAAACTCAGGCAAAGCTCTAAATCGATTGGTAGCTCATAAAAACCTATAAGTTACTGCGATTGTGCTTGGTTTAGCTTTGCATATTCACCAGAAGCATTAATTAACTCCTTATGTGATCCTTGTTCAACGATTTCACCTTCTTTTAGAACAATAATACGGTCAGCGTTCTTGATAGTGCTTAAACGATGGGCAATAATGATTGTTGTTCGGTCTTGCTGCATTTTGTTGATTGCCGATTGAACGAGCCTTTCTGTTGCAGAGTCAAGTGCAGAGGTTGCTTCATCTAGAATTAAAATAGGGCTGTCTTTGGCAATAGCTCTGGCTATTGAGAGCCTTTGGCGCTGGCCACCCGATAGGGTAATGCCATCTTCGCCGATTTCAGTGTCGAACTGATTATCCAACTTTTCAATAAATTCAGTAGAATTTGAAATTTTGGCAGCGTGGGTAATTGATTCTAGAGGCATGCTATCTTTTTGCCCGAAAGCTATATTGCCTTTGATTGTGTCATTAAATAAGCGAACATGTTGGTCTACAAAAGCAATATTAGACCTAAATGAGATCAACTCAAATTCATCGATATTTATTTCGTTAATCGTTATCTTGCCACTGCTTGGTTGATAGAATCTTGCCAAAAGGTTTACTAGTGTCGTTTTGCCGCTTCCAGTACTACCAACCAAGGCAATAGTTTCTCCTGCCTTAATACTCAAGTTGATATTCTTTAGTGGAGACTTCTCTCCATCATAGGAAAAACTGACGTTGTCGAAGTTGATGTCACCTTTGGCATGTTCTAGTATTTGCTTGCCATCATTAATTTCAGTTTTTTCGTCAATCAGTGTAAAGACACTTATCGCAGCCACTATCGCCTGTTGCAACGGTTTGTTAATATTGATGAGGGTCTTTGATGGCTTAACCAGCATACCCATTGCCGTAAAGAACGCAAGAAAGTCACCAGCGCTCATGGTCAAGTAGGTTGAAGATAGATAAACCACACAGGCTAGCGATAAGCCTATAAGTATATTAACTATTGAGGTATTAAGACCACCAGCCATGTCAACTTTAAAGCGCTGTTGGCGAATTGTTTTGATGATTTTAAAAAACTTACTTTGTTCGTCTTCCTGTGCGTGGTATATTTTAACGAGGTCACTACCTGAAATATTTTCATCCAAAAGGTGTGTCATCTTTCCCATCGAGTCTTGTACTTTTTTAGAGCCACTTCTCATACGAGTAGTTGAAAATTTAACGGCTAGATAAACCAGTGGCAGAAGCACTAAAAGAGTAAGGCTTAAGAGGTAGTTTTTATAAAAAAGGTATCCCGTTAAGAGAACGACAGTCAATGATGATTTGATAAAGTCTAGCCATATAGTTGAAGCTGCAGCAGAGATTTGTTCAACATCAAAGGTTAATTTGGAAAGCGTTCCACCGGTTGTGTTTTTATCAAAGTAAGTCTTAGGTAGTTTTAACAATTTAGCAAACATGTCAACCCTTAGATCCATAATGACCTTGTTTGAGATCCAAGAGCTAGCGCTGACTGAGGTTAAAGCGAATAACGAACTTAGTGTAATGACTGCAAATAGTGTTAATGAATAAACTAGCGCATCCTCATTGGAACGATCAACCCCAAACAAGGTATCAATGATTTGCCCTGTTATTTCAGGAATTGATGCCTCTAATGTAGTAGCAAAAACCATCATTAGAGAGGTAAAGGCAAGCTTTCCTATGTGACCCTTAATGTAAGGAAAGAGTCGCTTTATAAATTGTCTATAACCCATCATGATAACTTTAATTGGATGTGCCCATATTCTACACAAATTTGTGTATCATAACTATTTCAAACTTTGTTAGTTTTAGATGACAAAATACATTTTTATAACCGGTGGCGTGGTTTCCTCTTTAGGTAAAGGAATAGCCTCCGCTTCTTTGGCTTCAATTCTGGAAAATCGAGGTCTAAATGTAACCCTCCTTAAGCTAGACCCATACATTAATGTTGACCCAGGCACCATGAGTCCCTTTCAGCATGGCGAGGTTTTTGTCACCAATGATGGGGCGGAAACAGACCTGGATTTGGGCCACTATGAGAGATTTGTTCGTACTCAACTTGGAAAAAAGAACAACTTCACCGCTGGAAGGGTTTATGAGAATGTGATTAAGCGTGAACGTAAAGGTGATTATCTTGGTGCAACTGTACAGATTATCCCCCACATTACTGATGAAATAAAGAGGTTGACAAAAGAGGGCGCCGAAGGTGCTGAGGTTGCTTTGGTGGAGATTGGTGGCACAGCCGGTGATATTGAATCTCTCCCCTTTATGGAAGCGATTAGACAAATGAGTTTGGAATTAGGCCGTGAAAACACCTTGTTCATTCATTTAACCCTTCTACCCTATATTAAAGTGGCTGGTGAACTCAAAACCAAACCAACCCAACACTCAGTCAAAGAACTCAGAGGAATCGGTATTCAGCCAGATATTCTTATCTGTCGTTCAGAAGAGTCTCTCGCAGATGCAGAACGTAAAAAGATTGCATTGTTCACAAATGTAGCTGAGAATTCTGTCTTTGTCTCTCTAGACCAGGACACAATATATAAAGTTCCTGAAGACCTCCACGAGCAGGGGCTGGATGATATTGTAGTCGCTAAATTGGGACTTAAATGTAAAGACGCTGATCTAAGCGAATGGGATAATGTTATTTCACGTCTAGAAATGCCTAAACACAGTGTCGATGTTGCCATGGTCGGAAAATACATGGATTTGACTGAATCATATAAATCTCTATCTGAGGCGCTAATTCATGCTGGTATTCATACCGAAACAAAAGTCAATATTCATTATTTTGATTCCGAAGAAATTGAAAAGAATGGTGCCGATTGCTTAGGTAATATGAGCGCAGTGCTTGTACCTGGAGGTTTTGGCATTCGAGGTATTGAGGGAAAAGTTGAAGCTGTTCGATATGCTAGAGAGAATAATGTGCCTTATCTTGGAATCTGTTTAGGGATGCAGATTGCTGTAATTGAGTTCGCTCGCCATAAAGCCAATATGAAAGGTGCGAACAGCACTGAATTCGATCAAAACACGGCTTTTCCAGTTATTGGTCTTATAACCGAATGGCAGGATGAAAATGGTGATACTCAAACTCGAAATTCTGATTCACACTTGGGAGGCACAATGAGGTTAGGTGGTCAGGAATGTGAGCTTGAAAAGGGTAGCCGTTCACAAAAAATTTATGGCGCTGAAAGAGTGACAGAGCGTCACCGTCACCGCTATGAAGTGAACAACAAGTTGATTGGTGAGATCGAAAAGGCGGGATTGACTATTTCAGGTAGATCTCATGATGGTTCATTGGTTGAGATGGTAGAGATTTCAGATCACCCTTGGTTTGTGGCTTGCCAGTTTCACCCGGAGTTCACTTCAACACCAAGAGATGGACATCCATTGTTTGAGAGTTTTATAAGTGCCGCTAAAGAAGCTCATAACCTGATACTTTCTTAATTTTCTATTCTCAGATCTTTTTAGGATCGTTTATTTTTTCTTAACGAACTTCATTAGGCGCTTTCTTTTTTGAATTTGACGTGTCGACAGTTTATTTTTTTTATACTTAAACGGGTTATCACCGCTTTTAAATTCAAGCTTTATGGGTGTGTTTGAGAGTTTAAGGGATTCTATGAAAAAGTTTTTTAAAAATTTTTCATAGGACATAGGAATATTTTGTAGATTATTTCCATGTATCGTTAGTGTTGGTGGAAAAACATCAGATTGGTGGACATATTTCAGTTTTGGTCTTTTTCCTCCAACTACTGGTGCTTGATGTTTTTTATTAGCCTTTTCTAATATTTTGTTAAGTGAAGAAGTTGAAAACTTTGCGCCGGCGTTTTCAAAGGATTTTCTAATGGGAGAGAATAACTTACCCACGCCAGAGCCATGAAGCGCTGAGATATAATGCACCGAAGAATAGCTCAAAAAGGAAAGTTTAACGTCAAGCTTTCTTTTCACTTCGCTTTTTTGGTAGTCGTCCAATCCATCCCACTTGTTGATGGCTATTAATAGAGCTCTTCCTTTCTCGTCAATCATTCCGAGCAGAGTTGCGTCCTGGTCCGTAACACCCTCATGTGCATCGAGAACCAGAATGACGACATGCGAGTCTTCTAATGCCTTGATGGCTTTGATGATGCTAAATTTTTCAATTTTTTCATCGACATTGCGTTTACGCCTAATACCTGCAGTATCAATCAAAGTGAACTGTTCACCCTCACGCTCAAAAGGGATAAATATTGTATCGCGTGTGGTTCCTGGTATATCTGCAGTAAGAACTCTTTCCTCACCTAGTATGCGATTTATTAGTGTCGATTTTCCAACATTCGGTCTACCAAGTATGGCCACAGCTATACCCTTAACTTCAGTTTTATTGTCTTTAAAGTTTTGGGGCAATAAAGGCATGGTGGTTTCGATCAGTTCTGAGATTCCTTGATTATGTTCTGCTGAAACAAGGATGGGTTCTCCTAAACCCAATTCAAAAAATTCAGCGGCTGTCACTTGATTCAACCCTTCAGCTTTATTACATACCAGAATGATTTTTTTTCTCATCTTTCTGAGTTGACTAGAAATATCCAGGTCTAAAGAAGTTACGCCATCTTTATTGCTGACAATAAAAAAAATTACATCTGATTCCGCAAGTGCGCTTAAAACCTGTCTGTGAATTCCAGTATCTATCAAGGAATCTTCATTGGTTAAGCCACCAGTATCGATAATTGAGCATTTAGTTTCATTATCGAGTTGAATGGTTGCATATTGACGATCACGCGTTAGCCCTTCAAAATCTGAAACGAGCGCCTGACGAGAATTACTCAAACGATTAAAGAGGGTGGATTTACCTACATTGGGTCGACCAACCAATGAAATGACAGGGTAGCTCACAGCAAATCAATGTATTTGTATCAATTCAGATCGTCGAGTTTGATCTGAATTAATTGCGTTAAATTAGAGTTTTCGGTGACATTGTCGATTGCCAGGCTGTAATATTTCTGTGCCTCTGAGTGGTTACCAAGATCTAAGTATATGTCACCCGTTAGATTATAAACTAGGCCTGAAAAGCCATCCTCAGATCGTCCTTCAAGTATTGAAAGCGCCTGATCATGTTGTCCTAGTTGTAAGTGAATGGAAGCTGCTCTTAGAACCGCTGTTGTAGAAATTACTGAACTTGGGCTATTAATAAGAGGCTCAATTACACCAAGTGCTTCGGTATAACTTCCTGCATCAAAAAGATATTTCGCCATCAATAATATTGCCTGATCGGAATAAGTGCTAGAAGAAAAATCTGTAGTCAATTTATCGTAGGCTCCGAGATTGTTAGAATCTGAAGCATAACTAAGGTAGAGACTTCTTGCATTGAAGGATTGATTGTCTTGATAGTCTGTATAAGTATTCCAGCCAAATATAGCTGCGAGACCAATAACAGCTCCCGCTATAATCTGCTTACCATTGCTATTCCACCATTTTTTAATTTGTTCGACCTGCTCTTCCTCAGTATTGTCGATTTGGATAAAGTTTTTCATAATATCTCCTGAAGATGTTGAATGATACCCTCAAGCTTAATTAATTGTTGGTCACCTTGGCCTTTTAGGGGTTTAATGCTAAGTTGATTTTTTGATAATTCTTCTTCCCCTAAAATTAATGCAAAGTCTGCATTAGACTTGTTTGCTTTTTTCATTTGGTTCTTTAAGCTGCCTCCGCTCATGTCGTTAGTAATAATAATATCCGGAAGAATCGAATGAATGTCTCTAGAGAGCTTCATTGAAGTCATTTGAGATCTTTCACCTAGTGCAGCAAAATAAAGGTGCGGTTTATTTTTTTGGAGTTTACTAGATTGATCTTTGATGAGAAGGATAAGTCTTTCAATTCCGATTGCGAAACCTATGGCAGCAGTTGGGTTGCCACCCATTTTTTCTACTAGACCATCATATCTACCACCTCCACAAATAGTTCCTTGAGCGCCTAAGTCATTTGAAATCCATTCAAAAACTGTACGATTATAGTAATCCAGTCCTCTTACAAGTCTCGGATTTATAGAATATGGTATTTCAAGACATTCAAGATAATTTTTGAAAGCCGAGAAGTGCTCTTTGGATTCATCATCAAGGTGTTCAATCATTTTTGGCGCGCCTGCAATCAAGGCTTCCATTTCGCTGTTTTTACTATCTAATATTCTTAACGGGTTATTAGTTAGTCGTCGCAAGCTGTCTTCGTCTAATTGAGATTTGTTGTCAATAAAGTAACTCTGTAGAAGCTTTCTGTAGGAAGAGCGAGTCTCACTTGAGCCTAAAGAGTTAATTTCTAAACTGGCATTATTGATTCCGATAAGTTTCCAGAGAGAATTAGTTATGTCTATTAGTTCGGCATCAATCTTGGCATCATAAACACCAAAAACTTCAACATCAACTTGATGAAATTGACGATACCTACCTTTTTGAGGGCGCTCATGTCTAAACATCGGGCCATGGTAAAAAACTTTTTGAATTCCTTCA
>LULS01000405.1_pt1 | contig 10368 bp, 9 predicted proteins | sample 728101 | NCBI WGS metagenome assembly LULS01 (sample SAMN03860283, study PRJNA289734) | marine metagenome | biome: seawater column; feature: ocean; material: water; isolation source: Red Sea water column Station 108 - depth 200m | place: Saudi Arabia: Red Sea | collected 2011-10-15 | depth 200 m | reverse complement strand
CAAAGGTACTCTAGATAATGAGAACCAGCCATAGGATCAACGGTCTTTGTGATACCACTTTCATATCCTATAATTTGCTGTGTGCGTAGAGCGATTTTTGCAGCTTCCTCCGTAGGAAGTGCCAAAGCTTCATCCTTAGAATTTGTGTGAAGAGATTGTGTGCCGCCAAGAACTGCCGCCATGGCCTGGATTCCAACCCGAACAATGTTATTATCTGGTTGTTGTGCAGTCAATGATTCACCACTTGTTTGAGTATGAAATTTTAGCTGTAAAGACTTTGGATCCTTCGCATGAAATCTTTCTTTTAAGATTTTTGCATAAACTTTTCGTGCAGTCCTAAACTTTGCAATTTCTTCAAAAAATTCTATAGTACAACAGAAAAAAAATGAAAGTCTTGGTGCAAAATCATCAATTTTTAGACCACGATCTACACATGTATCAATATATTCAATAGCATTAGCGATAGTAAATGCAATTTCTTGTACTGCAGTTGCCCCAGCTTCTCTCATATGATAACCAGATATGGATATTGGATACCATTGTGGGACATTTTTTGCACAGTAAGCAATCATATCACCAATAAGTCGCATAGATGGCTCAGGTGGGTAGATGTATGTATTTCGTGCAACATACTCCTTCAAAATATCATTTTGCGTAGTACCTCTAAGTGCTTTTCCAGAAATTCCTTGTGATTTTCCTACAGCAATATAATATGCCAAAAGTGTAGAAGCTGTTGCATTGATTGTCATTGATGTTGAAACATTTGCTAAGTTAATACCATTCAAAACAGTTTGCATATCTTTTAATGATGAAATTGATACGCCAACCTTACCAACTTCACCCTCAGCATGTGATGAATCTGGATCATGGCCGATTTGTGTTGGTAAATCAAATGCCATAGAAAGACCAGTTTGCCCTCTGTCCAACATAAACCTATAACGCTTATTTGTTTGCGCTGCATCACCAAATCCTGAATACTGTCGCATTGTCCAAAGTCTATCACGATACATTCCAGAATGAATTCCACGTATAAACGGATATTTACCAGAGTCAGAATCTTTGGATTTTTTTGATGATTTATGATAAATTGACTTTACAGGAATATTAGAATCAGTTACAAATTTTTTTTGTTTTACTTTTTCACTTGTCATATAATCACTTTAGTATGTTTTTAGATATGATATCAGCAGCTTCAAATGGATCAACCTTTTTTGTTTGTACCTTCTTGAGATAACCAGAATAAGATTTACTTGAAAGAAGCATATCGGTAGCCTTTTTGCTAATATTATCTAAAACAATTTCACTAAGTTCTTTAGCAAGTCTTTGTTTTTCCAACAATTTTTTATCCTTCTTCTTCCCGGTCATAAGTTTTTTTAATTTTATTATAAATTCTGGTATTCCAATTCCAGTTTTTGATGAAACTTTAAGAATTAATGGGTTTTTTTCCACTGTACCAATAAAATCTTGTACTGATTGAAATAGTTGTGATGCACCATCAAGGTCACTTTTATTCACGATGTAAATATCGCCAATTTCAGTAATACCAGCTTTTATTGTTTGTATACTATCACCTGTATGCGGGTTAAACACAACAACTGTAATATCAGCTATGTTTGAGATTTCTATTTCTGTTTGGCCAGCACCAACACTTTCAATGATTATTGGATCAAATCCTGCATATTCAAGTACACGTATACTATTTCGTATTGACCGTGAAATAGCACCAGATGCACCACGTGATGCTATACTTCGAATGTAAGTACCAGAATCTGTTGATTCTGTCATACGTACCCTATCACCAAGTATTGCACCACCAGAAATGTGACTGGTAGGATCAATTGCTAGTATAGCGGGTTTCATACCATGTTTTTTTAATTGTATAGATGACCTATCAATCAAAGATGATTTTCCTGCACCAGCTGGTCCAGTTATACCAATAATCATAGATTTACCTGATTTTTTGAATATTTTTTTAATCAATTTTCTTGATTCTTTTTCGTCATTTTCAAAGATAGAAATTGCCTTTGCAATAGCCCCACGTTTTGCCTTTTTTAAATCAGAAAATAAATCCAATATAGCTATATGTGGTTTCTTCAATAAAAATGAGAACTTTCAACACATTCATGATATAATAATGAAAACTTATAGTGAAAATCAGATGGCATTAATGACTGACTAATATTTACAAGTAGTTTTACGCTAGATTTTACTATAGATTATTTTTGGTTTCATTTCATCACTTAGATGAACTTCGGTTTTCAAACTAATCTTACCAAATTTTTCATGTTCCAACGTAAATACTACCGGCATAGTTGCCCAACCATATTGTGGGGCTGAATTAATCATAACTATCTCTACAAATGACTGTTGTGAGAATTTTTTATGAAATGTTTTGTCCATGCCAAGAATTTCAAGAGTTGCTAATATTGTCATTTCAGAATTATCAACGTATTCCACCCTGATAATATCATTTTCCGGTTCATACACGGCATCAATAAAAATTGTTTCTGATATCATCGATTCATCTAATCCTGAATCTGATATTCCAATAAATATTATAATAAACAGAACAATACCACATGCAGCACCAATAATTTTTTTGTTCAATACTATGAAAATTCTTTTTTAATCTGGCGTAAAAATTTTGATCTTATCCTCACCCTTTCTAATGTTTGCTCCAAAACACGCTCAGTTCCAGGCATAGGGTTTTTCTTGAAAAACATACGTACATCACTTTCTTGTTTATCATCAATAACACTTCCAATACTAGCAACAATCCTATTCGCTAATGGGTTTCCTACTCCAAATTTTCTAACTAATCTTTTCCAGTTTTTCTTGAGCCAGGGCCAAAGAATTTCCCTGCCATAAATATTAGTTGAAATATTCATTATTGGTACGCGGATATTTTGTGAACGTACATCTGATGTGAGAGAAAAATTAAGTGTATTTATGAGTAGTTTTTTTTGCTTAAAATTGGATAATGCCGCAAGATATCTTAGTTTTTCTTCTTGAAGTACAGCCTTTTTGTATAATGACAAAAGTTTATTGTATATTTTATTATCACCCTGCCATGCAACTAGTGAAAAAACAGGTTCTTGTAGATCAGCCGCCAGTGAATTTTTATTTTTGAGAAATTTGTTAAAACGTCTTTTAGATTCCGTAAGTACATCATCATCACCCAGTTTACCTAGTACTGTGATCACAAAACTTCGTAATAATGCGTCTGTATGCTTTTCGTGTTTCTTAGAATCCCAGCCAAGACGGTCTAATATTGTTCCTAGAAATTGTATTGTATATGCTCGTATCTCCTCGGAAAATTTCTCCTTGATTGTTAGCTTATATAGATAATACAGGTTCTGTGCTAAATTAAGCAATGTAATGTAATTATCTTCATCGTGATATGATGTTGTAAGATCAAGATATTCTTGTAATTGTTTTGTACCTGATATACAATGTGCAAACAAATCATTTTGTAGACTCCATCTGTCTACATGATTAAGTATCTTTTCATCAATAAGTAACGATAGATTTGCTAGCGTGTTATCATCATATATTTTTGAGTGAAAATTTACTAGAATGTGATTTGAATAAAATTAAGCTTTTATGGTTACCCTCATCAATTGCTATTGGGATTACCCATTTACGCTTAGATGATTTACTGCCATCAGATAAAAATCGACGTTGTGTTAGTGATATATGTGAATTCTTTCGTGCTACAACTACAAGGGGATATCCAACTTGATTAACCCATGTCTTCATCATTGATTTGACAGGTTTACGTGCAATCTTTCCTATTGAATTCCATAGATCATGTCCCTCAGCGTTTGAATATTTATGCTTAGTAAGATAATGTTTAAGGCCCTTACGAAAGTTTTCGGTTCCAACGTAATTTTCAAGCATACGTAATACATTACCACCCTTATCATAGCTTATAACATCAAAAATCTCCCTGATTTGTGCAGGGTGTTTTACATCCACATTAATTGGATGAGAACTTTTTAGCGAATCAAGACTCATGGCTTGTAACATTGCATCATCCAGAAATTGATCCCAAAGATCCCATTCTGGATAGAATTTGTGAACAATTTTTGTTGCCATAAATGTTGCAAAACTTTCATTCAACCAAAGATCATTCCACCATTTCATTGTTACAAGATTACCAAACCACTGATGAGCTAATTCATGTGAGATTACCTCAGCAATATACTGTTTTGTTCTGGTTGAGGATGTATTCGGATCATAAAGCAAGATTGCCTCTCTAAATGTAATTGCACCCCAATTTTCCATTGCACCTGCTGCAAAATCAGGTATTGCTATCATGTCAAGCTTTGGAAGGGGATACTTTATACCAAAATATTTTTCATATTCAGCAAGAAACTTTTTAGTAAAATCTAGTGAAAGCTTTCCTTTATCTTTATTGCCTTTTGTAGTAACAATTCTTATTTTGATATTCCTCAACTTTCCATATAGATATTCAAATTCACCAACACCAAGATAGAGAAGATATGTTGACATTATTGGTGTTCTATCAAATTTGTACAGGATTTTTTTTTGCATAAGTTTTTTGGTTATTATCGGCATATTTGAAATTGCGTCTAGATGTTTGTCAACTAATAATGAAACGTCAAATGTTGCCTTAACTGCTGGTTCATCCCAACATGGAAATGCTCTTCTAGCGTCTGCTGCTTCAAATTGTGTTGTTGCCAAATATTTTATTTTCCCATTCTGATCTTTGTATTGGCTTTTATAGAATCCCAAAAGTCGATCATTTAAAACACCTAAAAATTCTATGTGAAGTTTTATCTTACCGCTTATCTTTTTTTTAATTTTTATAGTTAACTTCTCATTTTTTTCATCAAGATGTACTTTTGCTGAAATAATTTTTGTTCCCTGTTGTATATGGCAATTTTTTATTTTTAGCTCTGCGGCATCTAGTATAATTGAATTTGTCGTCTTTGGTAAGTTAATGCTAATAATTTCTATGCCATTAAATGTAAAATTATGAAATAATGGTTCAAATTGTAATTCGTAATTAAGTGGAATTGTACCTACCATATACGTTTACTTCTTTTCTATAATCATTTATGTTTATATCAGTATGAATTTTCTATTCTTTATGAATGACAGAGTAATAATGGGCATTGCAATAGTAATATTATCATTAATTGGAATTTATGTACGAATGTGGTCCTAATGACAGAAAAGAATTTGAAAACATACAGAATCAAATCTTAGATAGAATTTATTATCTAAGAGAAAAAGAAGCTGATTTAACCACTGACGGTGTTTTGCTTGATTATTACAGCCTTAATGACGAGATCCTAAATTGCATGCTTAATGACCATAGTTTTAGCCCATTAATATTTGGAATAATTCTAGTTATTGGAGGGTTTATTGCATTTAGACTTTGGAAGCTTAAGAAAAAAAAATTCAAAAGATTTTAAGGTAAATATGTTAATACAATAATATGAAACAGAAAACTACATCTCGAAAGATCAAAATACTTGTTGCTAAGCTTGGTCTGGATGGTCATGATAGAGGTGCTCTAGTCCTGTGCCGTGGATTCAGAGATGCAGGTATGGAGGTAATTTATTCTGGTCTTTTTGCAACACCTGATAGAGTTGCACAAATTGCTGAGGATGAAGATGTTGATGCGGTTGCGCTTAGTCTCTTAAATGGTGCACATGGAACATTATTTCCCAGAGTTGTTAAAGAATTGAAAAAGAAAGGAATCAAAGACGTGCTTGTAGTGGGTGGTGGAACAATTCCAGAGGAAGATAAGAAGTCACTTCAAAAATCTGGCGTCACAGGAAACTTTGGACCTGGAACATCATTAGATGATGTAATTAGTCACATCAAAAAAGGTGTTGCTAAACTGAGAAAACTATAATCATTCTGTCGAATCAGGCCACATCATTTTACGCATTTGCTTGCCTACCTGTTCTATTTGATGTGAGTCTAACTGTTTCATGTATTTATCAAATGCATTTCTACCACTTTTTTCATACTCATTCAACCATTCCTTGTTAAATGTTCCATTTTGTATTTCATCCAGAACTTTTTTCATCTGTTCTTTTGTTTGTGTATTCATAACCATAGGGCCACGTGTAAGACCACCATATCTTGCAGTTTCGCTTACTCGTCTCCACATACCGTTAATTCCATATTTTTGAATCATATCTACAATTAATTTTAACTCGTGTAAAACCTCGAAATATGCAATCTCTGGTTGATAGCCAGCTTCAACTAGTGTCTCAAATGCATTTACAACCATAGATGCGGAACCACCACATAGATCAGCCTGTTCACCAAACCAATCAGTTTCTACCTCCTCTTTGAATGTAGTTCTAATCAAACCAGCGCGTGCACTTCCAATTCCCTTCGCAATTCCAAGAGTTCTGTCCCATGCTGTACCAGTTTTATCTTGTTCTACCGCAACAATTGAAGGTGTTCCAAAATTATCAAGATATGTTTCTCTTACCTTAGAACCTGGACCCTTTGGTGCAACCATAATAATATCAACATTATCAGGAGCCTTTATCCAACCCCAATAAATTGCAGCTGCATGTGAAAATGCTAATGCGTTTCCTTCGGAAAGATTTGGTTCTATTTCATCTTTGTAAACTTTTGATTGAACCATATCAGGAATTAAGATGTGTATAATATCAGCGATTTTACACGCATCCGCTACGGACATTACTTTATGCCCATCATTCTTTGCCTTGTTCCAGCTAGACCCGCCTTCCTTGAGCCCGATTATTACATTAAGACCAGAATCTTTGAGATTGTTTGCCTGTGCATCACCCTGAATACCATAACCAATGATTGCAATTATTTGGTCTTTGATTGGGTCTAAGCTAATATCAGAATCTTTCCAGGTCTTTGCCATTGAAAAAATTCAAGATTCTACACATATAATCTATATCGTAATTTCCTTATTACATTTAATACATCTAACCCTAACACCATTAGAATCAACCCGTTCAAATTTTTTTGAACCACAATTTGTACAAATTGGACAGGCACGAGCTGACTTCATAAATGATATTTGTTTAGATAGAATTTGAACTTAATTGATTTTACCACTACCGATTACTCGTACCGTGGTTGATTCAGGTTTTACCAAAAGGCAAATGTCATTTTTCTCATAAATGATTGGTTTATCCAATGTTAATTTAATTGGTGAAATGGATGAAAATTTTGCTGCCTTTATTTGAAGACCAACGCTAACAAGGCACATTTGGTTCTCAGAAACTTTACCCTTATAGAATGGTGATTGTTCAAAATCAATCTCAATCTCAGATTTTACTTCAAGTGATTCATCAGATGTTATGATATCACCTCTCCCTACTTCATCAGGCTTTATCCCTTTTAGTGATAATCCAACTCTAGCTGGACAAACTGCCTGCTTTACATCATCATCGTGCATCTGAATTGATTTTACCATAACATCAGCTCCGGATGGTAGATGCTTTAGATTATCATACTGATTAATCGTTCCGCGTAATACCTTACCCAAAACTACTGTACCAACTCCCTTCACATCAAAACAATGATCAACAACCACCCGTGTAGAACCATCATTTGAAATTGGTGAAAGTTTTGTTAATTCCTTTTTAATATTTGATGAGTTTACCTTTTTGTAATTCTGCATCACTGTCCCCTTAATCATAGAATTCAAACGGTTTTCATCAACTTCATAAGAATGACTAAGAATACCATCTTTTTTCTTAAGCATATCAAGGGCAAGAATTTGTTCACCAGTATATCTATCAAGTGATGCAACATAGAAAATAACATATTCTGAAATATTTATCGCTTGTAGTAATGGTTGAATTTTTTCTGGAAATCCATTTGGAATAACCCATGTCCTGATGATATCTGATTCTTTTCGATCATAAACTGTAAGATCAGTCATTGTTCCTTTTTTACCGAAATCAGTTGCAATTGTTTGTTCGCCAAGAACAACAAAATTTATTGATTTCATGGAAATGACCGAAGAACCGCTGCGTAACTAGCAAACCGGTGATTTTTTGGTTTTACCATAGTTTGTGAATATTTTGATATAGTTTTTCCTTTTGCACCACGATAGCCGATCGGTTTATCAACCCAATTCCAATCAGTAGCTAGACGAAGCACATCATCATATGGACTGTAATAATTTCTGATTTTTTTAGCAACAATTTTTTGCATAGCAAAACCGTTAGTAGGACTTAATGAATTAGCAGGGATGGAGCCGCCAAAGAGATAAACTGCTTCTATGATTCCTCTGTTTTTTGGATTTTTTGCAAGATTTTTTATTGTACTCAGAATCACATGTGCGCCAAGCGAATGCCCCATAAGCCTGATTTTCGTCTTTGGACTTTTTAGTTTAAAATCAGCGATAAACCTAGTCAGATTTCTTCCATTTCTATTTGCTATTATAACACCAGTACGTAATGCCTGAAGTGCATGTGAAATATATTGTGCGCCAGATGTGTTTGAATCATAACTGTAACCTATGACAGGATTTTTGTACCCAAGTTGTACTAGTCTTCTTTTGGCAATTACAAATTTTGCTAGGGCACCAGATGGATTGTTTCTCAATCCATGAATCATTATAGTAATTTCCTTTGAACCAATTAGTCTCTTAAAATCTTTTTTTGGGTAGAAATAATATGGTTCATTATTCAGCATTTTGGCAGAATGAAGATCATAAAATCCTCTGGTAGATACACGAGGAAAAATCTTTTTCAATTTAGCTGTTGGCTCCAAGTTTTGATTTCTGTTCCTCTATAATAGATTCTTCAACTTTTTCAAACAATGGAGAAACTCGTCCTAACTTGTGACCCTGCTTTAGTGTAATAGTTGAAATCTCATCAAACGTATGTACTGAAACATCATCATCTAATCCAAGCTGTGACCAAATATTTTGTGACGATTCAGGCAAAAATGGATAAATTGCTAGTGCCAGACTTTTTACTGCGTTAACTGACAAAAAAACACAGGAGTTTGTGCCAGGACCATTTTTCCAAGGTTCCTTGTGTTGAAAGTATTGGTTAAAGTGAGCTGAAAACTGTAATATTTTTTTTAATGCTCTATCAAGATGGTTTTCATCCATTAGGCTACACAGTTGTAGTGCAATTTCATTAATCATTTTTTCCGATTCTTTATCAATATCATCAAATTCATCTGGACCCGGTACAATACCGTTAAAAGATTTTACAGTAAAACCAAGTGCACGGTTAACCAAGTTTCCAAGGTTTCCTATTAGTTCAGAATTAATTTTTGTTGCAAACTCATCCCAATCAAAATTGAGATCATCCTGTGAATATGGGTTTATAGACACAAGATAATACCTTAGATAGTCTGCAGGAAAAATTGTCAAAAAATCCTTAAGTCCAATATACCAATTTCTACTTTTTGAGATTTTCTTTGATTGCAGTGTAAGATGCCCTCTTGTGGGAATATAATCAGGAAGTTTGTATTCTTCATCAATACCTAAACGCATTGCAGGTAAAAACAGATAGTGATGATAAACAATGTCTTTTCCAATAAAGTGATAAATATCAGATTCATTCCAAAAAAATTTTCCATCTTTACCATTATCAACTGGGACAGGAACACCCCAAGGTATATCTCTCGTTATATCCCAATCAGTAAGACCTTCTTTAATCCAGTTTTGCACATATTTTTTCACATCCTTTTGGAGATTTTTATTTCCTTCCAGGTATCTGGACAGCTTATCTGAAAAATTTTTCAATTTGAAAAAATAATGTTTTGTTTTCTCTTTAATTGGAGTTTGCCCACAAATTGAACAGTGTGGATTTTTAATTTCTTCTGGTACACGACCACATTTTTCACAAAGATCAGAGTATTGATCCTCTGCATCACAGTATGGGCATGTTCCAACAACATATCTATCAGGTAAAAATTTCTTATCTTTATTACAATAAAGCTGTACGATCTCATTTTCATAAATATGTCCTGCTTTCTCAAGTTTTTTGAAAACATCTTGTACAAACTGCCTGTTTTCTGAAGAACTAGTCTTGTAAAAGAAATCAAACTTAATGTTGAATGCTGTAAAATCTTCGAGATCACGTTTGTTCCAATATTCAACGTATTCTTCAGGTGTTTTCCCCTCTTTCTCAGATTGTATTAAAATCGGAGTGCCGCAATCGTCAGATGCACATATGTAATATGCTTCAATGCCTTTTTGTCTTAGAAATCTAGTTGTAACATCAGCCGGAAGATATGTTGATGCTACATGACCAAGATGAATTTCCCCATTTGCATATGGAAGTGCACTTGTGATTATTGCCTTTGAATTCATTTGATTAGAATTTGTAAAGTTTGGTTAAGAAGTTTACCAACTGCCCATGTATTTGA
>LULS01000118.1_pt1 | contig 10520 bp, 8 predicted proteins | sample 728101 | NCBI WGS metagenome assembly LULS01 (sample SAMN03860283, study PRJNA289734) | marine metagenome | biome: seawater column; feature: ocean; material: water; isolation source: Red Sea water column Station 108 - depth 200m | place: Saudi Arabia: Red Sea | collected 2011-10-15 | depth 200 m | reverse complement strand
ATAAGGAAGAAACTGACTAAATACTTAAAATTTAATTTAGTAGATAGTGAATTACTTATTAAAAAAATATGGTAAATCTTTACCAGATATCGTGAGCCAGAATGGAAATAAAATTTTCAAAGAAATTGAAGAAATTACTGCTATGTCTCTTTAATGTACTAAATAACATGATTATTTAGGGCATTGTCATATACAAAATAAGCATCCTGTAAATGCCTTTTACCATTGGGTATGAATGATTCTCGAGCATGTAAAACTCTTAAACTTGCAACAATTAATACCTCTCCTGCATTCAACCTAAAAGTTGAACGATATTTACTGTTATGAACCCTAGTGGAAACTTCATGATAAGCTTTATAAAAACTTTTTAGGTCTTCTCTAGACGGATCTATCATCTGCATTAAGTGATTTGAAAATCTAAAACTTTCTACAGACCCATCAGATGAACATTTAATAATAGGTGCCTCAGCATATGTTTCATTATTTTCATCAAATTGTCTAAACGGAACATTAAACTCTTTTAAAATATTAAAATACTTAGGATTATCCTTTCTTAAATCCTCTACGACTTCCCAACCATCTACAATTATTGAATCTCCTCCTTCGCATTCATTTTCTAACATGTAAAGAACCTGAACACTTGGTTGAGCCCTATAGCTTGCAAAATCATTATGAGGAGAAAGCCCCTTTGAAGTATGAGCAACACTATAGACATGTCCCGTTACAGAAACATTATGAATTCTTTCAAGGCAATCTCTTCATTATCCAAAAATTCAGACCAATCAAACCTTCTAGGAGTGAAATCACTTGCCCATAACTTATGTTCCGGATATCTAGGTTTACTGCTATCTTCTATTTGATTTAGTGGGATTACCGATTGGTGATTATCAGGCCACAAAACAAACAGGCTTTCGTTTTTCATTTCAACACTTGTAGGAGATATATCTACTGGGACAGTATGCAAGAGAAACTGTTTCTCTTGAGTCTCTATAATTCTACATTCGTCACATTGACAATTATCTCTTAACCATAGAAAAGGTAAGTCGTATTGTTTATTTGAACCCGTTGATAATGTTACTGAATCTTTTTTAATCTCAATCATAAGTAAATATCAATTCTTGTTGCTTCACCTTTTACCTGATACTTAATATTACTATATTTATTTCTATCCTTAATAACTATACATGCTTTAATTTGACCCATATCAGCAAAACGCTAGAATATTGGTATATTCTTTAATTTTCGGGGAGATAAATGAAAGAAAATAATTTTAATGCACCGCCTTTTGAATTTGATGATTCTAAAGTTAAAAAAGCTTTAGTTTTTGGATCGGCAATTGCTTTAACTGCAACTCCAAGCTTTGATGTTGCAGCTGAAGACAATGAAGCAGAAGAAGAAATTATTGTTACAGCTGCAAAAAGAGAATCTAGAATCGAAGATCTTCCTATGAGTGTCCAAGCTATTACAGGTTCTAGACTTGATGATGCAGGTGTGAATGATTTCATGGATTATGCTGAGTTGATTCCAACTCTTTCTTATATTCAGTATGGACCAGGAAGATCTGCCTTTTATTTAAGAGGTACATCAGATGGTAATTTTGGAAACTTAGCAGGCCCTAATACAACTGTAGCCATGTATATTGATGAATCTCCTATTAATACCGTGGGAGTCAACCCAGATTTACATATTTATGACATGGAAAGAATTGAAGTCTTGAATGGCCCTCAAGGCACACTTTATGGTTCAAGTGCACAGGGTGGTACTGTTAGATTAATTACAAACAAACCAGAACAAGGAAATCTAGATTTTGGATTTGAAGTTGACACTTCATCAGGTCCAAACATGGAACGAGGTGACAGCAGAAGCTTCGAAACTTTTATTAACGCACCAATAACAGACAAAGCTTCAGTCAGAATTTCAGCTTATGACGTAAGTGAAGGAGGTTTTATTGACCTTGTAGGGGGTACTAAGACTTTTACTGCAAGCAATTACTCTGTTCCTCTTCTTGAACAAGATAATAGCAATAGCAGTAGTGTAAAAGGTTATCGAGCTTCTTTAAGGGCTTGGTTAAATGATAGTCTAACTGCTACTTTAACTCACACAAACCAAGATTCGCGTACTGATGGAAGTTGGGACCATCAACCTACTACTTTAGGTGATTTAAAAAGCTCTAAAGTTATAGGTGAATTTACAGATGATGAATGGGATCAAACTAGTTTCACTATTGAAGGTGATGGACTATTTGGAAATCAATTAACTTATGCAGGTACTTTTTTTGATAGGGATGTTAGATATCTTTGGGACTACAACGATTATGTTGAATATTATAATTTAGATAGCCCTGCACAAAACGGTTTTGGATATTACAGTTACTATACTTGTGATTATTACTCTTATTACTACTACGGAACTTGGGATGGTGCTTGTAATAATCCTACAATGTGGGCTGATTATTCTCTTAATATGGAAAGAGAAACACATGAGTTTAGAGTTACCTCTGGCACTCAAGAAGATAGTCTTCAGTGGATCATAGGTGTTTTTTACGACAATCTAGAGAACCCCTACCAATACACTTATAAATGGCCAGGCATGATGGGATACTACTCTGATGGTACTTGGGGAGGAACAGGAACTGCTGGCAGAGAGGGTATATGGTGGGATTTAGATAATCTACGTGAAGATGAAGTAAAAGCAATCTACGGAGAAGCTACCTTTGCTATTTCTGAAAAGTTAAGGATGACTGTAGGTATGAGAAAATTTGATTCTAAACTTCGAATAGTTGCTAAAAATGGATACTTTGGTGGCTTTGGACCATCTTATTATGGGCATGATAATGATAGAGTAGAGGAAGATAGTGGTACAGCTCCTAAATTAGCTTTAGCTTATGCTTTAGATAATGGTGCCTTACTTTATATGAATTATTCGCAAGGATACAGGCCGGGAGGAACTAATAGAATAAATAAAAATAGTGATGCAGCACCTCTTTACTATGACTCAGATCAATTAAATAATATAGAGATTGGTTATAAGTATCTATCTGAAGACAGCACATTAAGATATAACCTAACTTTTTATTCTATGAGCTGGAAAGATATGCAAACAGCAAATTTCGACTTAGATTTAGCTAGCATATCGTTTAATTCAAATATTGGGGATGCCATCATTCAAGGTTTAGAAGGTGACGTCACTTTAACTACTAAAAATGGTGTTAACTTTATAGCAGGAGCAACCATCTTAAACCCTAGATTAGATGAAGATTATGTTTTAAATGGAGCCACACTGGCTAATGAAGGAACAAGACTTGCTAATGTTCCTAAGATTAAAGGGTCAGTAGCAATAAATAAAGATTTTGATATTAAAGGCCTTTCTGGTTATTGGGATCTTAGTCTTAGTAGAACAGGAAAAAGAAAGTCTTCAATGACTAATCCTATTGACCAAGGTGCTTATACATTAGGAAACTTTTCAACCACAATGGTAGGTGAAAATTGGACAGCGGTCTTTTACGTTGACAATATTTTTGATACTAGAGCAACTATTTGGGAATATCAGGGTTACAGGCCTGAAACAGTTTTTACCAATAGACCAAGGACTTTAGGCCTTAGATTAAAATACAAGCTTTAAGGTTTATTTAAGGTTACTACTTAACTCTTTGATGTAGCTGGGGTTTGTTCTACAACAACCTCCAACTATAGAAGCCCCTTCTTTGATCCAGAGTTTAGCTTCTTCTAGATAGGCTTTTTCATTAATTTCTATAGCAGAATCCCAGTGTCTTTCTGCAGCGAACTTTAAATTAGAGTTTTCTGTATCTAATGCCACATTTTCAGCATTTGCATATCCCCCAATAGGAATATCAGTAAGTTCTTTGAGGGCTTTTATAGAGGGAGTTACTAAATTAGCTGCACAGCAATTAACTAAATAGGCGTCTGGCTCTAACCCATTTAATTCTGTAAAAGCTTGGTTTACAGTTTCTCCACTTGGAAGTGTATTTCTAACATCTCCATGAAGAGTCCAGCTTACCCAAACAGGCATATTTGTTTCCAATGCCGCTTTTAAAGCACATTTTGCTTCTAAAGCACTTGCCATAGTTTCACATATAATAATATCAACCTTACCTTTAAGAATATTAGCAATTTCAGAATACTGCTTGTTCATTTCTTCTTCTTTAAGAATAAGATCAGCTCGGTAACTTGTTTCGAGAGGGGGTAAAGATCCTAATATTTTTACGTTCTCTCTTTTTGTTTTAGATAAAGCTGCCTTAGCTATTTCTATAGATTTAATTGTTAGACTTTCTAGTTCATTATCTAAATTATCTCTAGAGAGAATGGGTCTTGTAACAGCGTAATTATTTGTGGTTATGTAGTCACTTCCAGCTTCAATATAATCAATGTGTATTTCTTCTACTATAGAGGTAGCTTCTTTAAGTGCTAAAGCGGACCATATAGATTCAACGTGAGAAGGTACTTCTACACCTCTTCTTCGGAGTTCAGTGCCCATAGCACCATCTCCTATAATCAAATTTTTCATAATATTTCTATAAGATAATCTAAGACTTTATTCGGACTTTCTGCCATCAACGTATGACCAGAATCTTTTATTTCCTTAACCACAGGGTCCTTAAATGATTTTATCAAATCTTTTGCTTTAAAAGGAGGCGTAAGAAAATCTTTTTTGCCTAAAATTAAAAGGGTGGTAGCTGAAACTTGTGCAGCACTTTTCAACCCAGAATCATACTCTGCACAAGCTTTCAGATCTTGATAAATAACACCTTTATTTGATTTTTCTAAAAGTTTTTTTGTAGAACCTGTCATCCACATTCCAGGGTTAGTATTTCTACCAAGTCTAGCCTGATTGCTATATCCCATGTACGTAAGAATATCTATTGCCTCAGGTTTATTACTTTTTGCATAATTAAGTAGAACATCAGAAACAGCCATTGGAAAAGCAGTCCCCACCATAACAAGATTCACAGCTCTTTTTTTTGCTAAAGCAGCTGTTTCAAGTGCAATTAAGGAACCCATGCTATGGCCAACTACAGAAAACTCATTGATCTTTAAGTCATCTAAATAACCAATTAACCATTTAGCCATCTCAGGTATTGTTTCTAGTAACTTGCCTTTAGATCTTCCATGGCCCGGAAGGTCAATGCCTAAGACATTTCTGTCTTTTCTAAGAAAGTATCTTATTGGTAAAGTCCACACAGTATGGTCCATGCCAGTACCATGAATAAAAACTATAGGGTGTTTCATGTCTTTTAGGCCTTCAGGCCCAGAAAAACTATAAATATTTTTCATTACAAGGTCTTTTTTGCAGCCCTAAATCCTAAATCTAGATCATTGATTAGATCTTCAGGGTCTTCCAGTCCAACTGAGAGTCTTATGGTTCCTTCTGATATTCCAGCTTTTTCTAATGAAGCTGCATCCATCCTATGATGAGTTGTGCTGGCTGGGTGGATAACTAGAGATTTAGCGTCACCGACATTGGCTAAATGCGAAAATATACTTAAATTTTCAATAAAAGCCTTACCGGCCTCTCTTCCCCCTTTAAGTTCAAAGGTAAAAACAGCTCCACAACCTTTAGGCAGTAATTTTGAAGCAAGTTTATGGTCAGGATGAGTTGTTAGAGTAGGGTATACAACTTTTTCTACTAAATCATGATTGTTTAGATATTCAACTATTTGTAAGGTAGTAGCAACGTGTCGATCCATTCTAAGACCCAAGGTTTCAATTCCTTGCAATACAAGAAAAGCCGTATGAGGGCTCATACAAGCTCCGAAGTCTCTAGCACCTTCTTTACGTGCTCTTGATATAAAGGCAGCAGGTCCAAATTCTTGAGTAAAAATCATATTATGAAACCCTGAATAGGGTTCTGTAAGTTGAGGAAATTTACCTGATGTTTCCCAATCAAAATTTCCACTATCCACCAACAAACCTCCTATTACTACTCCATGACCAGAAAGAAATTTAGTTGCTGAATGAAAGATTAAATCAGCGCCTAAATCAAAGGGGCGCATTAAGTGAGGGGTGGTGAAAGTAGAATCTACAAGCAATGGAACTCCATTTTCATGACTAATATTAGATACAGTCTCTATATCCATTACATCTAATCCGGGATTACCAAGTGTTTCCCCAAAAACAAGACGAGTGTTTTCTTTGAAGCTTTGCTTTAGTAAATTAGTGTCTCTGAAGTCAATAAATGAAGTTTCTATGCCAAAGCGAGGAAAAGTATATTCAAGAAGATTATGACTGCCGCCATACAAACAATTTGAAGCAATAATATGAGAACCGCTATCTAAAATTGTTGAAATAGCAAGATGCATTGCAGCTTGACCACTTGAGGTAGCTATTGCACCAATGCCTCCTTCTAAGGCTGATATTCTTTCTTCTAATACAGAATTTGTAGGGTTGGTAATTCTAGAATAAACATGGCCAGTTCTTTCTACATTGAAGATTCCTGCTGCAATTTCAGAGTTGTCAAATACAAATGATGAAGTTTGATAAATGGGTGTTGCCCTGGCACCTGTAGCTGGGTCAGGTCTTTGTCCAGCGTGCAGGGACAGAGTATCGGGTTTTAACTCTTTTGGATCTTTCATAATAATTCTATGTATTAATTAGTTTCCTTAACATTTAGTTCTTTAAAAACTGAAAAAGCCATTAAAGGATAAATAACAAGTAAAGGCAACGATGCGAGGATTATTAGATTAAGAGCTACTTGATGGCTTGAGTAAAAAATTAAGGCAGCAGGAAGTATTCCCAGTACGATGGCCCAAAATAACCTTAGGTATTTTCCTGGGTCTTTATTTTCAGAAGAATTTTTTTGTACATGATAGGCAATTACATACGACATTGAATCATAAGAAGTAATAACGAAAATAACTGTTATTCCGCAAAAAAGGAAAAGCATTAAAGTATCAAACGGCATTGTATTAATAGCAGCAATAGCTAAATCTCCATGCGTACTGCCTGTAATTTCAGAAACAGCTAATGTTTTATTAACATCTAGTTCCATGGAGTAGCCACCTAGGATCATAAAAAACAACCAACTTCCAAGGGCACCAAAAACAAGCATTCCTAAGATTACTTCTCTAAGAGTCCTTCCTTTAGAGATTCGAGCTACAAATAGAGCTACTAAAGGTCCAAAAGCTACCCACCAAGCCCAATAAAAAACTGTCCAGGTGTCAGCAAAATCTGATTGCTCTGAAATACCTAAAGTACTCATCTCCCAAAAGTGTGTAAACATAAAGACTAGGCCATTAAAGGCAGATTTAATAATTTCAAAAGTAGGCCCAAGAAATAAAACTATAAGTAAAAAAATACCTGCAAGAATCATGTTTATATCACTTAACCTTTTAATACCTTTTGTTAACCCTTTGTAGACACTAAAACCAAACAAGCCAACACAAAAACCCAATACACTTAGATCAACTATAAAGGAACCATCAAGGTTAAAGATTTCTGAGTAGCCTGTGCTTAACATGGGCATGTAGGATCCTATAGTTCCTCCTGCCGCCCCTATTGTTGCAATCACAAATAGAAAATCTACTATTCTGCCTAATAAAGAGTTTTCAACGTTTCTTAGACCTAATCCTCTTAAACTAGAACTTAATCGTAATGTACTTAATTGATATTTATAAAAAGAGACAGAAAGGGCAACTGCAGGAATGGCATAAACAGCCCAAGCACTTATTCCCCAATGGAATAGACCGTAAGCGGTTGATAGAGCATAAGCTTCTTCTGAATAAGGACTGATTCCAAATAAAGTTTCATCAACATAATAGCCCCATTCAACTCCTGACCAGTAGATGATTCCCCCACCTATTCCTCCACAAAAAAGCATCCCCATCCAACTAATAGTTGAAAATTCAGTTCTTGCTTCATTACCTCCAAGTTTGTACTTACCGTATTTTGAAAATGCTATATAAAGCATAAAAATGAAGCAAATTGGGGTGAGGATTAAATATATTGGACCAAATACTGAAATCACAGAGTTCTTATAGTCTTCAATTAAAATGGCAGTGCTTTCAGCGTTATAAAGAATAAAAAAAGCAATACCGATTACTACAACTAAACTTGTTACAAAAGTTATGTAGTCAACATTTTTTTTATTAAAACTATTGAAAACTTCATCCATGGTGTGAAGCATAACTGCCACTAAGCTAGAATGTAAGAGTGAACCAAGAAAAAGAAATACAGGTTTCTGTTAAAGAAGCTTATGCCAATGCTGTTTCATTGCTTGAATCAGGTAACTATAAGCTAGCTGAAAAACAATTAGCAGAGATATTAATAAATTACCCAAACGATCCAAATGCCCTTAGATTAAGTGGTGTTTCTTCTATAGATCAAGGCAAACCTGAAATTGCCTTAATTCCTTTACAAAAGGCCCTTAAGATAGCACCAGATTTTTCTCAAGCTCATGAAGACTTAGGAACCGCATGGTTTCTTTTAGGCGATTTAAATAAATCAGAGGTATGTTTAAAAACAGCCTTAAAATTAGACCCATCAAAATTCTCTACTTGGAAAAGTCTAGGTGATTTACTTTCTGATCAAGGTAAAGATGAAGAAGCAAATAAAGCTTATGAGAAAGCTTTATCTACGAACACTAAGTACAGTGATCTCACCAAGGCTATGACTTTAGTAAGGAAAGGACAAATAGGTGAAGCTGAAAAGATATACAAACAAATACTTAAAGACGATCCAAAAAACGTTGATGCACTTCGTTTGCTTGCACTATTAACTACCAAAGGAGGAGCAGTTGACCAAGGTATTATGATCCTCAAAAAGTGCACAGAAATTGCTCCTGATTACGCTCTTGCTTGGGGAAACTTAGCAAACATGTATAGGCAAAAAGAAGGCTATGAAAATCTAGATAAATCAATTTATTGTTTTAAAAAAGCTACTGAATTGAGACCAAATTGGGCAGAAGGTTGGGCTGGATTAGGAACGGTGTATACCAGATCATCCCTACATGAAGAGGGGATAGTTGCCTACCAAAAATCAATCTCAATTAAAGAAGATCAGCCTAGAGTTCACTTAAGTTTAGGGCATGTGTATAAAACAACTGGTGAACAGAACCAATCAATTAATTCCTATAAAGACGCTATCAAACATTTTGATATGTTTGGAGAAGCTTACTGGAGTTTGGCAAACCTTAAAACTTATATCTTTTCAGATGAAGAAATTAAGTTAATGAAGTTACAACTTACAAAAGATGATTTACCTGAAAGAGAAAAGGTACATTTATTATTTGCTTTAGGAAAAGCGTATGAAGATAGAAAGGAATACAAGATATCCTTTGATTACTACGACCAGGGAAATGACCTAAATCGAGGGAGGAGTACTTACGATCCTAAAGCTGTGGAGGCTATATCTCGAAGAATTATTAATTTTTTTGATGGCAACCTTATTAAAGATAAATTGGATTGGGGCCATGCAGCACCTGATCCAATATTTATTGTAGGGTTACCAAGATCTGGCTCAACTTTAATTGAACAGATTTTATCTAGCCATTCCAAGGTTGAAGGGACCATGGAACTCCCAAATATCTTAAATATTGCACGTGAATTAGGTTCAGGAACTAAAGATCAAACTGCTTATCCAGAAGTTTTATCAAAACTTTCAAAGAATGAAATTAAGTCTTTAGGTAAACAGTATATTTCAGAAACTAAATTTATTAGATCAAGCTTTCCTTTCTTTATAGACAAAATGCCCAATAACTTTAGCCATATAGGGCTAATACATTTAATTTTACCCAATGCAAAAATAATCGATGCCAGAAGAAACCCATTAGATACTTGTTTCAGTTGCTATAAACAACTTTTTGCTAGAGGGCAGATGTTTACTTATGATCTTAGTGAGATAGCTAGATATTATGTTAATTACATAAAGCTCATGGATCATTGGGATGAAATTTTACCCGGTAAAGTACATAAGGTGGTTTATGAGGATATGGTACAAAATCAAGAGGAAGAGACTAGAAAATTATTGGACTATTGTGATCTTCCTTTTGAAGAAGAGTGTTTGAACTTCTATGAAACCAAAAGAGCAATCAAAACAGCAAGTTCTGAGCAAGTCCGTCAACCTATCTACAAACAAAGTGTTCAGTTATGGCAAAACTACGAAGAATTTTTAGATCAATTAAAGATTGCTTTATCACCGTTAAAAACAAGATTTGATATACCTGACTAGCCTTTTATAAGTACCTGTATACAATACGCGCCTATTTTTTAAGAATATGGGAAAAGAAATAAATAAAATTGTTCTCGCTTATTCAGGCGGTTTAGATACCTCAGTTATTTTGCACTGGCTTAAAGAGCAGTACTCAGCAGATGTTATTGCTTTCACCGCAGACATTGGACAAGAACATAATTCAAAGGAAGTAGAGACAAGAGCTAAAGAAATAGCCGGCCTGTCAATAACGGCACTTTTGTAGATTCTGAAAAACCGAGATTCCATGCTAAACCAGACCTCGCAACAGGCGTTCTAAATGGGTAGAAGTACATCTTCTCTAGAGACTAGCATAAAGTC
>LULS01000342.1_pt1 | contig 10532 bp, 7 predicted proteins | sample 728101 | NCBI WGS metagenome assembly LULS01 (sample SAMN03860283, study PRJNA289734) | marine metagenome | biome: seawater column; feature: ocean; material: water; isolation source: Red Sea water column Station 108 - depth 200m | place: Saudi Arabia: Red Sea | collected 2011-10-15 | depth 200 m | reverse complement strand
TGTTGTTATTATTCTGTAAAATTACTGTGTGGGAGGACAAAAATGAATTTTATTTTAATTAGAAAACTCAATTTGTCACTCTAAAAAAAATTAATATGTAAACTATAAATTGCAAAGTAGAACAGAATATAGATTCAAAATCAAGTTTTTCAGTAATTCAGGCAGGGAAGGAGACTGTTACAGTCCAGACAATCAATGCTGCATTTCAGGGGTTTTTATGCGATTGATGATTTGCTGTTGGGCAATTGAAAGGACATTGCTGGTTAACCAGTACAAAGTTAGCCCGGAAGGAAAAGTAAAGGAAAACACAGTAAAAATAAATGGAAGCATCTGCATTATTTTTGCCTGTGTGGAGTCCATCATCGCAGTTTGCGGAGTCATTTTTTGTTGAATGTACATCGATACTCCCATCAGTATGGGAGTAATTCCCAGTCCATCAGGTTGTGACAGGTCACTGATCCAAAAGTAGAAGGGCGCATGTCGCAGTTCAACCGCACTGGACAGTGAACTGTAAAGAGCAAAAAAGACCGGGATCTGCAGCAACAAAGGCAAACAGCCGCCAAGCGGATTGACCTTGTTTTTTTTGTAAAGATCCATCATTTCCTTGTTCAGTTTTTCTTTATTGTTCTTATACTTTTCCTGCAGTTTCTTCATCCTCGGAGTTAGCTGCTGCATACGTTTCATGCTTTTCATGCCCTTGAAAGTCAAAGGAAACAACAGCAGACGCACAATAATTGTCAAAATAATAATTGCCACTCCGTAGTTACCGACTATTCCGTAAATAAATCTAAGCAAATCCAGTAATGGTCCTGCCAGTACTTCCAATGTCATATCATGTGACATCACCAGATTGTCCCCGAATTTTAACAACTCTTCATCAGCCTTTGGGCCATAATACATTTTAAATCCTGATTCGACCAAGAGGTTTGGTTTCAAATCAGTTGGCGGCAGAGCCACACCGAAATAAGGTGATAATTTTCTTTCTCCCTGTGTTTGATATTGAGAATCAGGAAAGAATGTTCCTGCCCGGAAAAATCCATTCCTTACCGGAGTTTCCGGTGCAACTGCCCCAATAAAGTATTGATCTTCTACTCCCAGCCAATTCATCAGAGTTACGGTCATCTCATTTTCTATGTTGTCTGTACTTTCAGTTTGAAGACTTTCATCGAAAAAGAACACAGGACCTTCATGTGAAACTTGCTGCATCCCACCGCCATCGTCGGAAAGCCTCTGTTCTCCAAAAAAATAAAGCTATTATTTGTATCATCCATCACTACATGATCCGAACTGGCGGCAAAAACAGCGTTGCGAAATAAGGCTGTGGTGTTTGGATCCCCCTTGAATTCCTGAAAAAAAGGAGGTACTTCTTCCAGGTGATTGCCAAACATCTGTACTCTATTTTCTTCTGTTACCTCATTTTGATAATCAGGACCAATAAAGCTGGTTAGAAATGGAAACCATGTGCTCAGTGTAAGACGTGGTTTTGTATGTTTAAATTGTTTTAATTGCAGGCTTTTGCCTATTCCACCACGAGTGTCTAACACAAGACGGTATTTCTCATTTTCAATAGTTACTTCTTTTGAAGGCAAACTGCTGTCAACTTCCGCAATTGTGGTTAAAGGTTTAGCAGATGAAAGCGAGGAATCTTTATCTGCCACTTCATTTGAATTACGTCTGATTTCATTGCTTGCAGCGCCTTCCTGTTCAACTGTTTCGACAAATTCTCGTGGTGGAGGTTCAGGCGGAGGAAAGATTGTGTACCAGAGAACCATGATTGCGCCAGAGAGGACTACGGCCAGAAGTGTGTTTTTATCCATTATATTTTTTGCAAATTATTTTTTTCAGATAACCCAGCACATTCCTCCGAATCTGAAATTTCATGTCCGGAGACTTGATCCACTCCTCCGGGATGAAATGGATTACACTTCATTATCCTCCACAAGCTCAGGTATGTTGCCCTCCAAAATCCCAGTTTTTGATATGATTCCAGAGCATATTGAGAACAGCTGGGGTAAAATCTGCAGGAAGCAGGCAAAAAAGGAGAAATCCAATATCGATAGCCCCTGATTAATTTCAAGCTGAAATGGCTAATGATATTGCTCTTTTTTTTATGATCAGAGATTTTGCAAGAAGTCGTAAGGATTGACGCCACCGGACTTTGCAACGCGTGTTCCGGTTCAGTCACTGTATTCCTTATTCAAAGTGTTGAAAAGCCGTCTGATCTGACGCAGGACGTAGGCATAATCCAGGGGTTTCTTTGGTGGACGGATTACAAAAAAACAAAAATCGAACGAACATTTCAACAGCGAACGCTGTTGACGGATTGCTTCTCTTAGCAAGCGCTTGATGCGATTGCGAAAAGGCGCATTCCCCACATTTTTTTTAATGGATATTGAAAAGCGGCTTGAGTCAACTGCTGCTGTTTTATATTTAACTCCTATCAGCCCCAATGATTGATAAACACCCTTTTCGAACACTTCCCGAATAATTCGGCTTTGATTCAGCCTGATCTTTTTCGGAAAAGTTTTATTAATGCTCATGCACTAAGACGTTTACGGCCTTTTGCCCGTCTGCGGTTAATGATTTTGCGTCCTCCGGGAGTCGCCATCCTGGCCCGGAATCCGTGCTTTTTCTTTCTGCGCCTGTTATTGGGCTGGAAAGTACGTTTCATTGAAATCTGTCTTTAACAAAGATGAATTTATTTTTAAATAATAAAACACACTATTTGAACGCATTATTATCAAGAATTCAAGCTTTAATCCTAAATACAACATAGTTTTACATCAATATTGTACTAAGCAATCCCGTATTTGTTTTTTTGTTGGTATGAAATTTTTTGCAAGAATTTACCTGGCGCACATTAATATATTTGACTTTCTGTCATAACATTCACTTGAGTAGTGCGGGAGTAATCAAAGCAACTACACGCTCTGTACACATAAAAATGTGTTAAAGAAAATATTTTAGTTTCCGATACAGGAAGGAACTGCAAAAATTCAACTGTATAAAATGGTGCGTGGACATAGTTAAAGAAATATAACTATGTTCCGATAAGTTGACAAGTAAACCTTATTAATGACACTGGAATTAAATTATTATGGCATTGCGAGTTAATTCAAACATTGCGGCATTGAACGCTCTCAGACACTTGCAGCAGACTGAGCGTGAGCTGAGCCAGAACCTGGAACGATTGTCTTCAGGCAGAAAGCTCAATCATGCAGCAGATGGACCTGCTTCTCTTGTGATTTCTGAGCAGATGAAATCGCAGATTTCAGGACTTGGACAGGCAATTCGCAATTCCGAATCATCTATTTCTATGATTCAGACCACAGAAGGGGCATTAAATGAAGTGAGCAATATCCTGGTCAATTTACGCCAACTCGCGGTACATGCCGCTAACGAAGGTACAAATGATGAAAAGACTTTGCAGGCGGATCAAAATGAAGTTGGTAACCTGTTATCTACTTTGAAAAATATTGCAAAGAATACTCAATTTGGAAGAAGAAAACTGCTGGATGGAAGCAATTCAGCAACAGGAGTTGCTGTAGGAGAAGGGCTTGAATTTGTTTTTGCATCAGAAGATGCAAAATCAACACAGGCAAACGGACATAAGGTTGATATTACACAGGTCGCAACTCGTTCCATGATGGTGGCTACACGCAGGTTGAGACTTGAAGATGTTTCAACAGCAGACCCAAACAAATTCGTTTCATTTGTGATAAACGAGGGAGGGCGCACGGTTTCTGTAGATCTGCAGAATAACAATGAATTACGCGAGAAAATCGAAAAACTCTCAATCTCAGCCATGCGAAATGGAACTCCGGAAGCAAAGCTCAGGACGGAACGGGCCATACAGTTGTTGATAGCGCATGAAATGCAGCGTCGGGCAGATGAAGCTAACATGGACCTGGACATATTTATTTATCGTCCTGAGGAAAATATTGGTCCATTCCTTGACAGCTTCGATACGTTGAATGATGCCTTGACTGAAGTTGCCAGAACTCCGGGCGATATAAACAAATTTACTACAGGTATTGATGAAGTGATTGTAATGCGGCATCGTCATTTTGGAAGTGAGCCGAACTTTACCGTAACCTCATCTTTAAATAACTTTTTGGGACAGAATGTAAGAGCAAATGAAGCTGCCTATGCGCTTCCGGGTCGTGATGTTGAAGGGACAATTGGTGGTTCCCCTGAGCTTAATATGGGAGGTGCGGCTATGGGCAAAGGGCAGGTGCTAACAGGTGCTCCTGGTGCAATTGCGGAAGGTGTATCTGTGAAATACGGAGAAACGACCGATGATGTAATTTATGAAATTTTTAATCGTTCTGAAAACCGAATTGCGGGAATGTTTAAACGTGATAAAAACAATGAATTATTAGTGGGTGATGATGTGGACGGCAATATCCATGTATCACAAAATTCACTTGTTTTTCAAATCGGTCCGAATCAGGGACAATTACGTCGAATATCGGTTGATAGTATTGATCCCGAACATCTGTCAAAGGGAGTATTAAATGAAAGCAATTTCAGGAGTTTAGCTGAAATTGATGTGCTGGACGCGGATGCGGCGCAAGATGCCTTGCTGTTGATAGATCAAGCAATTGATGAAGTTTCCAGCATGCGTGGTAATCTTGGTTCATTCCAGAGAAATGCGTTGGAAGCAAATTTACACGGTTTGCGTGTGTCAAAAGAAAATCTGACTGCTTCAGAATCGCAGTTAGCAGATACAGACATGGCTCAGGAGATGAGTTCATTGGTAAAAAATCAAATTTTGCTTTCTTCAGGAACAGCAATGTTGGCACAGGCCAATCAGGTACCACAATCAGTGATACAGCTGCTTAATTCAAACGGTTGATTGGAATGTTTTTTGAAGTGATTTCTAGCTGCTTGTTTGCTTTGAACAGGCAAAACAGAAATCAATATAATATCAGTTAGTTGACTAAATCAAGCTAGGCAAAAAACGGTCTATTTTGTGAGATCGTGCTGAGTCAACTGAACTGACTGCTTCATTAAACGGAACCGACTTGGCAGAACTAAATCCGAATGCTGTTACCGGCTTGGGGTCTAAGCTGAATACAGGTGAGATCATTGATCGCTTCATGGCAATTGAGCAGAGGCGGATCAAGCCTGTGGAAGACCGTAAAGAACAAAAAGTAAGCGAATTAGAGGCTTGGGAAGCCGTTAAAATGGAACTAAATAAGCTCCAGGGCGTAACCGAAGCACTGAATAAGTATGAAATTTGGGAGGCAAGGAAGGTAGAAACGAGCGACTCGGATGTAGTGGAACCAAATGCCAGGAAAGATTCTGTTCCTGGGAGGCACACTATCATCGTTGAGTCGGTGGCCCTGTCACATCAATTGACATCACAGGGATTTGAGCGTGAAGATGTCAGGATTGGCACAGGAAAAGTACAGATTCAAATTGGAGATGATGAAGACGCGGCGCCTGTCACAATAAATCTTGCGGAAGGCAACGACACGCTCGCAGATTTAAAAAGGGCCATCAACAACTCAGATGCTGATGTAGAGGCCTTTATTGCTAAAACACATGGCGATAAACCTTATCGATTGCTATTAACCAGCAATCAGAAAGGGGAGCAAGGACGAATTAATATCAGTGTAAATCTAAAAGGTGGAGAAGTTGAAGCTCCAAGTTATAAGAACACATTTGACAAAACTTCCACCTGGAAGGGTCTTGAAGCTAAAATAGAGAAACCTGCCACAGGCGCAGGATTTGGTGGTTCAACCAACATAGTTCAGGTTGGTGGTACATATACCGGAGAAGATGACAATGTTTTCACCTTTCGAGTTATTCGTTCCGGAATGATTCCGTCAGAAGCAGGTGTTCTGATTGGCTGGCGCGATAAAAACGGAAGAGAAGGTGAGATTGAAATAAATAAATTTAATTACGTTCCGGGAAGTCCATTAGACATTACGGACGGATTAAAATTATATATCAGTGATGGTGAAGTTGTTGATGGAGACACCTTTTCAGTTGATGTTTTTGCAGAAAAATCAAAATTGTTCTGGTGGCTTAGCGATGCTGAACGCGCCCCTCAAATTTCACAACCATCTGATTGGAGCAGTAAGGCTTCAGAAGGAGGGATACGTGTATCCGGTGAATATGATGGCGCGGAGGATGATACCATCATTTTCAGGGTGGAAGGTAATGGGCAGGTAGGTGGACCCAGTCCATTAAAACTACATTACGAATATACCGAAACAGGAGAAAAGGGTTCTGTAAATATCGGGCATCCTTATTTGGGAGATGTAGGCAAAGGTGAAGGCCCCTTTGACAAAGCAACTGCTATCGACTCTGAAGATGGTGAAGAGCTCTTTGATTTAGAATTCACAAAAAAAGGTCGCCGTGACCCGAAGCGTCTTCCGATCGGCCATGGTTTATTTGTAGAAGTGAATCCCAGTGTTTTGCGAGATGGTGATTCTACAGATGTAGACGTGATAGCTCCGGTGTCTGAGGATATGTGGTGGAGTGATGAAGAGCATCGCGGAGTCTCTAATAAAGTAGACGTTACTTCAAAGTGGATGACCTATGAAGAATATGAGGGACTTGATGAGGACAAGTCGAAAAGCGCTCTGGATGTTTCTGCCGGAATACGGGGTATGTCGGGGGGACTTAGCAATGCGCCAATTGAAGTGTCCGGAACATATGAGCCGGATATCGCAAAAACATATACTTTCAGCGTAGAGAAGCGCGGTACTGTTGGAATTACACGCGCTTTGCAATTGAGATGGGAAGATACGTTTGGCGGCAGTGGAATGATAGAAGTAGGAGAAGGCTATATTCCGGGAACTCCAATTGCTTTCGATGAAGGCTTAAGGTTGTCTCTAGGCGCCGGAGATTTGTATAAAGATGATTATTTTACAATCTCCACAGAGACATCAACAGTCAGACTTGCGCAGGATTTGGTGCTGCGGCTTGGAGCTACAAGAGCAGGCGAAGGATTAGAGGTGAGGCGTTCTGAAAATGTAGCAAATGATGTGATTCCCGGACTTGACCTGGAATTTTTTTCAGCCAGTGAAAAGCCTGTAACAGTGTCAGTTCTAGGAGATACGGAAGTCGCAAAGGAGCGTATTCATGATTTTGTAGATGCTTACAATACATTTCAGGCAACAGCAAAAGAGGTGTCAAAGTTTGACAAGTCCACAAACACAGCAGCTCCTTTGTTAAGTGACAGAAATCTGGCACAGGTAGTTAATGAAATTGCTACCACTACAATTGCAACTGTGAGTGGTTTGCCTCAAAAGACGAATATGCTGTTTTCCATTGGTTTGAAAATAGATGACACAGGGATGATGTCTATTGATGACAAAAAACTAAATGAGAAAATAGTTGAGACTTTTTCTGATGTGGCAAACTTGTTTCGAAGCCATGGGAAAACAGATAATCCTGAAATAAGTTTTCTGGGGATGACTGAAACAACCAGAATTAATCCAAGTGGGTACAATGTGGACGTTTCAAATACTGCCAAACGCGGATTTTATTTGGGAACACCATTGCCCGGGATTGTTAAAATTGATGATACAAACAACGTTCTGATCATAAAAAACAATGGCAGGGTATCAGACCCCATTGAGCTGCAACAGGAAAACTATACACCAGGCAGCCTGGCAAAAACTATACAAAACCGCTTGATTGAAGACAAGGCTTTGGGTCGCCGCGGAATACAGGTTCGACTTGACGAAGGGCGATTAAAAATAGTATCAAGCACTTATGGAAGCAACAGCACTATAGAAGTGGAACCTGGAGCAGGCAAGGATCTTTCAAGTTTAGGTTTAGTTGACGGTGTGAGTAGTTCTAATACTGAAGGTTTAAGATTGTTTGTGACACTGGATGATGGGGACCTGGTTGATGAAGAAGAAGCAACAGTAAATATTTCGAAAGGTGTTGCAGTCAAATTAGGAGAAAAACTTAATGTGTTAAATGATCCTCTGGATGGAAGTGTCCAGCGAGCCACTGCTGATATTACCGGACAAATGAGTAATTTTGACGAACAGATAAAGCGTTTGAATAAACGCGCAGATACTAAGCGAGCCAGATTGCAAAATAAATTTGCAAAGCTGGACAGTACATTGGGAAAATTAAAATCCCAACAAAATTATATTAGTCAGCAACTCTCTGCAATGAGCGGCGCTAGAAAGTCTTCAAATTAACAATTAAGGAGTATCGATGAGCACTTATGGTAATTATCAGAACGCCTACAAAAAGGCTTCTGTGAACACACTTGATCAAAACAAGTTGATCATCATGCTCTATGATGGAGCAATAAAGAATGCGAGCTTTGCGGTTGAGTACATGAAATCAGGCGAAATTGAGAAAGTTCATAATTGCCTGATTAAAACAAAGAACATTGTGACAGAACTGATGGCGACATTGAATATGGAGCAGGGAGGTGAAATCTCAAAAAATCTGAAGTCACTATATAGCTACATGTTCAGCCAATTGGTTGAGGCAAATATGGAAAAGAAATCTAAACCTGTGCTTGTTGTCATTGATTTACTGAAGGAGTTACGGGCAGCATGGGTGCAAATTAGAGAAAAAAAGAAACCTGATGCAACAAAGCGAAATGCTTTAGCACAGGAAATGCCTCAGCTTAATCAAGCAAATACTGAGAAACGTATTAAAGTGACTGGGTGAAACTGTCAGGTACACTTGATGTAAAAAGATAAAATTACAGCTTGTTACTTTTTCATTGCATAATAACAGCTGAAATTAAAATAAATAATTTGTAAAAGCCAAAGGATAGCAGAAAGCTATTTTTTGGCTTTGTTGTTTGAAAATTAGAATGCCGGTATTAACCCGGCTGCGAATAGCACATGTTGGCCGCGGCTGTTTTGAGTTGCGGGAGTTTCTGAGGCATGTACTGTTTGTCAGCCGGGTTTTGTTTAAGGAATGCTGAAATTTGTGTGCAAAGCAGATCGGTATGCGAATCAGTTCTGGGCATTTGTGTATCAGGTGAGAATGCCATAAATTGCTGTCCTGATAGAATGTGACCAATATGGAAAATGGAATGAGGCAGAACTGCATTTTAGGCTGGCAGACATTCGTTAGTCAAGACCATGGAGCGTACTGGTCCAAGTGGGCTGAGATGTAATGAAGGCAGGTTAACGGGTTTAACGTATTCAATTATTGAACAGAAGTTGTCTGATAATACAGCAAGTATATTCCGGGAAAGAGTCCGGTTGCTCTTTAAGTATGAAGTACCTGCTCCGGATCACACTTGAAATGGATGATTGTACCCTCAGGAAAGGGGGTTTGTTATTTGGAAAAATGGAGGCCATGGAGGTCTGTTGCCTGCTGGTATTTCTACAGATACCATGAAATGGCGAAGACGGTGGGTTCCCATTCTGATGTTTAGTAATAATTTGAGACTAATTTTAACTGAGTAGTTTCAATAGATCTTTGAAAATTGAATCAGATTCAATTCATCTTCAGGGTGTACTTGTGACTCAGGATTGCTGTCTTTACTTTATAGGCCGCCATACCTGTATTGCTTTGTTTACTTGTTTTAAGTGGATTGCTGTATTATCTCAAAATGTTGGGAAAGTTTATGGTAAGTATTGTGCCATATATTTAGTTTCCGACAGTTTGAGTGAAAATACTCAAAGAAATTAGAAAATATGAGTTATACCATTGAGTATTAATCAGGGATCTATAGTTTGCGTGGAGGTGATGATTTGATTTGCCAGAATCTGCATTGTCTGAGTTGATCTGTCAAAAGCTTACATTTAGAAGAAGCCAGAGAATAGTGTCTATTTTCTGGCTTTGTTGTTTAAGCTGTACGTTAAAGCGAATTTTCAGGTTTTGAAATGACTACGGATTCATTTATATAGTCCTTTATTCATGAATGGTGAAATACTGTGCACATTCTGGGACTGGATTATTGAAGCCGTTTAAAAGTTCTATGTTTTGGGAACCAGGAATGAAAATAGTGAATTGATCTGTCTAATACAATACAGGGAAATGCCATTACTATAAAGCTGTGCGAAATTTGGTATTTAGTCTGTTTATATGTGCTTACGGATTATACGATACAAGGGAGTGAAAAGTTTTTCACGTGTTTGTTATTGATGGTTCCCAGGCATGAATGGGCTTTTGTACGACGGATTATTGCTGCATGTCTATTGCTATGGTGCAGAGAATCTGACAGAACTGCTGAAGTAACAAATTTGGCGGTTTCTCAGGTATAAGTTTGACTGAGAAGGGTTACATTATTTTTCAGTCGAGTGTCCAAAGCATTCGTTTACTGAAATGATTAAAGTATTCAGGATTCCAAGTAAAATATGGGAGTTCTATTGTTCTTGGAAATTATCGGAAGAGAAGCATTTCGAGGTAGATTAAACCCCGGATAATTTTTTTGCTGAGAATTGAAAAAAGTGGTGAGGACTGAATTTAGTCTGCAAATTACTCTTGTGGATAAATGTATTCCTTCAATTTTTTCTGATGAAGCTAATCCTGAATGTAGTAAATGGATGCTGAGCCTTTTATTCTTTAAGGGGTTATTACTGTCC
>LULS01000269.1_pt1 | contig 10576 bp, 10 predicted proteins | sample 728101 | NCBI WGS metagenome assembly LULS01 (sample SAMN03860283, study PRJNA289734) | marine metagenome | biome: seawater column; feature: ocean; material: water; isolation source: Red Sea water column Station 108 - depth 200m | place: Saudi Arabia: Red Sea | collected 2011-10-15 | depth 200 m | reverse complement strand
TGTCCAGCCTCAATGATTGCTGGCACAAGCCATTCACGAGCTATTTTGGCTTCACCTAAAATACCGAATCTCATTTAATTTCTACCAATAATTTTTTCATGATATTAGAGTTGATAGAGTGAATTTTAATTCTTAATTCTATTTGTTGTTAATATTTTTCACACTCTTTCTTTCAATAAGCTCAACAGGAAAATTATGCTCAACGCTCAATTGTAGGTCATAGCATGTATTCAACAAATATCTCACTGCGGCTAAGGCCATATCATCGAATGGGACACGAACAGTAGATAACGGTGGAGAGGTGAAAGGTGCTATTTCGTTATCGTCATAACCAAGTACGGAAATGTCATCAGGCACATTAAAACCTTTGCTAGTTAAAGTTGCTATGGCTGACATTGCGGATTGGTCATTCCCACAGAATAAAGCAGTGAAATCTAGATTTCTCTTTAACAGCGTCATTACACCTTTTTGCCCTTTAATAAAGCTATAGTCTCCCTCAATAATAAATTCAGATGGGATAGTAATGCTGTTGTCTTTCATTGCATCTAAAAATCCTTCATGTCTTTTTCTACCATCTTCAGTTTGAAAGTCACCGGTAATGCTAGCAATACTTTTATGGCCTTTATCTACCAAGTGTTGACCAGCAATATATCCTGCTTTGTAATGGTTAAAATAAAAACATTTCTGGTCAATTTTTTCGATCCGATTGTTTAGTAATACAATGTTGGGGAAATATTTTTCGATATAAGCAATATCAAAATGTGTGATGTCGGTACCCCAAAATATAATCCCATCACATCCCTTACTAATTAAGTCATTAACAGAGTCAATTGCTAAATTAGGATTTTCTGAATTACTGATGTCACCGTTAGTTACAAGGCAGTGTTTTTGATGAGTGATAAGTTCGTGGTCAATAACTCGGAGAGTTTGACTATTAAAAGTTCCTGCTAATTCAGTGCCCCAAATTCCAATAGTATTAAATTTTTTTGATACTAAAGAACGTGCAGACTGGTTTGGTTTGTAATTCAAAGTTTTAATAGCTTTATTTACTTTTAATCTAGTTTTGTCTGATACAGAGTCTTTACCATTAATAACTCTGGAAACACTTCCAATTCCTACTCCAGCTAATTTTGCTACATCTATTATTGTTGCCATCTATAATTACTTTTAAAACTCTTAAATTCCGTATTTTTACCATATTAAAAAGGGTTTACAGACCTTTTCTTTTATTTTTTATTTATCTTATAATTAACCGTTGACAAGTTATATTATTTATGTATATAATTGGAAACGCTTCCAAATTTTTTATTAGTTAAGGAGCTAAAGAAGTATTTTTTACAACAATAGAACAATCCTTTAGTTTTTTCATAAAGGGTTTTTATATTTTATTAATGGAGAGTTAAATATGAAAAAAATTAATTCACTGGCGTGTGTGACTGCTGCATTTTTTGCAGCTTCCACTGCACTCGCCGGCAACGTATCCGTATTTGGACCATGGCTTGGTGGAGATCAGGAGAACGTAGAGGCAGTCCTTGATGGATATGCGAATGCCACAGGGAATACATATTCGTATGTAGGTTCTGACAGCTTTGAGCAACAAGTTCGAATTGATGCAGAAGCTGGCTCTGCTGCTAATGTGTCAGTGTTTCCACAACCAGGTCTGGCTGCTGATTTTGCTAAATTAGGTTTTTTAACACCTTTAGCTTCTGGTACTGGTGATTGGGTTAGAGACAATTATGCCGCTGGTCAATCTTGGGTAGATCTTGGCACATATGCAGACCCAGATGGTAAAGATAATTTGTATGGCTTTTTCTACAAGATAGATGTAAAGTCTTTAGTCTGGTACAATCCAGAAAACTTTGAAGATGCTGGTTATGCAGTGCCTAGCAGTATGGAAGAGCTTAAAGCCCTCAATGATCAGATAGTGGCAGACGGTAGTACACCATGGTGTATCGGTTTGGGATCTGGTGGCGCAACTGGCTGGCCGGCTACTGACTGGGTAGAAGATATGATGTTACGAACACAATCACCAGCTATATATGATGATTGGGTCTCTAACGAAATGAAGTTCAATGACCCTCGTGTTGTTGCAGCGATTGAGCAGTTTGGTGCTTTTGCACGTAACGAAGCGTATGTTGCTGGTGGCTCCGGTGCGGTTTCTACTACTGACTTCCGTGATAGCCCTAAAGGTTTGTTTAGTTCACCACCGCAGTGCTACATGCACCGCCAAGCTTCCTTTATCCCGGTTTTCTTCCCTGAAGGAACCACTGTGGGTGAAGATGCAGATTTCTTCTACTTCCCTGCTTATGCAAGTAGTAACCTGGGCTCACCAGTGTTAGGTGCCGGAACTCTGTTTGCTATTACTAACGATTCGCCTGAAGCGCATTCGTTAATTGAATATCTACAGTCTGTTGAAGCACATGAAATCTGGATGGCGCGTAAAGGATTCCTGACTCCTCATAAGGGTGTGGATACTTCTGTATTCTCTGATCCTACCCTGAAGAAGATGAATGACATTCTTTTAGGTGCCACAACATTCTGGTATGGTTGATTATGCTGACGGCGCGTCTGCTCAGTCAGTAGCTGATGCAATTCAAGCATCGTGGGATGCATTAAAGTAACAACTAAATAGCACTGTTGCTTATATAGCACTATGTCTTTTCTCCTTGTATAGGGTATTTTTTAAAGTAAATATAGTGTTAACTTTAAACCCCGGACAGTCTAAAATGTCCGGGGTTGTTCCTCCTTCTTATTGTTATATTATTTAGGTATTAGTTATGCAACCTATCATTCAAGGATTATTGATGATCAGCGCCTCAGTGGTTTTTTGCTTAGGCTACTACTACCTGTCGAATTGGTTTTTGGATAATATATTATTACCCGCCCATGGCAGAAACATTAATCGCAATATAAGTTTGGCCAACCAGATACGGCCATGGTTATTCTTGTTTCCTGCATTATTTGTTCTTTTGTTATACCTTGCGTATCCAGTATTGGAGACTTTACGTTTATCCCTAACTGAGCGTCATGCCTATGGGGATGAGTGGGTCGGCTTGACTAACTATGCGCAGATGTTTAATGACCAAAAGTTCTGGGAAGCGTTTCGCAATAATATGTCATGGCTAGTGATTGTACCGGCAATTTCCACTGGATTTGGCTTGTTAGCAGCCCATCTAACAGATCGAATAGGTTGGGGAAACGTAGCCAAATCGATAATTTTTATGCCTATGGCTATTTCTTTTGTAGGGGCTTCGGTTATTTGGAAACTAGTTTATGATGCTCGACCCGTTGACCAAGATCAAATTGGTCTGATAAATGCACTATATCTATTTTTTGGTGGTGATGCACCTCAAACATGGATTACCATGTCATTATGGAATAACTTGTTTTTGATGATAGTTTTGATTTGGATCCAAACCGGATTTGCTATGGTGATTCTTGCAGCTGCTTTACGAAGTATTCCAGAAGAAACAATTGAAGCAGCAATCATAGATGGATCCAACCCTTGGCAGCTTTTCTTTCGAATAAAAGTACCACAGATAAAAGGCACCATACTGGTAGTCTGGACCACAATTACTATTGTCGTATTAAAGGTCTTTGATATTGTTTATGCAATGACCAATGGTCATTGGGGTACACAGGTTCTGGCTAACTACATGTTCGACAAATTCTTTCGTGCTAATGATTGGGGGGTTGGCTCTGCATCCGCAATAGTGCTTATGCTACTTGTTACCCCGATACTGGTTTGGAATGTTAAAAATGCTCGTAAAGAGATTCAATAAAGGAGCAAGCATGGACAATATAGTTGGAAAAAAATCATCACTTAGCTGGGCTGTTAATATTTCGGTAACTGTACTGGTTATTTTATGGTTAATTCCTACCATAGGATTGTTAGTTTCGTCTTTCCGTACAGCTGATCAAATATCGACTAGTGGCTGGTGGAAAGGCTTTAATTCTAACGAACAGAATATAATTGTTCGTACTGCTAATCCACAAACTCAGAAGATTATTGATGGCAAGTATGTCATCGAAGGAATGCTATTTAGCTCTGAAAAAGAAATGACCATTAGTGTTTGGGGGGTTTCATCGCGTGCAATAGACGGTTATATTCCTGGCGAAACAGCTAAATTAACTAAGGGTGGTGAAATTACCCTAAGAGAGGATGGCCATTATCGCATGATAAATGAAAATCCGTTTACAGGCAGTCGTGGCATCAGAGTATTTGTAACAGCACCCATGGCTCCAGAATTTACCCTGGATAACTACCGTAATGTTTTGTTTGATCCTAAAAATGTTGATGGTATGGGAAAGGCTTTTCTAAGCACCTTAATTGTGGCAATACCAGCAACCATTATTCCAATCCTGATAGCAGCCTTTGCGGCTTATGCCTTAGCTTGGATGCAATTTCCAGGTCGCGCGCTATTAGTAGCATTTGTTGTTGGTTTATTGGTAGTGCCTTTACAAATGGCCTTGGTTCCGTTGTTGAAGTTGCACATGCACATTGGTATTGGAAAAGGCTTTCTTGGTGTGTGGTTAGCCCACACTGGATTTGGACTACCATTAGCTATTTACCTTCTGCGCAACTACATGATTGGACTGCCCAAGGATATTATTGAGAATGCTCGAATTGATGGAGCATCTGATTTTAAAATATTCATGAAACTTATTCTCCCTTTAAGCTTCCCCGCTCTCGCTGCTTTTTCTATTTTTCAGTTCCTATGGACTTGGAATGATCTACTTGTAGCTAAAGTCTTCTTGATTGACTCTTCTGGTCAAACCGAAGTTATGACTTCTAAGCTAGTGGAGTTATTGGGAAGCAGAGGTGGCAACTGGGAAATTTTGGCTACCTCGGCATTTGTTTCAATTGTTGTTCCTTTGATAGTGTTTTTTGCTTTACAGAAATATCTTGTTCGTGGTCTATTAACTGGAGCTATTAAATAAATGTCATGCCTAATCAGTCAAAAATAAATACAGAGACAACGAATTCAACAGTCAATGATAATTGGTGGAAAGGAGGGGTTATCTATCAAGTATATCCACGTAGTTACCAGGATAGCAATGGGGATGGAGTTGGAGATTTAACTGGCATTACTCAACGTTTACCATATATAGCATCACTTGGTGTTGACGCTGTCTGGATATCACCTTTCTTTAAATCGCCGATGAAGGACTTTGGTTATGATGTCGGTGACTATCGTGAAATTGACCCCATATTCGGGACTATGGAAGATTTTGATGCTTTGTTGACTGAAGCCCACAATATTGGTTTACGTATTATGATCGATTTGGTGCTATCTCATACATCCGACCAACATGCGTGGTTTAAAGAAAGCCGCACTGATCATACTAACCCAAAAAATGATTGGTATGTGTGGGCTGACGCTAAACCAGATGGCACACCACCCAATAACTGGCTGTCAATATTTGGCGGATCTTCCTGGCAATGGAATAGCCGAAGAGAGCAATATTACTTGCATAACTTTCTCAGTAATCAACCTGACTTAAACCTACACAACCTGGAAGTGCAAGACGCTTTATTGGATGTGGCACGTTTTTGGTTGGATAAAGGTGTGGATGGTTTCCGATTTGATACTATTAATTTTTTCATGCATGACAAGCTATTGCGTGACAATCCGCCTCTACCAGAGCATAAAAGAGATCACAGTATAGCAACGCAAGTGAATCCATATAATTGGCAGAATCATTTATATTCTAAGAGTCAACCTGAAAACATAGCATTTTTGGAGCGTATTCGAAGCCTTACAGATCAGTATGAGGGTTTTGCCTGTCTGGGGGAGATTGGCGATGCTCAGAGAGGTATGCAATTATTGGGTGAATACACCTTCGGCGATAAGCGCATGCATATGTGCTATTCCTTCGAGTTACTGGGGAAAAGTCCTGTGACTGCACAGTCGATGAAGGCAGTATTTGATAAAATAGATAGAGAGGCATCCAATGGTTGGCCATGTTGGGCTTTTTCCAACCACGATGTGGAGCGAATGCCTTCTCGCTGGAATCTTAACACTCTATCTAGATACACTTACGCAATATTGCTGCACACCATCCGCGGAAGTGTCTGTATATACCAGGGCGAAGAATTGGGATTAATGGAATCAGAATTGGATTTTGAAGACTTGAGAGACCCATATGGAATTGAATTCTGGCCTGAATACAAAGGTCGTGATGGATGTCGCACCCCTATGGTGTGGCAAGCTAATGCAGTAAATGCAGGCTTTAGTACAGAAAAAACCTGGCTTCCAGTATGTAATGAACAGTCTCAACAGGCTGTAGACATACAAGAATCTGATGAAGACTCTATTCTAAAGTTCTTTCGCAAAGCTATCGCTTTGCGTAAGTCGTTTCCAGTACTACAGAGCGGAAAACAAATATCTATGGATGCTCAAGGAGAGCTTCTAAGTTTTATTCGAGAGGATGATTCAAGTTGCTTGTATTGTGCCTTCAATTTGTCAGATGAAGTTTTGGAGTTTTCTCTACCTGAAGGCAGTTGGCAGGATATCAATCAGAACATGGGTAAACTATGTATCGACTCTATTGAAAACAAAAAACTTGGCCCTTGGCAATTTTGTTTTGCACTAAAAAATACTAATAACTAATCTTACTTATATGACCCAATTAACCCTCAAAAACATAGAAAAATCTTACAAAAACGGCATCAAAGTTCTAAAGGACGTCAGTTTAAATATTGATTCTGGAGAGCTTGTTGTGTTTGTGGGTCCTTCTGGTTGTGGTAAGTCCACCTTGCTCCGCATGATAGCGGGCCTTGAACATATAACTGGCGGTATTCTAGAAATTGATGGACAGCGCATGAACGATATACCTGCTTCAAAGCGAGGCATTGCCATGGTGTTTCAAAGTTACGCCCTATATCCACATCTTACCGTTCGCGACAATATGTCCTTTGCTCTCAAGATTGCTAAATATAAACAGCCAGAGATTGATGCTGCTGTTGATAAAGCATCAAAAGCCCTAAAACTTGATACCCTTCTTGACCGGTTACCAAAAGAACTCTCCGGCGGTCAGCGTCAACGAGTTGCCATAGGGCGTGCTATTGTGCGAAATCCTAAAGTTTTTTTGTTTGACGAACCTTTGTCCAATCTGGACGCGGCATTGCGTGTTAAAACTCGTATCGAGATTGCACGTTTGAAAGAATCAATGCCAGAGCGGACTATGATCTATGTAACCCATGATCAGGTAGAAGCTATGACCCTTGCCACTCGAATTGTTGTTTTGGCAAATAATACTGTGGCACAGGTGGGAACTCCATTAGACCTTTATAACAATCCAGAAAATGAATTTGTTGCACAGTTTATTGGCTCTCCTGCAATGAATCTGTTGCCAGGAACAATTGTAAATACAGGAACGCAAACTACAGTCAATCTGAATGATGAATGTGTGGCAGTATCCAGCGTTGCTACAAGCTCTAAAGACATGGGGAAACAAGTTAATGTTGGCATTAGACCTGAGCACTTAAAATTGACAGAAGAAGGTCATATAATTAAAGCGGAGGTTGAAATAACCGAAGCTCTAGGTGAATACACTTTGTTGTATATAAAAAACGCTATGCAAGATGAAAATCTTACTGCCAAAATTCCTGGTACTCATAAGTCATTACGTAATCAGCTGGTTAAGCTTAGTGCTGACCCGAGCAAGGTACATCTATTCCATAATGGGCTAAGTATGCTTTAGTATCATAGTCCATAAAAGTTTCAATTAATATAGTCTGTATATAAAAAAACCTGATGATAATTTGTGCCAGTGAATCGTTGATTGATAATTTAAATAAATTCATAAACTAATTATTTTGACAAATATATATTTACGGAGCAATGATGTATAACTTTCCAAAAGATTCAAAATTATGTGACCCAAAATTTCTTTTTGGGGTAGCCACAGCATCCTATCAAATTGAAGGTGCAACAAACGTCGATGAGCGTTGTCCATCAATTTGGGATACTTTCTGTGCCAAGCCTGGCGCAGTCTACAAACAACATAACGGGGATGTCGCCTGTGATCATTACCATCTATACCAGGATGATGTAAACTTGATTGAAAATTTAGGCATGGATGCCTATCGCCTTTCAATAGCATGGCCTCGCATTATCAGACCTAACGGAAGCATTAACCAAAAAGGTCTGGATTTTTATGACCGAGTCATTAGTGCGCTGGAAGAGAAAAATTTAACCATCATGGCTACGCTCTATCATTGGGACTTACCACAGTATCTAGATGATGAGGGTGGTTGGCTGAATCGGGAAACTGCTTACAAATATGCCAAATATGTTGATGTTGTGAGTTCATATTTTGGCGATAGAATTGATTTTTATGCTACCTTGAATGAGCCATGGTGTAGCGCCTTTCATGGCTACAGTGACGGCAAGCATGCCCCAGGAATTAAAGACGATAGATCGGCTTTTCAGGCTTCCCATAATTTACTATTAGCCCATGGTCTTGCTATCCCCATATTAAGAAAAAATGCGGTTAATTCTAAGCATGGCATTGTGCTTAACTTTACCCCCGCTTATCCTGTCAATGAGTCTGCCAGAGATGTCGCTAATTTTGCTGATGAATACAATCATTGGTTTATTAAGCCAATCATGCAGGGTGAATATCCAGAGACTGTCTATCAGCACTATATTGATTTGATGCCAACTATTGAAGACGACGATATGAATATTATTAATGTCAAAATTGACTTTTTGGGGGTTAATAACTATTCCCGAAGTGTGATTGATCAGGACGGCCAATATCCAAACTATAAACAAGTTCATTTGAGTGATGTTGAGCGCACCCAGATTGGATGGGAGGTTTATCCAGCCGGGTTGTTTAAGTTGCTGACAGACCTCCACCAAACCTATCAATTGCCTCCTATCTATATCACTGAAAATGGCGCTGCTGTTGACGACAAGGTTGTCGATGGTGCTGTAGAAGATGAACAGCGATGTCGCTATTACCAGAACCACTTATCCTCTGTTGATCAGGCAATTCGAAAAGGAGTAGACATTAGGGGATATTTTGCTTGGAGCTTGATGGATAATTTTGAATGGTCTGAGGGATACAAGATGCGTTTTGGTATCGTCTTTGTCGACTATAAAACTCATAAAAGAATACCTAAGAGAAGCGCATTATGGTTTAAAGAGTTTTTAAATGCTCGTCGGCAATAATTTTTTTTGAAAAGTTATGAAACACTTTGACACAAATTGAAACAATCTAAGATAGTGGAAACAATATAATGCAAAAATTATGGTGAAGGCATTAAAAATCAAGAAAATAAAAGTTTTATATAAAATCGCGTTGATTTCATATATTCTATTCCTCTTATTGGTATACATTACTAAATAATATAGTCTTTATACAAAAAACTCCTTATGATAATTTGCGCAGGTGAATCGTTGATTGATATGGTCTCTTTTTTGACAGAGAAAGGAGAAGTACAATATAGTCCGCATGTTATTAAAACCAATCGGCATACAACACTTGCCTATGCTGATGTCACTGCTGGTGTTGCGAAATACACCTTTGTTGATGAACACTCCGCTAGCAGGTTGATTGATGAAGACAGTTTAAAGCCCTTTGTCAATAAAATAAATAATGCCAAAGCTTTACTGGTTGGAGGGATCAGCCTACAGGTCGACCCCTGTGGCACGAGCTGGCAATGGCTGGTCGAGCAAGTTACAGGTCATTGCGTGATTTATTTTGATGCCAATATCCGCCCTAACTTCATAGAGGACAAAGATAAATATCTTGAACGTTTTGGACGATTAATCAGGAAAGTAGATATTATCAAAATCTCTAAAGAGGATTATAGCTATCTATGTGGCGAACAAGACTTTGAAAAAGTAACTGCTGAATGGCTTGACAAGGGCATCAAAATGGTTGTATTGACCCTAGGCGAAAAAGGGGCCAAAGTGATATTTGATGGTGGCAAGGAAATTAGTGTTAGCACAGAACCAGTGAAGGTCATTGATACGATTGCTGCAGGGGACAGTTTTAACGCAGGACTGCTATTTGATTTAGATAAACAAAATATGCTAGATCAAGAAAAATTAGCCAGTATAGATACAACAACACTTAAAAAGACACTGACTTTTGCTAATCAAGTGGCAAGCTTTACGGTAACCCAAAAAGGAGCCAATCCTCCGTGGTTACATCAAATATAAATTAAGTAAATATTAAAAAAATGATAAGTAATAGAATAAAATCTTTAACCAAAGGAGAAATAGATTAACACCATGGATACATATAACATTGAAGGGAAAATAGTTAAGGAAGATGACAGGTATATCGTTAAGGATAACACTTCCCTTAATAATCTTGTTGTAAGTTCAACATTACTTCACCCAAGTAAATCTACCAGTGGTCATAAGCATGAAGGACAGGAAGAAGTCTATATGTTTATGAAGGGTAGTGGCAGAATGGAGCTGGATAACAAGGAGTTTGATGTCAAAGAGGGCGACCTTATATTAATTGAGGATGGTGTTTTTCATCGAGTACACAATACAGGTAAGGTAGACTTGTACATGGTTTGTGTATTTGAGGGTGGTAGGAACCACTGATA
>LULS01000500.1_pt1 | contig 10600 bp, 8 predicted proteins | sample 728101 | NCBI WGS metagenome assembly LULS01 (sample SAMN03860283, study PRJNA289734) | marine metagenome | biome: seawater column; feature: ocean; material: water; isolation source: Red Sea water column Station 108 - depth 200m | place: Saudi Arabia: Red Sea | collected 2011-10-15 | depth 200 m | reverse complement strand
GAATAAACGCTTTTTGAGGGTCTTTTTTAAGGATGGACATGAAATTGAAGGGGATGAATGCACTATCAACGGAATTAAGTATGAAAACCCTCCAGATATTTTAGGAAATAAAGATAAATATGAATTCTTACAATGGGATTTTGAATTAGGGGATTGTGTTATATTTGATATCAGAACTCTCCACGGAGTACTGAGTTCGTCTATACCAGAAAAGACACTAAGTCGTTACACATTAAGAGTGGCTAAAGAAGACGCTAGAAATCAAGCAATTTCAAAAAGATGGCGCTATCTTCATCAAGGGGAAATTTGATCTTAACTGGATAGAAAAACTAAAAATTGGAATTAATAAAGATATCAAAAATCCAAGCCCAAGATTTGTTAACCACACGAAAAATAAAAATTCTCCTGGCTATTATGAAGACTTTTGGACATGGAATTTATATGAAGAATTTGAAGATTTTGTTTTTAATTCGCCGACACCAAAAATTGCAGCAGAGCTTCTAGATGCGACAAAAATTAATTTAGTTATGGATAACTGGTTTTATAGGGAAGCAGGATCAAAATCAAGAGCTCCTTTTCATCATGATATTACTTATTTTGATTTTGAAGGTTCCATGTGTGTTCTCTGGTTACCACTCGACCCAGTTTCAAAAGAAGAGGGCATTGCTTGGATTAAAGGTTCTCACCTTTGGAACAAATTGTTTGTAAGAACAAGATTCAATGACGGCCATTTAGTGGATGGCGAGGCTGGTGTTATTAATGGTAAAAAATATGAAATTACTCCTGACATACTAAAAAACAAAGATGATTATGAATTTTTGCAGTGGGACTTCGAGTTGGGTGATAGTGTATTTTTTGATATGAGAACATTGCACGGCAATTTAGATGAAGTCTCCCCTAAAAATAACATTCACAGATACACTTTAAGAATGGCTAAAGAAGGCTCTAGAGTAGAGTATAGAGGTGATTGGGCAAAAGAGGAAAGGGCAATTATGGAGGCAAATGGATATAAGAATGGAGATAATTTATCTGGGAAAATGTTTCCAACCCTCTATGAAGTTCATTGGTGATGAAAAATTTTAGTCTAGATCTTCTTTAAGGCTTTGATTAATTTATCAACATCTTCGTAGTTGTTATAATGAACCATACTTGTTCTGACAACTCCATCCTCAGTATCTATACCCAAAGCTTTTAAGCAACGCCAAGCATAGAAGTTGTCATTTCTTGTTGCTATTCCATTCTTTACAAGTTCACTGCTAACTTCCTTTGACGACTTTTTATTAACAGTAAATGCAATGGTTGGAGCTCTGTTTTTATTGCCAATCTTGTTTTTTCCAATTAACCTAATATCATCACGAGAGTTTATATATGTTAATAAAGGATTTGCTATTTCCTCTTCATGTTTGGAAATCAGATCGTTAACCCTTTCAATTTTGAGTCGAACGGAGGTTTCGTCATCACTAAAATGGTGGTGGTATAAGTTATTAAAGTATTCATAGACGCCTATCAAACAAGACAGTTCCTCATGGTTAGGACCTCCAGGATTGAGAGTGTATGGCACATCTCCCTCTAAGAATTCATGATTTTGATTCGGCAGTTTATTGAGGATCTCTTTTTTTCCATAAAGAAGCCCCAAATGGGGTCCATAGGTTTTATAGAGGCTGAATGCATAAAAATCAACATCAAGATCTTTTACATTAGGAAATCCATGTGGCGCATAAGACACACCATCTCCAATAACGTATGCATCATATTGATGAACAAGTTTCGTAATAGATTTCAGATCATTCATTGATCCAACGATATTAGAGCAATGAGTAACAGCAACAATTTTGGTTCTATCAGATAACAGAGATTCTAAGTCGGTAATTTCAAGTTCGGCATTTTCACTATTAATTTTCCATTCCTTGATAACCGCTCCATGTTCTTTTAGTCTTCTCCATGCTCCAACATTAGCTTCATGATCTTGATTGGTTACAATCACTTCATCACCAGGCTTTAGAAAATGCCTCATTGCATTGGACAGAACGTACATATTCATTGTTGTGGAAGCACCAATGATAATTTCATCTTTATTCGCGTTGATCATTTTTGCAAATAATTCAGTTGCTTGATCCATGCTTTCTCCAGCAATGGCTGAAGTATCAAACTCAGCATAGGGTTGAACCTTAGTAGAAGTCATAAAATGATTTAAGTGATTGATAACGTTATGAGGAACATAACTTCCACCTGCATTTTCAAAAAAAGACCATTTAGCACTTAAAGGGTCACTAAAAGCTGGAAATTGAGCTCTTACATAATCTACATCCAATGAGACGTTATTTATTGACATTTTTTTCCTTATTGCTGAGCGTTTTTTTATTTTATTGACTTATTTTTTATAATCAGGCTCTTCTTTATCGAGTATTGCCTTGAGAGCGTCAAAATGAAGATCTGCAGCATCGTATTTTGCCCATTGCTGGGCAGTTTTTGTGGCTACTTCGTGACTGGCTAAATGCAACTTTTTACCTGTTTGATAGGCTCCAATTAGAGTCTCACAAGACTTTTCAAAATGAAAGAGATAGTCAAATGCTAATGCTACAGAATCAGCTGCAGTCAAAACTCCATGATTACCCATTAATAAAACTGGATTATCACCCAGAAGAGTACTTAATCTTTCAGCTTCATCTCCAAGTCCCATACCATCATAATCATAATCAATTGACACCTTTTCATAAAACCGCATTGTATTCTGGTCAATAGGCATCATGACTTTATCTTCTAGACATGCAAGAATGGTGGCATATTTTGAATGAACATGAAGGATGCAACGAGCCTGAGGATTGTTTCTATGCATCGCTCCATGAATAGCCCAAGCTGTTGCATCTGGGGCATTAGGTTGGAACATTGTTTCGGCATTTTTCGAGTCAATTACAATTAGGTCGCTTGCGCAAATCTGGGAAAAGTGCATTCCGATAGGATTTAATAGGAATTGAGAACCGTCATCTGAAACAGCTAAGCTGAAATGGTTAGCAACAGCTTCGTGCATGTTGAATCGAGCAGCCCATCTAAAAGCTGCAGCAAGATTAACACGCTCTTGTTTGAAATTGTCTTTCATGCTAAATATTATAATCCTGCTATATAATTCAATTTTTATTTAAATAAAAAATCACAGTTCAGTTAATCAATATGAAGAAATCATTATATATTCATGGTGCTTACGCAGAAGCAAATTCTGGGAAATCTTTTGAGACAATCAATCCTGCTAATGGCCAAGTAATTAGCCGTATTGGTCAGGCAAGCAAGGAAGATGTAGAAAATGCCATAATATCTGCTGAAAAAGGTTTCTTAGAGTGGTCTGCAATGACTGCTGTAGAGCGTAGTCGGATTTTACTAAAGGCCGTTTCTTTGCTTCGTCAACGCAATGATGAGTTAGCTGCTTTAGAGGTTATGGATACTGGAAAACCCTTGCAAGAAGCTAACTGTGTTGATATTCATACTGGAGCAGATGTGATTGAGTATTATGCCGGTCTTGTTCCCGCACTTCAGGGAGCACAACAGGATTTAGATGCTAATACATTTTTTATGTCAAGGAGGGAGCCTTTAGGTGTCTGTGCCGGAATAGGTGCTTGGAATTACCCTATTCAGATAGCTTGTTGGAAGTCAGCACCATGCCTCGCAGCAGGAAATTCGATGGTATTTAAGCCCTCTGAAGAGACGCCATTAAGTGTCCTCAAGCTTGCTGAAATATATACTGAAGCTGGAATGCCGCCAGGAGTATTTAATGTTGTGCAGGGGGACTATCGTGTAGGACAATTTTTATCAAGGCATCCACGAATCGCGAAAATATCTTTTACTGGCGAAAGCGAGACCGGAAAAAAAGTGATGACTGATGCTTCTGGCTCGTTGAAAGAAGTAACCTTAGAGCTTGGAGGTAAGTCGCCATTATTAATTTTTAATGACGCCGATCTAGATAATGCTATTTCGGGAGCTTTACTGGCTAATTTTTATACTCAGGGTGAGGTTTGTACTAATGGCACTCGAGTATTCGTTCAGGCGGATATTTATGAAAAATTCTTAGCTAAAGCTTGTGAACTAAGCAAAAAAATTAAGCTTGGTGATCCAATGAATCTAGAAACCCAGATGGGCGCTTTGATTAGCGACAAACATCTTGAAAAAGTTATGGGTTATATTGATAAAGCAAAAGCATCAGGTGCACGTTTAATTTGTGGTGGAAGTCGCCACATCTCAAGAGAAACTCGTGATGGATATTTTGTAGAACCAACTATATTTGCTGATTGCGAAGATGACTTACCTTATGTTACTGATGAGATTTTCGGTCCTGTAATGTCGGTATTGAGTTTTGAAAGTGAGGCAGAGGTTATCGAAAGAGCAAATAATACAAGGTTTGGTTTGGCAGCAGGTGTTTTCACTCAAGATATAAATCGAGCTCATCGAGTAATCAATCAATTAAAGGCAGGAATTTGTTGGATTAATAGTTGGGGAGATTCACCTGCAGAGATGCCGGTTGGCGGTTATAAAGAGTCTGGAATAGGTCGTGAGAATGGTCCTGAAACTCTAAAAAGCTATACCCAAATAAAAAGCATTTTTGTACGATTAGATGATATAGAGAGCCCATATTAAACTTCATAAAACAATATAAACTTAGTAAGGTATGAATAAACAATTTGATTACATTATTGTGGGCGCAGGTTCAGCAGGTTGCGTTTTGGCTAATCGTTTGACAGAGTCTGGCGAGAATGAAGTTCTTCTTCTCGAGACTGGTGGAAACGATAACAATATTTTAATCCAAATGCCGACAGCGTTATCCTACCCAATGAACACTGAAAAGTTTTGTTGGCAGTTTTATTCTGAGCCAGAGCCTTATCTCGATAATCGCAAAATGCACTGTCCTAGAGGAAAGGTAATGGGAGGTTCTTCTTCAATAAATGGAATGGTATATGTTCGTGGCCATGCACGTGATTATGATCAATGGGAAGAAGATGGGGTAGCAGGCTGGTCTTTTAAAGATTGCCTGCCTTACTTTAAGCGTTCGGAGAGTTGGCAGGGCGGTGAGGACGATTATCGTGGTGGAAGTGGTCCTATGGCAACCTGTGGAGGTAACAATATGAGATTAAATCCACTCTACCAAGCGTTTATAGAGGCAGGTCATGAAGCGGGTTATCCAAAAACTGATGACTATAACGGCGAACAGCAAGAAGGTTTTGGCGCTATGCACATGACAGTTGACCAAGGTGTTCGTGCATCGGCTTCAAATGCCTACATTAATGAAGCAAAAAAAAGATCAAACCTGACAATCATTCAAAGTGTCTTGGTTCAAAAAGTTTTGCTCAAAGGAAAAACTGCAATGGGTGTTGAATACAAAATAAATAATCAAATTAAAACAGTCAATGCCAGTAAAGAGGTGATTTTGAGCGCTGGGTCTGTAGGTTCACCGCAATTGCTTCAACTATCTGGAATCGGACCTGTGGATGTATTGAAAAGTGCAAGTGTTGAGTTGCAACATGAGCTACCGGGTGTTGGTGAAAATCTACAAGATCACCTGGAAGTATATTTTCAATATCATTGTAAAAAACCGATTACCCTTAATAGTAAGTTGAATTATTTCAGCATGACGCTTATTGGAGCACGTTGGCTGCTATTTAAATCAGGTTTGGGTGCCACCAACCACTTTGAATCTTGTGGTTTTATTCGTTCTAGAAAGGGTCTTGAATGGCCTAATATTCAGTACCATTTCCTTCCAGCGGCGATGCGTTATGACGGTAAAGCATCTATGGACGGTATTAGGTTAACAAGAGAAATACTGAATCAGCCAGCTCTAGACGAATTTCGAGGTGATGAAGCAAATCCAGGAATAGAAGTCAATACTGATGATGAAATAGATGCTTGGGTTAGAGCCAATGTTGAGAGTGCCTACCATGCATCTTGTACCTGCAAGATGGGCTCTGATAAAGATCCAATGGCAGTTGTAAATAATAAGGGCCAAGTAAATGGTATTGATAGATTGAGGGTGGTGGACTCTTCCATCTTTCCCACTATAACTAACGGCAACTTGAATGGACCTACCATCATGGCAGCCGAGAAAATAGCTGATGTAATATTGGGTATTCAGCCACTTTCGAGCGATAATATTAATGTTTGGATAGATCCAGATTGGCAAAATTCTCAACGCCAAAGAGAAGTTAAAAGACCATTAACTAGTTCTTGATTGTCTATTGAAATATCATTTGCATGTTTAGTAGAAGAAGTATATAAATAACACCTATATCCATCAATCTAATATTTTCGATAATTAAATGCAAGTTGATAAATTAACTACCAATATAGTTTGCACCCCTGAGCCACATATCGGCGGCATGTATTGGGTTTTTTTGAGTTTAGAAACAAAATGTGGAATAGAGGGTGTTGGTGAAGTTTATGCTGCAACCTTTCATCCGGAAGTTGTAGTTAAGGCTATCCAAGACACTTTCGATCATTACTTAAAAGGCCACGATCCGCATCATGTAGAGCGTTTATATAGGGAATGTTATTCGAGTGGATTTACTCAGCGTCCTGATTTGACGATGATGGGTGTTTTGAGCGGCCTAGAGATGGCTTGTTGGGATATTATAGGAAAATCAGCAAATAAGCCCATTTATGAGCTCATTGGAGGCAAGATTCACCAAAAATTACGTTCATATACCTATCTTTATCCAGAAGACAAAAACGGCCAGCTTGATTATGAAAATCCAGATTTAGGTGCTGAGTGCGCCATTGAGTATAAAGAAAAAGGTTTTACCGCTATCAAATTTGATCCTGCGGGCCCTTATTCAGCCTATTCTGGACATCAAATATCATTGGCACGTCTCAAACATTGCGAAAATTATTGTAAAAAGATACGAGATGCTGTCGGTGACGATTGCGATATCTTAATTGGTACCCATGGGCAGATGACCCCAGCTTCTGCAATCAGGCTAGCGAAGAGATTAGAGCAGTTCGACCCGTTGTGGTTTGAGGAGCCAGTACCTCCTGGTCAATCAAGCGCTATGGCAGAAGTTGCTAATAAAACAAGTATTCCTGTGGCTACCGGAGAAAGACTAACAACCAAGTATGAGTTTTTTGAACTACTTAAAAATAATGCTGCTTCAATAATACAAATGAATCTGGGTAGGGTAGGGGGAATATTGGAGGCTAAAAAAATTGCCACTCTTGCTGAAGTATTCTATGTCCAAATCGCACCTCATTTGTATAACGGTCCAATAGGAGCTGCTGCCAGTATTCAACTCGCAACTTCTTCACCGAATTTTTTAATTCAGGAGAGTATCCAAACTTGGGGTGGTTTTTATGAAGAGATTTTGATCGAGCCAATAATTTGGCGTGATGGTTATATCATTCCATCAAACAAACCTGGACTGGGTATAGAGCTTAACAAAAATGTTGTAGAGGCTTCTTCACCCTATAAAAGCGATAAACTCCATATTTCTATGAACCCTAAACCTTATTCTGTTAGTGATGATTCAACATAAAGCGTCAGAATACTAATGCAATCAGATAATTTATTTACACCATTACGTGTTGGTAAATTGAAATTAAATCATAGAATTGTTCTTGCGCCATTAACAAGAATTCGTGCACATCAAGAAACCTTAGCGCCAACTAAACTTAATGTTGAATATTATGCTCAAAGAGCAACAGCTGGTGGTTTATTGATTTCCGAAGCTGTTTATATTTCTCCTGAGGGTATGCCAATCTGGTCAATCTATAAGAATATAAAGGAAAATGGTGGTCATTCACCTGGAATATGGACTTCAGATCAGGTTAAAGGTTGGCAAATGGTCACAAGAGCAGTTCACTCTAACGGTGGTTTGATTTCCTGTCAGCTGTTACATGCAGGCCGTGTAGCTCAACCGGAGATAGCTGAACATCCTCTAGTTAAAGGGACAGATCTCCCCATTCCAAGTGTTTCCTCTTCAGCCACTCGAATTTCGTCTCTGGATGAAAAAGGAAACGACTATAACTGGGACCAAAAATCTGTAACTCCAAGAGCTCTTAAAACTGAAGAAATTGCTCGTATTTGTAGAGATTATAAGCAAGCTGCTATAAATGCTTTAGAGGCCGGATTTGACTTAGTAGAAATTCATTCTGCTCATGGGTATTTGATCGAACAATTCTTTTGTGATGGAGTAAATACTAGAAATGACAAGTATGGAGGTTCTATAAAAAATAGAGCTCGAATTTTATTCGAAGTGATTGAAACATTGATTGATGTTGTGGGTGAGGAACGGCTCGGTGTAAGGTTATCCCCAGTTAGTATTGACCCTTTAACAAAAAATCCTAATCAAATATATTTTGGCGTAGTGCATTCCAACCCTGAACCTCTATATGAGTACGCAATCAGAAAACTTAACGACTATAACTTAGCTTACCTGCTATTGACTGAGCCTCGTGTAGGGGTGCTTTCAAATATTCCTGCAAAAAATAACACCTTTGAAGTTCCAGAAACTAATTATAAGTACAGAGAAATATACCAAGGCACATTATTGGGTGCGGGTGGATTTACACCTATAACAGCAAGGAAATCTCTGAGTAAAGGAAATTATGACTTAATTGCATTCGGTCGGTGGTTTTTATCAAATCCAGACTTACCAGAACGAATCAAAAAAGGATATGAATTAAATGTATATGATCGGGACACTTTCTATGGTGGAAATGAATTAGGATATACCGACTATCCAGACTATGAAAGTGCAATAAATAGAGGTAAAAAAAAGTATAAACTAATTTCTCAATCCTCCATCGGAAGGTCATTGAGTTAATTTTTATTTAAGGAGTGTGAAATGAAGGTAGGATTTATTGGTCTTGGTAATGCAGGCGGGAAACTTGCCGGTAGTTTATTGCGCAATGGTTATGACCTAACTGTTAGAGACCTGAACGAGGAATTTGTTAGTGATTTTGTTTCAAGAGGTGCAAAAAATGCAAATTCTCCGAAAGAAATAGCTGATCAATGTGATGTGATTATAACTTGCTTACCATCTCCTAATGCATGCTCACAAGTAATGGAAGCTGATGATGGCGTGCTTGCAGGAATTGGTAGGGGAAAAATATGGCTGGAAATGAGCACCACTGATGAAGCTGAAATTCGACGTATCGGAGCCTTGGTTGAAGCTACTGGTGCTTTGCCAGTGGATTGCCCTGTGTCAGGAGGTTGTCACAGGGCTGATACGGGAAATATATCGATTTTTGCAGGTTGCTCTCGTGAAACCTTTGAGCTAGCTTTGCCAATATTAACAACTATGGGTCGTCGCATCTTGCATACTGGAGACTTGGGTTCTGCTTCTACCCTTAAAGTGATGACGAATTATTTGGCTACAGTGAACCTAGCATCAATCGCTGAGGCATTAACAACGATGAAGTTAATCGGTATGGATATGAATGTTGCTTACGAAGCGATTAAGGTTTCTTCTGGTAACTCTTTTGTTCACGAGACAGAGTCACAAGTTATTCTGAATGGGAGTCGTGATATTAGCTTTACCATGGACCTTGTCTCGAAGGATGTTGGAATTTTCAATGAATTGGCTAAGCGTAATGGACTAGATTTAGAAATCGCCCCTCTTATTGTTGATATTTTTAAGGATGGTGAGAAACGTTATGGTTCACGCGAGTTTTCGCCTAACATTATTAAAAGATTAGAAGAAGCTGCTGATGTAGAGGTTTTGGGTCGAGGCTTCCCGGCAGAAATGATTGATGATGAGCCAGAAGAATCTGGCTATGAGGTGGTAATTAAGGGTCGACAAGATTACTAGTATGTCGAAAGAAATTTATATGAATGTTGAAAATTTAATTGATCTTAATAAATATCCAATTCATCAACCTGATAGTGCTGAATATATGGAAATAGTGAAATCTGTTAAATCAGATCTTGCTGAAGATGGTTGCGCTGTCTTGTCAAGTTTTTTAAGCGTTGCGGGTCTTGACACTATTGCTAATGAAGCCGAAGAAAGGAAATCTAAAGCCTATTATGCTGATTCAAAACTTTACAATGTGTATCTATCGAATAACAACCCCGATGAGGCAGAGGATCATCCACAAAATATTTTCATGGAAAGAACTAATGGTTTTATTACGGCAGACCTATTGGGTAAAGGAACCTATTCACATATGCTTTACCACTGGCAACCTCTCAGAGAATTTCTAGCTGTCTGCTTAAGCAAGAAAAAACTCTATATTTATGAAGATCCTGTCTCTAATATGATTGTTAATCTTTGTAAGCCTGGACAAACATTTAACTGGCATTTTGATACAAATGAATTTACTATTACATTTTTACTTAGAGGTGCAGAGTCAGGTGGTTGTTTTGAGTATGTTCCAAATCTAAGAACAAAAGGTGATGAATGCTTTAACGAGGTAAAAAAAGTACTCAATGGTGATCGTTCTAGAGTAAAAAGTCTTAACTTAAATGCAGGAGATTTACAGTTTTTTTTAGGTCGTTTTTCACTGCATCGAGTAACACATAATACTGGTAATATTGATCGACTTTTATTGATTCAGTCTTTTACTGAAATGCCAGGCATTATTGGTAATCCTCAACGTGTCAAAGGCCTCTATGGTAAGACTACCAAGG
>LULS01000094.1_pt1 | contig 10630 bp, 14 predicted proteins | sample 728101 | NCBI WGS metagenome assembly LULS01 (sample SAMN03860283, study PRJNA289734) | marine metagenome | biome: seawater column; feature: ocean; material: water; isolation source: Red Sea water column Station 108 - depth 200m | place: Saudi Arabia: Red Sea | collected 2011-10-15 | depth 200 m | reverse complement strand
CAACTAGATTGATAGATGTTGACTTCAACCCCAATAGAGTATTATTGATAATTGGAAAAAGAGATATGATCAAACTGATAACAACAACTGATTGCATATCAAACCCAAACCAAAGAACAATCAATGGTGCAACTGCAACCGCAGGAAGTGTTTGTAAGAGAATTGCATACGGATAGAAACTACGTTCCAGTATCTTTGACTGACTCATGACTGCAGCTGATGTGATTCCGATAGAAATTGCCAGAAGATATCCATATAATGCTTCTTGAAAAGTAATCCAAAGTCCACCAGTAATCATATCAAAATCGGTTACAAATGCTTGTGCAACTTCAAATGGATTTGGTAACAGGAATGGCATATTATATAAACTGGCTCCTAATGACCAAGTGAATAAAAAAACTATTAACACTAAAATTGGTGGTAGTACTTTGTTTATTTCCATGATCTTAATTTTCCAGATATATCATTAACCAATTTTGAAAACTGTGCTTTAGATCTCAACATCTGATTACGTTTCCTGAAGGGAACATCAACCACATGAGTAATTTTCCCAGGCCTCGGAGACATAACTACAACCCTGTTAGATAAAAATACTGCTTCTGTCACGTTATGAGTGACAAGTATTGCAGTAAACTTTTCTTCTTTCCAGAGTGCATGAATTTCTTCCTGTAATAATTCTCTGGTCAACTCATCTACTGCTGACAATGGTTCATCTAAAAGAAGATAGTCTGGTCTTAATACCAATGCACGAGCCAATGACAATCTCATTTTCATTCCACCAGAAAGTTGATGAGGATAACTCTTTTCAAATCCCGATAGACCTACTTGCTGCAATGCCGAACTAACTCTGGAAATTCTTTCTTGCTTGGAAAATCCATCTTCCAATTCCATCAGAAGTTCGGCATTTTTTTGTACTGTTCGCCAAGGAAGTAGCGCAGCATCTTGAAAAACGAATGCACCTTTATCTGGTTTCTTCACACTACCTTGAGTAGAAATCAACCCTGCAATGATTCTCAATAAAGTAGATTTGCCACAACCAGAGGGCCCGACTATTGTGACGAACTCTCCTGTGGCAATATCTAAACTCACTTCCTTGAGTGCATGAACTTCATCAAAATTTTTAGTGACTCCTGAGACACTAATCATAATAATTCACCTTTTATTTAAAACAACCCTTCTTGAATGAAGTATCATATGATGAATGTGGATCAAAATCAGCAGGAAGTACATTTACCTCTTTCATTTGATTTGCTACTTCAACCCATCGATTAGGATCTTGACATCCAATCTTACTCCAATCAGCAGGAAGAAAATCTCTCTTCATTAATTCAATTGCATTGTTGTGAATTTCTGCATTGATTTTCTTACTCTTTGATAGAATAAAATCCCTAGTTGGTTTTGGATCTACCAATGATTTGTGAAAAGAAATACTAAGACGATCAACAACTGCCTGAACTAAAGCAGGATTTTCTTTAATCAATTTATCACTTGTAAACAATACACTATAAGGCCGATAACCTAAACTCTCTATAGTAATTTGTTCATTAGGAACATTCTTTGCATCCAACCTTGCAGGAAGGAAGAGGGAATATCCTTGTTGAAATTGATTTTTTGTTCTTGCAAATAATCCTAAATCTCCTGTCAATGGAAACTCTTTTACTTTGTTGAGGCCATACTTATGTTTAACCCATTTCCAATATGTAACCCCTATCTTTACTGCAAAAGGTCTACCATCCAAATCCTTAACAGATTTCACACCAGTATTTGGATGATATACTAATGTATATGGTACATGATTCAAATTCACAAAGATTCCCTTGAGTCCTGCACCTTTTGAATTTGCTAACATCACACTATCTGAAGCCTGAAGACCAAATTCAACTTGTCCAGATGCAACCGCAGTAGTGGTATTTACTTTTGGGCCACCTGGCTTAATTGTAATCTCAACATCATCATGATATTGATTATCAAATTGTGCTTGCCAGAATCCACTTTGATTACCTTGAGGAAACCAATCCATCAGCAATGTTACTTTTTGTTTTGAATATACAACTGTTGATAATAGAAATACAGCTACAATTAATGCTATAATTTTTTTCATTTTGTTCTCCTTATGAGATATATTATTTTATTGGAAACGGCGTAACAACACCCTTAACAAAATATTGCATTGTTTCTAATTCGGGTCTTGCAATTTCACCCTTACCAATCTTACTTCCATCTACTTTCGTTATTCCTTGATCGAAAGGAAAGTATGTACCCATTTCATCGTTAATCCAATTCATCTTAACTGTTTCAACTTTATTGATAACATCGCCAGGAACATTTTTACCCCAAGGAGAAAGTCCCACACAATTCTTTTGCAATCCCCATGCCCAACGATTTCCCATCTTGAGATTTCCTGCTGCAAGTTGATCAACAATTGTTTTGTAAAGAACATTCCAATTGAACATCATACCTGTGATATATCGATCTGGCCCATACTGTCCCATTGGTGCATCATTACCCATGCTCCACACATCTTGTCCCTCATTAGATAGTTGTTGTGCAAGAATTACTACACTTGGAGAATCGGTTGTAGTAAACAGAACATCGTTATTATGATTCGCAAGAACTTTAGCTGCATCCATATCTTTAGGTGGATCAAACCATGAATTTATCCATACTATCGAAATTTCTACATCTGGATTTACTGTTTGAGCACCAAGTGTAAGTGCATTGATATTACGAATAATTTCTGGAATTGGATGAGAACCAACTATACCAATCTTATTAGTTTTGGTCATCATTCCTGCTGCAATTCCTGTAAGGTATCGTGCTTGAAATGAATGACAAACGTAGTTATCTAAATTTGAATCATTTCCTTTATATCCTGTGGCATGCATGAAAATTGTATCGGAATGTTTCTTCGATGCCCTCACCATACCTTCCATAAATCCAAAAGATGTTCCGAAAACAATATCATGACTTCGTGCAAGTTTTCTGAAAACTTTTTCACTATCTGCTTCTGCAACAGATTCTATCATTGTTACTTTATAACCATGTTTTTGTAAAGAATCGAATCCTTGTGCGTGCCTCATTGACCAGCCACCATCGGTTGATGGCCCCACTAGAACATAACCAACTGAAGGTAATTTCTTACCAACAGCAAAAATACCAAAAAATGTTGTACAAGAAATTAGTACAACTAAAAACGTTAATAGTTTGTTCATCTTACTCCTTCCGAGCGATTAATATTTGACATATTGATACCTTCTGCATCAACTCTTTACGATACTATTATATAGGATTCCCTACCACCCCATCCGTATATGGTGGGGAGACATTTATCCTCAATGCCTCCCCTAAAAATATGAAATAACTCAGGGGATTTTTTGTTAAAAGGTAGAGATCACCCAACTCGCCGTGATTATTTTAGAGTTACTTCATACTATATATATTTTTAAAATTATGATTAGTGAAAGGCGTGCCGCTGGAACGACACTCCAGGCCCCCCACCAACCATAATATTATTTTATATCGGAGTGTTCCACCAACTTTCCCACGGAAAGTGAATCCACGTTTTGGTAGTATCTTTTGCAATCTCATTGACATAATAATGCGGCTCAAAGTTACATTCGTTGTTCCACCATAGAACAGCAAAACGAACATCCACTCCATTTACTTTTCTATCTTCGATATATTTTCTTATCTTATGAAATGTTTCACCAGAATCACATACATCATCTACGATCAATACTCGTTCATCTGTTTTTCTAGGAAGATAATCTTCCCACTCAGGAAAATCTCTTAATGCAGTTTTAATGGGCTTAAATGGTTTTTTCATCCAATGAGACATCATAACGCCTGGAGTAAGTCCTCCCCTAGATAATCCTACGATTACATTAGGATCGAACTTATCCAGAACTATTTCTCGGCAAAGAGAATTTACATCTCTTCGCATTTCTCGCCAGTCATACCAGAGTTTAGTAGTCATACTTTATATATCATTACATTCCGGGCCTCTTGTACATTTTTTCAACTGGTACTTCAAAAACCTTTAATGGAATATCTAATTTCATAAATCTTCTATCACGAATAATTGTAACTGTTACTGTATCCCCCACATTATATTCTTCTAATATATTTGACATTTCCACATGGGTATTGATCATTTTATCATTTACTGCAATCACCGTATCAAATTCTTTTATATTTTCTGGCATAGTATCTGACTTTTTCACTAGCATTCCAAATGTGCTTGGAATCTGGCCAGGTTTTGCAGTTGGATTTTCTTCATAAAGTTTTGTTCTTTGATCATCACTTGTTCCTAAACCAATTACCATTATTCCAATTGCTGGTCTGTCAACCTTCCCTTTTTCCAGCATGGTTTCAAAAGATTTCTGTACAGTATCATTTCGGATTGCAATTCCTATTCCTGCACTCTCTTTAACTTTAGAAATAATCAATGTATTAATTCCAACGATCTCTCCTTTCATATTCAGAAGGGGGCCACCCGAATTTCCAGTATTGATTGCCGCATCTGTCTGTACTGAATGTACATAAGGATGCCTTGCATATCTGTCTTCATGAGAGATCACACCCTTTGAAACAGACCACACCATTCCCATAGGATGACCCAATGCAAAAACATCTTGTCCAGATCTTATTTCTTCTGATGAAAATTTTAATTCTGGAACTGGTTCATCTTTATCGATTGCCCTGAGAAGAGCTAAATCTGCAAGTGGATCTATTCCTATGACTTCTACATCATAACTTCTCCAATCTTCTTTATTCCAAAAAAATATTTTAATAAATTTTTGGTTGTATATACAATGATAATTTGTTATTATATGTTGCAAATCAATCACAGCACCAGAACACATTGAATTCTGATTTGGATTAATATTAGGATCTTCGTTTTGACTTGCAGTAATCAATACAATAGATTCCTTTACACGATCTATAACCGTAGGAAAATCATTACTATCTTTTGTATTGTCTGATATGTTAACACTATTTGTTGCACAACTAAAAATGAATATAGAAAAACATATCAAGCAAAAAACCTGCTTGAATATTTTCATTCCTTATTCTTATCCTTGAAAAATTGTTTCTGGGTCGCTAATAGGATCTTTTTCTGATTGGTCTGGTGATGACTCTAAAGAGTCCTTCTTAGGTTCCTCTTTTTTTAAAGTTGAATTATCAATTATTGTTTCATTATCCGTCACGGTTGCATTATCATTTGGTTCTAAAATAATAATTCCTTGTAAAGTACCATGATCTGTCACACATTTCAATGCAGTTGTATAATATAAATTTCCCATTTTTGATTGGTTTACTGCCAATTGAATATATTCTACATAAGAATATTGAATTCTGATTCTATCCAAAACACAAAAACAATGTTCAATCATTGCTCTTTGTGTTTGGGGGGGCGGAATAGATCCTAAAAGAAGAGGATTTGACATTACAATCCATTTATATGTTCCTTGATAACAAGCATTCGTTGAATCAAATAAAAGTTGTGTCGGCCATCCATACTTTGATGTATCAAATCCTAATGTTTTATTATCTTCCCCCCTTACTTGACTAATCATAACCATAGCACCAAAGAAAAATAAAATCAAAAATGCTATTTTGACAAAACTTATTCCTTTAAAATATTCATCTTTATCCCACATAATACCCCACTTTCTTATTTTGCATTCTCCAATAATTTTGCTTCGAATTCTCTTAACCTTCTATAGACACTCATCAATTCAATGATGGTTGGCCATGACTTTAAAAGATATTGCATCGATCCTTCCACTCTACCAAATGCTCTTATTATTTGTTGCATCACACCAAGAGTCATTACTCCTGCAACTATTGCTGGTGCTAGGAAAACATATGCAGATAGAACATTTGCTTGTAAGTAAGCCATTCTTCCGATATTAAAATACAGATACCGCAAATAACTTAAATAGTGAATCTTCCGAACATCATCGAAAAATTCTTCAATCTTCTTTGGTCTGACAGTTCCATCATCTTCTGCAATCACAAGTATTTTTCTATATGCTGCTTCTCTTTTTTGTATGTCATATTCTACACCTACCAAACGGAGTATCCACCCCAAACCAATTAAGAATGCAGTACCACCTATTGTCCAAAGTAGCGCACCAGTAATCAATCCGTATTGCCAATCACCAAAAAAGAATATCGGAATACCCAACGACAATCCAAACAATATCGGAATGAACTGAACCAAAACCATAACTGATTCTATGAAAGATGTTCCCAAACCTTCCATGATACGAGTAAATTTTATCGTATCTTCTTGAACTCTTTGAGATGCACCTTCTATTGTTCTGGCTTGTTCATACACACTATGATACCATTCGACCATTGCTGTTCGCCATCTAAACAAATAATGAGCAGTAAAAAAACTTATTATGACATAAAGTCCAACGTATATTCCTGCTAGAGTAATAAATGAAAATAAACTTTCAAAATATTCCCCTATTGTAATTGCATTCGGAGTAGCAAGTGCTTTTTGAATCATGTCATAAAAAACACCAAACCATTCATTTATTTTTACATCTATCTTTACTTGAACCCAAAGTGATCCTAAAATAATTATTGATCCAAGCCAAGACCATAAAAACCATTTTTTGTTTGTAAAAAAATTAAACATAATAACCTTTCATAACGTTTTTATCCGTATGGTCTTTTTTCCTTATTTAATATTATATCTTCTTCATCCACACATTGTCGATAGGGTTTCTTATAATCAGTATTCCATCCTGCTCTTGTTCCCCTTTGCAATCCATCTTTATTTTTTTCCCAATAACCATAACATCCATTTGATGTTGTTGTACAACCGCCAATAACCATCCATGTTAACATAATGCAAACTAAAGCCCTTTGCATTTTTACCTCTCTAATTTATACACTTAATTGAAAACCTTTCCAATGGTCTAACACTATATGGTGGATCTATATCCCAATGATCACCATGTTTTTTATATACTTGTTTTCCTATTGAATATTTAATACACTTACTTTGATTTCTATATTGTTCTTCTATACTTATATTTTCTGTCGCAGAACATCCTAAAAATATCAAACATGGTAATATCAATTTTCTCATTCCTTGGGTGGCATCATGGTTTCATGATCCCACTCATAAAAATTCATATCTCCCCCAATTGTATATCCTCCTCCTGAATTTTTTCCTTCTTCTTGTCCGGCTCCTCCTTCATTATTTTCTCCCAACACCATATACTTTCCTTTTTCTGATTCTCCCCTCACTCCTTCCATCTGTTCGTGTGTCTTACGACTATACACTATTCGATAACTTCTAGGAACTCTATCTTTTGCTACTACCCAAAGATAAATCCAATTTGGTTCATCGACATAATGTTTAAGATAATATCCTTCTTTTGGTATTGCAAATTTTGGTAATCCTAAAATCGATTCATATGTCAAGTAAGTTGAAGATATTAAAATAAGAAGAGTAGGAATAAACCAAATTAAAAATTTAGGATCTTTCCTTCTTTCTATCAATATCCAAAGACATATGACAGACAAAACAACGAATCCGAATACTAATAATCCAATCATCTTATGGCCCCGTTCCAGAATTTTGTTGTGCTCTTCGTATCCATTGTTCTTCACTTTCCGATTCTACATCATCTATTCCTTCCATCGGCCCTGCTATTTCTATTGGTTCATCTGGAACATTCATTTGAGAAAATGCTGAAGAAAGAGAACTGCTTCCTTGATTTTGCATTACACCTCCACCAATCTGTCCAGTTGGAGTAACGTATTCTTTTTTCTCAAATGTAAATGGTGGAAGTAAATTTCCATCCTTGTCAATTCTCCATCTTACAAAAGTTTCTTCTTGTCCTTTCTTAATATATTTTTTCTCTCCCATCCATAAAATTTGATATGGATTAACCCTATGTAATTCAACCCTTACTGTGATAAAATAATCAGATGGATTCCTTCGGTCATAATTATGTGCAGAATAATAATGAGCATTTACAATCCATTCGCCAGGAATAATTCCACGAATAGATATAACTTCTCTATTAATTTTTACTGTGGTGGTAGATCCATCTGCCAATACAGTTGTGTCATTTCTAGTACCCAAATCATCTTTATCCAAGTGCATAAAATTTACTCTTGGATGTCGAAAACTTGCAATACCTCCTAATGGATCTTCTACATAAAGGTCAATGTCATCCTTTGCTCCTGCATCCCATTCTAAGACAACAACAAATTCAGCTCTTCTATCAAAATCTTTTTTCTTTGCTTCTGGTTTTATCAATAAAAAGGCAATAATAAAAAGGAAAGCAAACCCAACAAGAATGTTAAAAAGCAGATCAGTGAAACCAATTGTAGATTTAAATCTTTCATTATTCATTCAGTGCTACTTCAAGATTTACCAGTTGAACCTTAATAATAAGAGAGCATACTAATCCAACCAATGTTGTATAAAGTGCCGTGCTCATTCCTACTGCCATACTTGCAAGTGCTTCTTGTAATGTTGCTTGATTCGTAACATCTACATTTGCAAATGCTGTTCCTAACATTAAAAGAAATCCTGTTACAGTACCTACCATACCAAGAGCAAGACATGTTTCCGCAATAAACCAACCTACATCTGGTTTTTGATCATAGTCACCCAGTACGTTTACAAGATATGTTTTATTTCCTATCCAAACAGATGTACATGCAAATATAAAAATAATAAGAAAACTCAATCTAGTTACATCGGCTTGATACAAGTGTTTGTGTAACTCAAAATAAATACATGTTCCCAAACCTAATATTGAAAGACATACTATCAGCCACCATTTAAGTAAAGAAGTCATCAGCTAAAAACCTCATTTAGTTGTCGATTTACTCTAACAAAAGTTGTACACTTCGGAAGAGCTTTTAATGTTTGTGCCCCTGCATATGTACAAGAACTTCTTAAACCTCCAAGTATTTCTTCTATGGTTTTTTTAACAGAACCACGATAAGGAACTTGTACAACCTTACCTTCACTTGCTTTATATTGTTTCTTTTCTCCATAATGTTTCACTTGTGCTTCTTCAGAGGACATACCATAGAAAATCATATAACCTTCTTCAATCTCACCTTGACACTCATCGTGCCCCGCTAACATACCACCTAACATTACAAAATCGGCTCCACCACCGAATGCTTTTGCAATGTCGCCAGGAGAAGTGCAACCACCATCACTCATTACGTGACCTTCCAATCCGTGGGCTGCATCTGCACATTCTATTACACATGAAAGTTGTGGATAACCTACACCTGTCATTTTGCGTGTAGTGCAAACAGATCCTGGCCCAATTCCTATTTTTACAACATCAGCTCCTGCAAGAACAATCTGCTCTGTAGCTTCAGGAGTACATACATTTCCTGCAACAATAATTGAATTGGAGTGTTTCTCTCTTACTTTATTTATAAACGTGAAAAATCTTTCAGTATATCCATTTGCAATATCAATACATATCCATTTGGGAGAATCAAATTCCAATTCATCATCAAGACCTATGGTTTTCATTAAAAAATTTAATTTATCGTTATTTGGAAAATTTTCAAACTTACACAATGCAGTAAGCATATTATATTTTGACAATACTTCTGCTATCTCAAGTGTTCCAGTATGATCCATATTAGATGCAACTATTGGAACACCCTTCCAAATATGTTTAGAATATTTAAAAGTAAAATTTCTATCTAATTCTGCATTTTTACGAGAAATAAGAGTTGATCGTTTTGGACGAATCAGAACATCAGTAAAATCAAGTTTAACATCTTCTTCTATTCTCATTTTATTTCCTAGACAAAAAAAATGGGAAGAGGTCTACAAGACCACTTCCCACCTTTATTCATTAACAATTATCGAGATTCTACTTTTTAGAGTAGATACCCCAAAGAACCCATACAGCTACGAGTCCGACTAATCCTTCACTTCCAAGTTGCTTGACTAGCCCAACCACTGATCCGACCACATCCAATCCAAGGAAAGGAACAGCAGCTCCGAAAATAATTTGAAGGACTACTCCCAATGCAATGATAGCAAGTCCTATTTCTGTTAGGCTGCGAATCCAACCTAATGCTTTATCTACCATATAAAACCTCCATAGTAGTTAAAAGAATGTAATTATATTTATGTTTTCCTAAGTTCTATCCATGATATCGGAAATAATCTTTCACACTCCTTATCGATTAAATTTGCAACAATACGTGTTTCGTATTGTGCATCCAAAGCACACCTCAGATTGCAAACCCTAGCAAATGCATAAAGTGTACCACTCCAATACCACTCCGTCATCATACTTTGTGGTAAAATCATTCGTGCTTGTTCTGGTGCAACACCAGCATCAATCATTCGATTATAATTTTTAAGTGCTCTAAGTTCAACCGCCGTTTTCAATGCACTTGTTCTAGTACTTCTATCTATCCATTCTAAATTTTCTTCACTTGATCCTTGTTTTTTATCTACTGGTTTACCTCTCCATATATCTACTTCGTAAAACTCTGGTTCATAATCTACGTATCTTCGACTGATTTCATTCCACGTTAAACCCACTTGATGTTTAACAAGTTGTCTTGCAACAAATACAGGAGCCTTAATACGAAATTGTAA
>LULS01000309.1_pt1 | contig 10638 bp, 8 predicted proteins | sample 728101 | NCBI WGS metagenome assembly LULS01 (sample SAMN03860283, study PRJNA289734) | marine metagenome | biome: seawater column; feature: ocean; material: water; isolation source: Red Sea water column Station 108 - depth 200m | place: Saudi Arabia: Red Sea | collected 2011-10-15 | depth 200 m | reverse complement strand
GCTATATTTACTTTCTCATCTTCTGTGTAACCTGGCAGTCTTATTATCTCCATACGGTCTAGTAAAGCTGGGGGTATATTCATACTGTTTGCAGTACAAACAAACATGACATCCGATAAATCGTAATCGACTTCTAAGTAATGATCGTTGAAAGTATGATTTTGCTCTGGATCAAGAACTTCTAACAAAGCAGAAGCGGGGTCGCCTCTAAAATCCATTCCCATCTTATCCACTTCATCTAATAAAAATAGAGGATTTTTCACTCCTGATTTTGAAAGCTTTTGTAAGATTCTTCCAGGCATAGATCCAATATAAGTCCTACGGTGACCTCTAATTTCTGCCTCATCTCTTACGCCTCCAAGAGACATTCTTATAAATTTTCTATTAGTAGCTCTTGCGATTGACTCACCTAACGAAGTCTTACCTACGCCTGGAGGGCCCACCAAACATAGAACAGGTCCCTTTAATTTTTTAACTCTTTTTTGTACAGCTAAATATTCCAGTATCCTTTCCTTTACTTCTTCCAAACCATAATGATCAGCTTCTAAAACTTCGCTGGCCTTTTTAAGGTCACCTTGAATCCTACTTTTTTTCTTCCAAGGAATGCTAACAATCCAATCTATATAGCCCCTGACCACTGAAGCCTCAGCCGACATTGGGGACATCATCTTGTATTTTTGTAATTCAGTGAGAGCTTTCTGTTCTGCTTCCTTTGACATACCGGCTTCTAGAATCTGTTTTTCTAAGACTTCTGCCTCTTCAGAATCATCTAGCTCACCTAGTTCCTTTTTAAGAGCTTTCATTTGTTCATTCAAATAATATTCTTTCTGGCTTTTCTCCATTTGTTTTTTTACGCGCCCTCTTATCTTTTTCTCAACTTTTGTTAAATCTAATTGGGATGCCAGATGGGAAAGAATCTTCTCGGCTCTATCTTTCAGAGAAAAGGTTTCAAGAATGTCTTGCTTTTCCTTCAGATCAACTGACAAGTGCCCAACTAGAGTATCAGAGAGTTTACTTAACGAATCGATTGAATTAACTGTAGACAAAACTTCCGGTGTAGCCTTCCTTGTTACCTTTACATATTCTTGAAAATTCTTTCTCAAGCTAGGAACATATTTTTTTAAATCTTTAGTTTCTTCTTCCTCTTCAAGTGGACTTACATCGGCAGCGTAGTAGTCTTTGTAGTCTTTTATTTCATTAAGTTTGGCCCTTTGGAATCCTTCAACTAGAACCTTTACTGTTCCATCAGGAAGTTTTATTAACTGTAATATTGTGGCAATGGTTCCAACTTCATAAATATCATTAAGGTTAGGATCATCTTTTTGTGGATCTTTTTGAGCCACAAGCATTATCTGTTTATCCGCTGCCATGGATGCCTGTAAAGCAACAATCGACTTTTCTCTACCCACAAATAATGGCGTTACTACTGAAGGAAAAATAACCACATCTCTTAATGGTAAAAGAGGTAGATTTTCTGTTCTTGGATTAGACATATTTAGTTTTATTCAATGATTAAATTAACCGCTCTTTTTTTCTTCCGTGCTCTCATAGACCATTAAAGGTTCATTCTCACCCTGTATTACAGAGGCATCTAGAACTACTTTTTGTAGATTGGATTCAGAAGGCACTTTATACATTGTTTCCATTAAAATTCTTTCAATAATTGATCGCAATCCTCTGGCACCAGTTTTTCTTTCCATTGCCTTTTTTGCAATCTCGTGGAGAGCTTCTTCTCTAATATCCAGTTCTACTCCCTCCATTTCAAATAAACGTTTAAATTGCTTCGTTAAAGCATTTTTTGGTTGAGTTAGTATCTTGACTAAAGCTTCTTCATCCAACTCCTTAAGGGTGGAGGTTACTGGAAGTCTTCCTACAAATTCAGGTATTAAACCGTATTTTATAAGATCTTCTGGTTGCACCTGGCTAATTAGTTCATCTGATTTGCCTGACTGGTTGATTGAAGTAACTGTGGCTCCAAAACCAATCCCGGTTTCTTCACATCTATGCCTGATAATGTTCTCAAGACCTGAAAATGCACCTCCACAGATAAAAAGGATATTTGATGTATCAACTTGCAAGAACTCTTGTTGAGGATGTTTTCTCCCTCCTTGCGGTGGAACCGAAGCAACTGTCCCTTCTATTAATTTTAAAAGGGCTTGTTGCACTCCTTCCCCAGAAACATCCCTTGTTATAGAGGGGTTGTCAGATTTTCGTGCAATTTTGTCTATCTCATCTATGTAAACAATACCCAGTTGCGCTCTTTCAATATCGTAATCACATTTTTGAAGTAGCTTTTGAATGATATTCTCGACATCTTCTCCAACATACCCAGCCTCAGTAAGTGTTGTTGCATCTGCAATTGTGAAAGGTACATCAAGTAGTCTAGCTAAAGTTTGAGCTAGTAATGTCTTTCCAGAACCAGTTGGGCCTAACAGTAAAATATTACTTTTTGTTAGCTCAACATCTTCTGTTTCATCTTTTTTTGTTTCTTCTCTAAGTCTTTTGTAGTGGTTGTAAACAGCTACTGAAAGGTTCTTTTTAGCGTCCTCCTGACTGATCACATATTCATCTAATCTTTCTTTAATTTCTTTTGGTACTAGAAAACTCTCTTCCTCGGAAGTGTCGGCTGCTTCATTTATCTCTTCTTGAATAATGTCATTACAAAGATCTATACACTCGTTGCAGATATAAACAGATGGTCCAGCTATTAATTTTCTTACTTCATTTTGGTTTTTACCGCAAAAGGAACAAAAAAGTAACTTTTCTTCGTTATTGTCTTTTTTATCTGCCATTATTTCTCTAAGTCCTGGTTTTCATGACGCTGTCAATGAGTCCATATTCAACTGCTTCCTCTGGAGACATGAAATTATCTCTATCACTATCTTCTGCAATTTTATCTATGTTTTGGCCTGAATGAGTAGAAAGAATAGTGTTTAATTTTTCTTTAATAGATAGTATTTCTTGTGCATGTATTTCAACGTCACTTGCTTGTCCTTGAAAGCCTCCCATTACTTGATGTATTAAAACTCTAGAATTTGGCAAAGCATGTCTTTTCCCTTTTGCGCCTCCGGTTAAGAGTACTGCACCCATACTAGCTGCTTGACCAACACATAAGGTGCTTACATCAGGTTTTATGAACTGCATAGTATCGTATATAGAAAGACCAGCAGTGACAGAGCCACCAGGAGAATTAATGTACAGAGATATGTCTTTATCAGGATTCTCTGCTTCTAAAAAAAGCATTTGGGCGACTACTAAATTTGCTCCAATATCTTCGACAGGACCCGTTAAAAAGATCACTCTCTCTTTAAGCAATCTAGAATAAATATCATAAGCTCTTTCCCCCCTAGGAGTTTGTTCTACCACCATTGGTACCAATTGATTGATAGAAGTTGTGTCTTTTGTACTATTCATACCTATTATTTAATACTATTTTGGGTTAAAGGGTAAAAATTCAAGCCCCTTGCTTACCAGTGACACATTCTTCATAAGTTAGTTCCTCCTCAACTGCGCTAGCTTCAGATAAGAGAATTTCTACAACTTGCTCCTCTAAAGAGATGGATTCAATACCCCTTAATTGTTCTTCGTTTGAGTAAAACCAGTTAACTACCTGTTGAGGTTCCTTATACATTGCAGCACGATCTTCAATTATTTTTCTTACCCTGTCTCCATCTGCCTTAATGCTCTTCTCTTCAATTATCTTGTTTAAAATTATACCTACACTAACTCTTTTCTTTGCTTCTTCTTCAAAAGTTTCTTTGGGAAAAAGATCTTCTTTTAAGTCCTTTGGATCCATGCCTACTCTTCTAGCAGCATCTTCTCTCATATTGTTTATTTCTGACTCTATCATTGCACTAGGAACCTCAAAAACATTAGCTTCCCTTATTGAATCTAATACACTGGCTTTACTTTTATTTTTTAAAAGATTTTCTAGATCTTCCTGTAATTTTGTCTCTATATCTTTTTTAAATTCATCCAAGTTTTCAGCCACGATCCCAGTCGACTTAAAAAACTCTTCATTTAACGCTGGGAGTTTAGGCTTAAGAACCTCTTTTACTTCAACACTAAAAACTACATCTTTGGAGGCTAAATCTTTTTTTCCGTAATCCTCCGGGAAAGTTAGCACTAAATCCTTTTTATCAGATGTTTTTAGCCCTATTAGCCCTTCTTCAAAACCTTCAATCATTGATTTAGATCCAATTTCTACAACAAAATCTTTTGCTGATCCGCCTTCAAATTCTTCATTCTCAATTTTTCCAATAAAATCAATTTTGATTTGATCTCCTGAAGAGGCATTATCTTCCTTTGATTCCCAAGAGCACATCCGTTTTCTTATGTTTTCTATAGTTTTATTTACATCTTCTTCAGTGACTGAACTCACAGTTTTTGTATAGCTCAGCCTACTTAAGTTACCTAGAGAGATTTCCGGATAAACTTCAAAAGTTGCTCTAAAGATGACATCCTTTTCTATTTCTATCCGTTCAGGTATTAAGTTGGGTCGGCCTACAGGTTTTAAATTTTGTTTTTCCACTACTTCATAAAATTTCTTGATTACTGAGTCATTAATCACATCTTGCCTTATCTCAGGTTCATACATTTTTTTAACTACATCCAATGGAGCTTTACCTTTCCTAAAGCCTTTAATTTTTGCCGTTTTTTGTGCTGTATTTAGCTTACTCTTAACTTGTTTCTCAATTTCATCTGCAGCAACTGAAATAGTAAGACTTTGCTCTACCTCATTTTTATTTCCAAAAGAGAATCTCATATTCTTTTCCTATGTATTTTGGGGTGGGTGATGGGGCTCGAACCCACGACCACTGGCACCACAAGCCAGAGCTCTACCAACTGAGCTACACCCACCAATTTTTTGGCATTCTATCATTTAACCAATAGGAAACTTAAAGAGGCTCTTAAATTTAAACAAAAATTTATTGTCTAGTGGATTTCAAAGGAATCTATAGATTCGTCCACATTGCTGTCTTGAGTAAGAACATCTTCAACATCCGCTAGATCTGGGCCTTCCCAGCATAAAGCTAATAAGTCATTTAAGGTCTCATCTTCTCCCTGAATAAAAGCTTCTACTGAGCCATCTGATGCATTCCGAACCCAGCCAAATACGCCTTTTTTTTCTGCACTTTTTTTCATCCAGTTCCTGAAGCCGACTGCTTGGACCCTACCGTAAATACTTATATGAAGAGCAATCATTAATCTAACTACAGCCTTAGTGATTATTAAAAAATAAATCTATGAGAAAAATATAATATTCAAAGCACTTTTAATCAACTTCTTAGAGTGTTTTTTCGAGGATGGCCTCCTCGGCAGGACTCGAACCTGCGACCCACTGCTTAGAAGGCAGTTGCTCTAATCCAACTGAGCTACGAGGAGATTATGAAATTATATAAAAAAATATGCCAGCTAGCTTTAAAGATATTTTTGGTCTTAAAGTTAACAACATCTGCTACTGGTTAAAAATTAAACTGCTCTAGAAGCCAAAAAAGGTTTAACTTCTATATTGGGTTGCTTTTTAATCATGAGATCAGCTAATACATCTCCTGACCCCATAGCTAAAGTCCAACCTGAATGCCCATGACCAGTATTAACGAATAAACCTGATATTTTCGTAGGTCCTATGTAAGGCATGCCGTCCGGACTCATTGGCCTAAATCCATACCACAAAGAACCTTTATCAAGATCTAACTTGGACGAAATAGATGGGTAAATACTCTCTAAAGTTTTATAAAGGTAATCTATTCTTTTTTGATGAATATCTTCATTAAAGCCAGCAAATTCAGCCGTTCCTGCTACCCTTAATGAGTAACCTAATGGGGTAAAAGCTGTATGGATCCCCTCATCTATAATAGGCATTTTTGGAGTGTCTTTCAGCATTGAAGTATCTAAAGTCAATGAATAACCTTTAACTGGTTTAACAGGTAAATTTAATCTAGTGTTTTTTAATAAATTACTTGTCCAACTGCCTGAAGTCAGTACTACTCTTGAAGCTTTTATTTCGACTCTATCTGTAACCACTGAGTTTACTTTTCTTTTATTAAAATGAATCCTTTTAACTTCAGTATTTACATGAATTCTACCTCCCTTTTCCCTTATAACTGTTTCCAATTCCTTACAGAATTTATAAGCATCTCCAGTCTCATCATCGGGAAAAAATATTCCTCCAGGAATCTTACAAGACACATCGCTCAAAAGGGGTTCTTGCTCTACCACTTCCTGATTGGTAAGAACCTTAAAAGTTAAACCTAGGTCATTCAATCTCTCAGTATTTTTTGAAGCTTTATTGAAGCTTGATTCATTACGGAAAATTTTCATGGTGCCTACTGTAGAATGGTCATAATTTAATCCATATTTCTCTCTTGTCTGTTTTGTAAGTTCCAAGCTGTGTTGTGCAAGTTTGCATATGTTTTCCGTGTTAAAACGGTATTTAGATTTAGAAGAATTAAGCAAAAACCTTAGCCCCCAAAAAAATAGAGAAGGTATCTGGTTTAGCTTTAAAAGCATGGGGGAATCTTTTTTACCTATCCCTGAGAGTATATTCACTATATCAGCCATAGAATTCCAAGGAGCTGCTTGTGAAGGAGTTAACATTCCTGCATTCGCAAAACTAGTTTGAGTCGCTACTCCTGAACTTTTTTCTAATAACAGAACCTCTTCTCCTCTGTCTAACAGTGCATTGGCGGTGGCAAGTCCTTGCAACCCTCCCCCGATGATAATTATTGGATCCTCTTTCATTTCCTTAAGCCTGGTCGGGGCAGCAGGATTTGAACCTGCGACCACTATTCTAGTTGGTGAAGATCCCGCTTCTGCGACTTATGTCAAAATGAAAGGAAATGCATGTGAAAGAATTGGAATGCATTCACTTAAAGTAGAATTACCATCATCTACTTCAACCTCACAGCTACTAAAAGAAATTTCTAACTTAAATACAAACCCAGAGGTCCATGGAATACTGTTGCAACATCCAGTTCCAGAACAAATAGATGAAAGAGAATGTTTTGATGCTATCGCCCTAGACAAAGATGTGGATGGGGTAACCTGTCTAGGTTTTGGCAACATGTCCATGGGAGAATCTGCTTACGGCTCTTGTACACCACAGGGTATCATGAGACTTCTAAAGCATTACCAAATAGATATCGCTGGAAAACATGCTGTTGTGGTAGGAAGAAGTCCTATTCTAGGAAAACCAATGGCTATGATGTTATTAAATGAAAACGCAACAGTTACAGTCTGCCATTCTAAAACACGGAACCTTGATGGGCATATTAAAAAAGCGGATATTTTAGTAGGCGCTGTAGGCATTCCTAGATTTATTAAATCAGAATGGATTAAAGAGAATTCTGTGGTTATAGATGCTGGATACCATCCTGAAAAATGCGGTGACATTGACTTAGATCAAATAGAAAACAAATGTTTAGCCTATACTCCTGTTCCTGGAGGGGTTGGCCCCATGACAATAAATACTTTATTAATGCAAACTGTTGAAGCTTGTGAGAAAGCTATTCAGAAATGACCTTATTGATATTTTCTTGTAATCTATCTTAACTATGGAAAACAATTTGCCTCATTACGATGTAGTAGTAGTTGGTGCTGGAATTTCAGGTATCGGTGCTGGACATCATTTACAAGAGAAATGTCCTGATAAAACTTTTATTATTTTTGAGGGCAGAGAAAGCTTTGGAGGAACCTGGGATTTATTCCGCTACCCTGGTATAAGGTCTGACTCTGATATGCACACAATGGGCTATAGATTTAAGCCTTGGGTTGATGATAAATTTATTGCAGATGGTCCTTCTATCCTTAACTATTTAGAAGAAACCATCTCAGAAAATAACCTGCAAGAAAAGATTATTTATCAGCATAAAGTTTTAAGTTCTAGCTGGTCCTCTACAGAATCTAAATGGACTTTAGAGGTTGATAACCTTAAATCAGGAATAGTAGATAAATACACTTGTAATTTTCTGTTGATGTGTGGTGGTTATTACAACTATGAAGGTGGTTATGATCCAGATTTTAAAAACGAAGACCTGTTTGAAGGATCAATAATCCATCCCCAAAAATGGCCTGAAGATCTAGATTATGAAAATAAAAATGTTGTGATTATTGGCAGTGGAGCTACTGCGGTAACTATAGTTCCAGCTATGGCAGATAAAGTAGAGCATATTACTATGCTGCAAAGATCACCTACCTACTTTATGTCTGCACCTGATAAAGACATGATAGGAAATTTCCTAAAGAAAATATTCCCGCAGAAATTGGCATTTTTCTTAACTAGATGGAAAAACATCCTGTTAGGAAACTTTTTTTACAATAGGTGTGTAAAAAATCCTGACAAAGTAAAAGAGATGCTTATTAATGGTGTAAGAGATCATCTTGGTGAAGATTTTGATATAGAAAAGCACTTTACTCCAAAATACAAGCCTTGGGATGAAAGACTTTGTTTTGTTCCTAATGCCGATTTTTTTGAGGCCATGAAAGCTGGAAAAGCATCGGTAGTTACTGATCAAATTGATGAATTTACAAAAAGTGGAATTAGACTTAAATCTGGTGAGGAACTTTCAGCTGACATAATAATTAAGGCCACTGGTTTGAATTTACAATTCCTTAATGGAGTAGATGTCACTGTAGATAACTCCAAGGTGGATATATCTAAGAAATTAACCTTTAAAGGGAAGATGTTTAGCAACATACCTAATCTTGCAGTCAGCTTTGGGTATGCGAGAGCCAGCTACACATTGGGTGCAGATTTAAGTTCAGAATTCGTTTGTAGACTTCTAAATTATATGAATAAAAATGGTTATGATTCTTGCACTCCTGTACCTAGTGAAGGCGTGGAATCGGAAGGTACTATGTTGAATCTGTCTTCTGGGTATGTAAAAAGAGCCGTAGATAAAATGCCGAAACAAGGGTCGAGAGCTCCTTGGCAAGGGAACCAAAGCTATCTTGCAGATGTTGCTCAGGTTAGGTGGCGGTCTATCAAAAATGAAGACCTACAGTTTAAAAGCGCTAACTAAAGCAAAGATAAAAACTACTTCCAGTAACGGTCTTTAAGAAGTCTTTTATATAGCTTGCCGGTAGGGTGTCGAGGCAATTCTTCTTCAAAGTCTACAGATTTAGGGCATTTAACAGAAGAAATCTTCTCTTTACAGAAGGCTATTAACTCAGCCTCCAATTCAGGCCCAGCTTCTGACATATCTGCAGGTTGAACTACTGCCTTTACTTCCTCTCCCATTTCTGAATGAGGTACTCCAAATACTGCAACATCTGTTACTTTTGGATGCATAATGAGGGCATCTTCTGTTTCCTTAGGATAGATATTTACACCTCCAGAAATAATCATAAAAGCTTTTCTGTCTGTCAAATACAAATAGCCCTCTTCATCTACATAACCTATGTCGCCTAAAGTACTGTAGCCTTGCTTAGAAATTGCGCCTTGGGTTTTTTCTTTATCATTATGGTATTCAAAAGAGGTTGCAGTTTCTCCACCAAAATAAATTCCGCCGGCTTCGCCTGCTTGAAGTTCATTACCTTCGTCATCAAGTATATGAAGTTCACCGACCAAAGGTCTTCCGACTGTGCCTTTATGCTCCATCCATTCTTCAGAATTTACTATAGTCATGCCATTGAACTCTGTCCCTGCATAATATTCATAAATAATTGGGCCCCACCACTCAATCATTTTCTCTTTTACTTCTATGGGACATGGAGCAGCTGCATGAATAGCTACCTTATGTGAAGATAGATCATAAGCTGTTCTGACTGACTCATCTGTTTTAAGAAACCTTACAAACATTGTAGGGACCCATTGAGAATGGGTTACTTTATAATCTTGAATTGCCTTCAATGCAGCTTCAGGGTCAAACTTTTCCATCACAATTGAAGTTCCGCCAAGCGATAGAAATCCTGTATTGAACCCCATAGGAGCTGAGTGGTATAGAGGAGCAGGAGATAAATAAACTGTGTTTTCATCACCTCCATAAATTCCTTCGACTACCCTCCCCAAACCAAGATCATCTTCTTCTTGAGTATAAGGAAGAGGATTTAATTGTAATTCTCTATAAATACCTTTAGGTCTTCCTGTTGTTCCAGAAGAGTAAAGCATGGAGCCACCTTGACACTCATCTTTTACAGACTCTTTTGGCATGGAAGCTATACTTTCTTCATAGGACTCATAACCCGATGAAGTTCCATCCAACATAAACTTTTTTACACCGCTTAAAGCTTCTTCTAGATTAACCGCAGTCTCTTCTAAAAATTTAGAGGTAATAAAGATTTTAGCCTCGCAATCCTTAACTATGTATTCAACTTCAGCTGCCTGCAATCTCCAACTTATCGCTGTATACCTAAGACCACTCCTCCAAGCAGCAAAGGCTATTGGGAAAAAAAGATGATGGTTTTCTAACATAAAGGCTATTGAGTCTCCAGGTTTTAGACCTAGAGATCTGAATAACTGAGCTCCTTGATTTGATAAATCGTTTAATTCACCGTGTGTAATGGTTTTACCGCTAGACAACATTACTATTGCCGGTTTATCAGGAAATTTTTTTCCGTTAACTCCTGGATGCATATTTCTTCCTTATAAAATTACTTTTTGAAATAATATTTACAGATATTGCCATACAATAGAAT
>LULS01000588.1_pt1 | contig 10642 bp, 9 predicted proteins | sample 728101 | NCBI WGS metagenome assembly LULS01 (sample SAMN03860283, study PRJNA289734) | marine metagenome | biome: seawater column; feature: ocean; material: water; isolation source: Red Sea water column Station 108 - depth 200m | place: Saudi Arabia: Red Sea | collected 2011-10-15 | depth 200 m | reverse complement strand
GTAACAGGTGATGTGACAGGAAATGCTGATACTGCAACTGCACTTGCATCTGGTAGTACCATAGGAATGACAGGAGATGTTTCTTGGACTTCTGCATCTTTTACTGGTTCTGGAAATGTTACTGGAACTTCTACAATCCAAACAGATGCAGTAGAAACCGCAATGATTGAAGACGATGCAGTAACTTATGCTAAAATACAAAATGTTTCTGCAACTGATAGAATACTTGGAAGAGATAGTTCTGGAGCAGGTGTAATAGAAGAAATCACACCAGCAAATTTACGAACCATGCTCAATGTTGCAGATGGTGCAAATGCATACACTCATCCAAATCATTCAGGTGATGTAACATCTTCTGCTGATGGAGCACAAACAATTGCAAATGATGCAGTAACCTTTGCAAAAATGCAGAATGTTGCAGCTAATTCATTATTGGTGAGAGATGCAAATAGTTCTGGTGATTTGTCAGAACTTGCAGTTGCAGATACGAAGATTATAATTGGTGACGGAACAGGATTTGGTGCATTTGCTCTTTCTGGTGATGTTACCATGACTAATGGTGGTGCAGTTACAATTGCAAATGATGCTGTTGAACAGGCGATGATTGCAGATGATGCTGTCGGTGCAGACCAACTCGCATCAAATGCAGTTGTCAATGCAAGTGTAGCATCTGGAGCTGCAATTGCGTTTAGTAAAATGGAAAATTTGACTGCAAGTAAAGTATTGGTTTCGGATGGAAATGGAGATGTTTCTGCAAGTGCAGTAACTTCAACAGAAATTGCAGTTTTGGATGGTGGTACTTCTGCAACATCTTACAAAGTTGGCTGCAGTAGATGCAACAGCTGCAGAACTTAATATCATGGATGGTGGAACTTCTGCAACATCTACCACAGTTGCAGATGCAGACAGAGTAGTATTGAATGATAATGGTACAATGGTACAAGTTGCAGTAACAGATCTTTCTGCATATTTTGATGATGAAATTACTGCGATGCCCAATCTGGTTACGACAGCTGCAACTACTGTCGGTGCATTAAATTCAGGATCAATCACTTCTGGATTCGGAACAATTGATACTGGTTCTTCTACTATTACAACTACTGGATTAATTTCTGGTGGATCTCTTGATATAGATCATGTTTTGATTAATGGTACAACCATTGGTCATACCGATGATACTGATCTCATAACAGTCGCAGATGGAAAAGTGACAGTTGCAGGAGAACTTCAAGCAACGACACTTGATATTGGCGGAACGAATATTACTTCAACTGCAGCCGAACTCAATCTTCTTGATGGATCTTCGGCAGGAACAGTAGTCAATTCCAAAGGAGTAATTTATAGTGGAACAGGAACGATTGCTGGAACTCTTTCCACGGCCGCACAAGGAAATGTTACTTCTCTTGGTACATTAACTACACTTACCGTTGATGATATTATTATTAATGGAACAAATATTGGACATACGAGTGATTCAGATGCAATTGCAATTGCATCAAATGGAAATGTAACTATATCTCAAGATCTTTTAGTATCTGGTGATTTTACAATAAGTGGAACAACGACAACAGTAAACAGTACAGTCACTACGGTTGTTGATCCAATTATGACTCTTCAAACTGCAACTGGTGGTGGTGCATTGAGTTCGGATACAAATAAGGATGTTGGTCTTGCACTTCAGTATCATACAGGATCGGCTGCAAAAACTGCATTTCTTGGATACGATGATTCGGCAGGAAAATTAACTTTTGTGCCCGATGCAACTATTAGTTCAGAAGTTGTATCTGGAACGAAAGGAACTATTGTTGCAAATCTTGAAGGTGCAGTAACAGGAGATGTTACAGGAAATGCAGATACCGCAACCACACTCGCAAATGCAAGAACATTGGGGGGAGTATCTTTTGATGGATCTGCAAACATTAATTTGCCTGGAGTGAATACATCGGGAAATCAAGATACATCTGGAAATGCAGCTACTGCAACTGCACTTGCAACTGGTAGAACAATAGGAATGACAGGAGATGTGGTTTGGACTTCTGCATCTTTTACTGGTTCGGGAAATGTAACTGGTGCTGCAACAATTCAAGCAGGAGCAGTTGAAAATTCTATGCTTGCAGATGATGCAGTTGGTGCAGATGAACTTGCATCGAATGCTGTTGTAACTGCAAGTATTGTTGATGCTAATGTGACTAATGCAAAACTCAATATAGATTATACAGTTTCTACTAACAGTAATACAATAGGAACTGCACCAACAATTGCAAGTGGAACTGCTGCTCAAACAGAAATCACTCTCAAAAAAGTAAATTCGTCAACTACATATGGTATTAATGATGTTTTAGTGTTTTTAAATGGTGTGTGTTTAGAACCAACCAATGATTATTATTTACCAGTATCGGGTTAAAATATGCCAGAACACGGAACTTACTTAGGAAATCCTCTTTTAAAATCTGCATACGTTCATCAAGATTGGACGGAAGAACAGGTTGGTGAATTTATTCGTTGTCAACAAGATCCTCTTCATTTTGTCAATCAACATATAAAAATTGTTTCGGTTGATGAGGGATTAATTGAATTTAATGTTCGTGATTATCAAGAGGACATGATTAACAAATTTCACAATGATCGATTTGTGATTTGTAAAATGGCCAGACAATCTGGTAAATCAACTACAATTCTTGCATACCTTCTTCATTATATTATTTTTAACGAGAATGTTTCAGTTGCAGTCCTTGCAAACAAAAAAGCAACTGCAATGGAACTTCTTGGTAGACTACAACTTGCATACGAACATATGCCAAAATGGTTGCAACAAGGAGTTTTGATTTGGAATAAAGGAAACATTGAACTAGAAAATGGCTCGAAAATTCTTGCTAGTTCTACTTCTGGATCTGCAATTCGAGGTGGTTCGTTCAATATCATTTTCTTAGACGAATTTGCGTTTGTTCCTCAAAATATTTCTGAAGAATTTTTCAGTTCAGTATATCCTACTATTTCTTCTGGTAAGACTACAAAAGTATTCATCGTTTCTACACCAAACGGAATGAATATGTTTTACAAGTTGTGGACAGATGCAGAAGAAGGAAATAATGATTATACTCCTATTTCAGTACATTGGTCACAAGTTCCAGATCGTGATGAAAAATGGAAGGCTGATACGATTCGGAATACTTCTGAACGACAATTTCAACAGGAATTTGAATGCTCATTCTTGGGGAGTTCTAATACTCTTATCTCAACTGAAAAACTTATGTCTATGCCGTTCAAACATCCAGTTTATGCACACGAAGGATTGGATGTATATCAAGAACCAATTACCAATCACACTTATGTAATGATATGCGATGTGGCTAGAGGAGTTGGTTTAGATTATTCTGCATTTTCAGTATTTGATGTTACAAAACAACCATACCGTCAAGTTGCGAAATATCGAAAAAATGATATTTCTGCAATGTTGTATCCAAATATAATTTTCACAACTGCACAGAAGTATAATGATGCATTTGTTCTTGTAGAAGTGAATGACATTGGACAACAAGTGGCTGATATTCTCTATCATGATCTAGAATACGAAAACATGATGATGATTACAATGCATGGAAGAAATGGACAACAAATTGGGGGTGGTTTTGCAAAAAACGTATCAATGGGAATTCGGACTACTAAACAAGTCAAAAGAATTGGATGTGCGACACTCAAAGATCTTATTGAAAGAAATAACTTATTAATTGATGATTTTGATACAATCAGTGAATTAACAACATTTATTGGAAAGAGTACTTCATGGGAAGCGGATGAGGGGTGCCACGATGATTTGGTAATGACTTGTGTACTTTTTTCTTGGTTAGTACAACAACGATATTTTAGAGAAATGACTGATCAAGATATTCGTGAAAAAATGTTTGCAGAACAAATGAAAATAATAGAGGAAGAATTAGTTCCTTTTGGAATTATTAATGATGGAAACGATCCAGATGAATATGTAATTCCTGGCGATGATAGTGCTTGGAAACCGGCCGGGGATAAAAATCAATTTGAATATTTTTAAATATATCCATTTTTTTTAGTTTCAGATTTAAATCCAAAATCATCTTCTTCTTCCGTTCTTTCAGTGACTAATAATGCAAGAAGAGCATCTATTTCATTTTCTAATTCTGGTCTTATATTACGGAGTCGATATAGAAATTTAACACTCTCTTTTTCTATCATTTCTCTACTAACACGCACAGAAGTATAACTTTTTTTGTTTTGACTTTTGGTTTGAAGTTCAAGATGCTCTGGATTGACACAACCATTGTTTTCACAGGTTTGATGAACAACCATGTTTTCTGCAATAGTTCCATTGTGCAATAGGTATGCAAAACGATGAGCAGGCATGGATTTTCCAAAAACAGAAAACATTCCATACCCTTGTTTTTGTCTCGCTGCGTTCCAAATGTGACATTCGTTGGCTATGTTTACTTTTGCATTGAAACGATTTATTGCTTTTTGAGGAAACTTCATATTTACCGTACACTAAATATTATTCATCAATTACTGTTATTTATAAATATTCCTAGAGTAATATAATTGTTACGAAAAACAACTCACAAAATTCAACGGAGATTAAAAGATGGCCTTTCAAGTAAGTCCAGGCGTAAATACCTCAGAGATTGATCTAACTAATGTTGTCGTTGCGGCAGGAACTTCAACGGGCGGTTTTGCTGGAAGATTCCGCTGGGGGCCAATCGAAGAAGTTACTCTGGTAACAGACGAAGATGATCTGGTAAGTCAATTTCAAAAACCAGACGATAATAATTTTGAATCATTTTTCACTGCTGCAAATTTTCTGTCGTATACTAACGCATTGAATCTTGTTCGTGCCGCAAATACTACAACAGATAATGCTGCTGCACCAAAAAATGCATGTGCAAATACTGGAACATATGTTAATGTTCAAGTTACAACATCAGAAAATTACTACAATACTTATGATCCAGAACAAGGTGGATCTGCATACGGTACTACTGCTAATGGCCCGTTCGTTGCAAAATGGGCAGGAGATTTAGGAAATTCTCTTAAAGTATCGATTTGTCCAGCAGACAGACCATCTGCAACATTAACAGGAACAGTTGCATGGGCGGAATCTACTGCCGGATCAAACCCTGGCAGAATTACAGGAACAGGAACTTTATTTGGTATAGAACTAAGAGTCGGAGATGCTGTTTCAATTGCAGGGGAAACTGGATATCATATTATACAAACGGTTACTTCTAATACTATTGCTGTTGCACATTCAACAAGTGCATCTGACTCGGCTGCAGTAAGTGCAGGAGCTGCAGTTACACGACAAAAGAGATCTGTATTTTCAACTCCTTCTGCTCATATGAAGGGAACTGTTGCGGTAACCGCCGATAGTGCTACTGTAACTGGAACTGGTTCGATGTTTGATTCTCAGTTTATAGTTGGAGATAAAATTGTAATTAATGGTGAAACTAGGAGAGTAAAAACTATTACATCAAATACTGTAATAGTATGTGATTCAAATTTCCTTAATACTGCGGCTACACAAACTTATACAAGAGATTGGGAATATAAGCATGCTTTTGCAGAAGGGCCACCTACAACTTCAACACATGCAGCAGACAAATCTATGTCATTAGATGAAATTCATATTGCAGTTGCTGATGAAGATGGAGAATGGACAGGAACAGTTGGTGAAGTTTTAGAAGCACATGCAAACCTTTCGGTTGCAAGTGGTGCAAGAGATGATCAAGGCGAAGACATTTATTACAAGAATTGGATTAACAAATATTCCAGATATATGTGGTGGTTGCAATATTCTGCCTTTGAGGGAGAATCATTAAGTGGAGATTATATAACTCCTGCTGCTACTGGATCTAAAACACTTCGTGGATGGGGTGCAACTGCTGATGCAGGGGGTACACAACAAGCAGATGAATTTTATATGCCCGGAAAAGCAAAGACTTTGAGTTTTCAAGGTGGAACTGCTGGGTCTGCACCAAGTTCCGCAGATCTTATTCGTGGATACGATTTAATGAAATCAGCAGAAGATGTTGATGTTTCATTACTGATGTGTGGAAATCATGCATCGGCGGTAATTCGACACTGTATCGGAAATATTGCAGAATCACGAAAAGATTGTCTTGCTTTCTTCTCACCAGAAAAAGCAGATGTTGTTGGAACTACAAGTTCTTCAGTAGCAACTGATAATGTTATTGATCATAGGGATACTGTAAATCAGAATTCTTCTTATGCAGTTATGGACTCTGGTTACAAACATATGTTCGACAAACATAACGATAAATTCCGTTATGTTCCTCTGAACGGAGATGTTGCTGGTCTTTGTGCTCAAACTGATCAAGTACGTGATCCTTTCTTCTCTCCTGGCGGATTTACTAGGGGTCAGATTAAGGGTGTTGTAAAACTTCCGTTTAATCCAAAGAAAGCAGAACGTGATAAGTTGTATCAGTCACAGGTCAATCCAGTTGTTTCATTCCCAGGCGAAGGTACAGTCCTTTTTGGTGACAAAACACAATTGACAAAACCATCTGCATTTGATCGAATCAATGTACGAAGATTGTTTATTCTTCTGGAAAAAGCGATTGCAAATGCAGCTCGATTTCAGTTGTTTGAATTCAACGATGAGTTCACACGTTCACAATTTGTTGCAATGGTTGAACCCTTCTTGCGTGATATTCAAGGAAGAGGTGGAATTCAAGATTTTGCAGTTGTGTGTGATGCTTCGAATAATACTGCACAAGTTGTAGATGCAAATCAATTTAGGGGAGATATTTTTGTCAAACCTTCACGATCCATCAACTTTATCCAACTCAACTTTGTTGCGGTTCGGAGTGGAGTAGAATTCTCAGAAGTCGTTGGTGCTGTTTAATATTTTGGACATAAATAATTAAAACAAAGTTTTTTGGAGAAATAACAAATGGCAGCATGGACTTCATCCCTAACTACTTTTAAAGGTGCTCTCGAATATGGGGGCGCCCGTCCAAGTTTATTTGAATTCAACATTACTGGTGTTCCAGCAGATGTAACTCAATTTAAACAATTAAAATATTATTGTACTGTAAGTGCATTACCTCCACTTACTGTTACTCCAATTGAGAGACAATATTTTGGGCGGACAGTAAAAATGCCCGGCGATATGGTATTTGGTGATCTTTCTACAACGATTATTCAAACTGAATCAGCGAATGAACGTACTTATATTGAAACGTGGATGGATTTAATAAATTCACATTTGGAAAATAAAAGAAGTTATGATCCAAATATGGGTGATGAGTGGGGTTCCGCAGAATTAACTCAATATGCTAAAGATGGAAGTACATTAATGACTGCCGCTTTTGTTGGTTTGTGGCCGACTACCGTAAGTGAAATTGCATTGAGTTACGACACTGTTTCTGATATTGAACAATATGATGTTACTTGGGCAGGAATTCCTACATCAACTATTGCTGCACTTCCAGTAAATTTTGGGGGTCGAGCATACAAATTAAATGGTTTTCGTACATTTGATATGTGGACAACTACTGTAATTAATGATGAAAATTTCGAAGCAAGAAATAAAATTACAGATTGGATGAGAAGGATGGTGGGAAAGATGGATGGTACGAGGACTCAAATTCATGGTGGTGCGGCAGAAATATATGAAGGATCTGCAACAATTACTCAACTTGGAGTAAATGGTAAAGATTTACAAACGTATAAATTCTATAATCTCTGGCCGACAGAACTTGCAGAAGTTCCTTTGGATTGGTCAAGTGATGCAATTGAAGAATATACCGTAACATGGGCTTATGATTATTGGAGTAAAGGGGCTCCATCTTCAGCAAAGAACATAGTAACTGGGTAAAATTCTAGAAAAATAAAATGAATGGCATTCAAAGTAACAGATTTCAAGTCAAATTTAAAGGGGGGAGGCGCTAGACCTTCCCTTTTTTATGCCGATCTAGATGCTGCATTTACGAAACTCGGCATACCATTTCCCAATAAATCTCAATTTTTAATCAAGGGAACAACTATTCCTGCGAGCACACTTGGTACATATGAAGTATTTTTTCATGGAAAGTCTGTAAAAGTTGCAGGAGATCGTACTTTTGATACTTGGGACACTACTATTATAAATGATGAAGATTTTGGTATTAGACACGCAATTGAAAATTGGATGGAATTGATTTCAAATCACAAACTAAATACAAGAGATACGAGTATTACTTCTAAATTAGAAGGAGAAAATGCCGATTATAAGCAAACTCTTTCGGTCACGCAATTTGGAAAAGGTGGAAAAGGATTGCGTAAATATGATTTTTTAGGAGCATTTCCAACTGCACTTTCTACAATCAATCTTGATTGGGGTACAGCAGACATAGAAGAATATACTTGTACATGGACATATGATCGGTGGAGAGCATCAAGTTTTGATTCCACTGGAACTGCCCCTAAAATTGTTATAGGAGATGGATAATGGCATTTGAAATATTTGGATTCAAAATTGAAAGATCTAGTCAAGAAAAGTCGGGAGAAGTAGTTCCTGCGTTTACCCTTCCAGAGAACGATGATGGTTCTCAAATGGTATCGGGAGCTAATGCGTATGGTTCTTATCTTGATATTGAAGGACAGTACAAGAATGAAGTAGAACTTATCATTAAATATCGTGATATGGCGCAAACTTCAGATTGTGAAATTGCAATTGATAATATCGTAAATGAAGCAATTGTTGTAGATGATACAAGTCCGGCAGTTCAAATGGTTCTTGATAAAACCGATTTAACAGAAGCAATCAAGAAAAAAGTTAGAACAGAATTCAGTACTATATTAGATTTATTGAATTTTAATAATTATGGACATGATATTTTTCGCAGATGGTATGTTGAAGGGAAATTATACTATCATATTATGATTGATGAAAAAGATCCAAAACGTGGTATTGTAGAGCTTCGAAGTTTGGATGCTACAAAAATCAAAAAAATGAAACAGGTGAAACAAGAAAAAACTGTCGATCCAAGAAAAGCAAAAATAGAAATTGTTCCTCATTATCAGTATAATGAATCTGGAATGGATAAACGGTCTACTTCTGGAATACTGATTTCTGGTGATAGTATTGCATATACCACTTCTGGTCTATTAAATCCACAGAAAAATATGGTATTGTCTTATCTTCATAAGGCAATGAAACCATTGAATCAACTGCGAATGGTGGAAGATGCAATTGTCATTTACAGAATTTCAAGAGCACCAGAACGCAGAATTTTTTATATTGATGTAGGAAACTTACCAAAAATTAAAGCAGAACAATATATTCGTGACATTATGACACGATACAAAAACCGATTGGTTTACGATTCGGATTCTGGCGAAGTCAAAGATGATCGTAGACATCAATCAATGTTGGAAGATTACTGGCTTCCACGAAGAGAAGGTGGCAGAGGAACAGAAATTACCACACTTCCTGGCGGTGAAAATCTAGGACAACTAGAAGATGTAGAGTACTTTCAACGAAAATTATATAAAGCAATGCATGTCCCTGTTTCACGGCTCGAGGCAGAATCGGGATTCTCTTTGGGGAGAGAAAGTGAAATTACAAGAGATGAATTGCTTTTCAGTAAATTTATCAAAAAGTTGCAAACAAGGTTTTCGATATTATTCGATGAAGTAATGGAAAAACAGTTAATATTGAAACATGTTATGACTGCTGCAGAATGGTCAAAAGTCAGAGATAAGATTCATTATTCTTTTAATGCAGATCATTACTATACAGAATTTAAGCAACAAGAAACTTTGTCTCAACGAGTAGATCTTGCAAGAAACATGGAAGATTGGGTAGGACAATATTATTCAAAAGAATGGTTTAGAACTCATGTTCTTAGACAAACCGCAGAAGAAATGGAAGAAATAGATGGTCAAATAGCCAAAGAAAAAGAATCTGGTGAATATGACGATGAAGAGGGTGAAGATGAAATGTAATCCTCAAGGTTTATAAATATTAATAGATAATTTTTGGAGATAAAAATGGCAGAACAATCAGCACAAAAAGATTATAAAACGGTAGACATTGTAGATTTTGCAATGCAAGGGAAACCTACAAAGATCAATGATGCGTTTGGACAACTAATTTCAAATAAAGTAGTAGATTCTCTTGCAAATAGAAAACAAGAAGTTTCTGCCAAAATGTTTGCAGATAAAGTAGAAGAACCAACAGCAGAGGTTCCAGTAGTAGAACCAGAAGCGGAAACAACGGAGGAACAATGATAATTAAACCACTGGGTGTGGGAGCTGCTGCACCAACTGGATCTGGAACAGGATCTAACGTTAGTAAGGCAAGAGTTGTAATGTGTACAAATGTTGCTGGATCAACAACAAATTATTTGGTAACGGTACAGACTGCAAGTGCGGCTGCCACTTTAGGTTCATTTACTCTTTTGGGCAATTCGGTTCAATTTGTAGAAAAAGATCCAACCGATGAAATATTTGCTGCAAATGCATCAGTATTATTAACACCAGTTGCATATAAAAGTTAATGAAAACATTTAAAGAATTCAGAGAATCAATCGGGTATTCTACTAAATTTAAAATAGTAGAAAAAGAAAAAATTGATATAATTGAGGGGGATGTTGTAGATCAATTGAGA
>LULS01000361.1_pt1 | contig 10652 bp, 8 predicted proteins | sample 728101 | NCBI WGS metagenome assembly LULS01 (sample SAMN03860283, study PRJNA289734) | marine metagenome | biome: seawater column; feature: ocean; material: water; isolation source: Red Sea water column Station 108 - depth 200m | place: Saudi Arabia: Red Sea | collected 2011-10-15 | depth 200 m | reverse complement strand
GCTCAAACATATGACTGAAACGACTCCACCACAAATCAATCAAAAATTGCAAATACAAACATGGTGGTTTACTGCAATTTTAATTGCGGTCAATGTTGGATTATTTGGTTGGCAAATCCTTACAGGTGTGAATATTACCGACCCATCCCCTATGGATGCAATCGCTTGGGGTGCTGATTTTACACCACTCACCTTTTCGGGTGAGCCTGAACGCCTTTTTAGCAGCATGTTTTTCCATTTTGGATTGATCCATTTAATGTTAAATATGTGGGCACTCTATATATTTGGCAGTGTCGCTGAGCAGTTATTTGGTCGTTCCTATTATATCGGTATGTATTTTCTTGCGGGTTTGATGGGAAGTGTACTTTCTAGCTATCTGAGTATTCGTGACGGTTATCAACTCTTACAACATTTTGACCCAAGCTTACTCCCTCATATCAGTGCAGGTGCATCAGGAGCAGTCATGGGGCTGGGCGCAGCACTGACCGCTGTTTCATTATTTCCAGCATTACCAAGACAACGTTTTTGGTTAGATAAAAAATCTCTAGTTATGGTGATGGCGATCAAGCTAATCTTTGGTTTTACAGTTTCAGGGATTAACAATGCAGCCCATATCGGCGGCATGATCATGGGGGCTTTGCTTGCAAGTCTTTGGTATTTTGGTCAAAAGACCCAACGTAAAGTTGCTATACAAATGATTGCACTGGTTCTGTGTAGCGTATTACTTGCTGGATTCTATTTTTATTGTACGCAGTTAAGTACAGGTCTCACCCCATTATGGGATGAGATTCTGCGTCAAAATCAACTGACTTTTTAAGATTGATTGATTTCTCTTAAACTTTGTAATGGTGGAATATCGCATAAATAACTCAGACGATATCGTCCAATTACAGTACATACCAGCATCATTGCTAAAGGTAAAATAAACCAAATTTCTGGATGCAATTGGACTGCCATTTGCATCTTATAACTTGCAATTGCACTGATTACTTCTGCAAATAAACACGCCACAACACCAGCAAGTAAGCCAATAAAACCAACCTCTAAGCTAAGCATCCGCTTTAATTTATTTTTAGCGACACCAAATGAACGCAATAATGCAACCTCTTTACGGCGCTCATCCATTAATACATTTAAGCAGGCAATTAAAACTAACACACCTGACATGCCAACAAGCACAGCCAATACCGTCACGATCTGAACCAATACATTCATCAAGCGTTTAACTTCATCCAATATCCGCCCAACATCAATAAATACTGTATTGGAAAATTGCTGAATGAGCTGTACCATTTTTGGCTGATCGACTGTCGGAACATAAAAACTGCCTAAATAACTTCCTGCATTTTCATCCATGGTTTGAGGAGAGAAAATAAAGAAGAAATTGGGGCTAAAACTTTCCCATTCCACTGAGCGAAGATTAATTACTTTGGCCTCTAATATCCCCTCAGGCAAGCTAAAGCGTAATTGATCACCAATTTTGATGCCTAACTCAGTGGCTAATTTTTCTTCAACAGAAACTTGCCCTACTGCACTGAAATTTGCTTCGCCTTGTGTAATGACATTGTCAGTCGGATATGCACTCGCTTGCGTCAGATTCAATTCGCGTCGAAGTGAATTATTTTGCTTAATCAACTCAGGAGAAAATGCCTGATTATTCTTCGCAATTAATCGCCCTCGAATGTTTGGATATAGTGGTGTTGAAGACCAGTTATTCTGCTCAAGCTGTTGTTTAAATTGAGGCATATCAAATGGAGGTAAACCATATACAAATTGGTTTGGTGTTCCCTCTGGTAATTGTTGCTGCCAACGTTGCAATAAATCTGTTCTTAATACACTCAGCACTGTAATCAAGCTTAAACCAAGTGCTAATGCCGTGATTTGTAATGCCGTTTGATGCGGTGTACGTACATAGGCTGACAAAGGATGCTTTAATCGTTTAATCGCTTTTAACAGCAACCAGATCATCGCAAAAAGCACAGTACATAGCACAAGAATCGCCACTAAGACCAAAAGGCTTAACTGTAAGTTATCGCTCAACACCAAACTGAAAATGATAAGACTAGAAATCCCCACAGCAAACATCGCCACATAGGACTTACGAGAACGTTCTTGTTGACGAATGACCCGAATAGGCGGAGTGTTTAACAGCTCCCAAATACTTGGTAGGATAAAACCGATCAACACCATTACACTGGTAAAAATGGCGATAGGCAAAGCCATGAGTAAATCACTTAGCGCAAAGCTCAGCTGCAATTGAGGAATCAACTGTAACATTAACTGCAACAGTCCATATCCCAAGCCAATCCCAATCAAACTACCAAGTGCAATCGAAATCAAACTCACGATCCCAAGCAAAATAATGTAAGCCGATAAAATCTGTTTCTTACTCGCGCCTAAACAGCGCATCAGTGCAATATGATCTTGGTTTTGTTGCACATAACGCTGGCTCGTTAAAGCAATCGCAATACCGCATAGCAGAATCGTCAAAAGATTGGCAAGCTGTAGAAAAGTATCTAAATTTTCTATGGGTTTCATCAATCTTGTATTGGATTGACTTGCATCTCGTAACTTAAGTGATGTTTGTTCGGCTGTTTCTGCTTGTGACTCTACTTTTTGATTATCGGATTCAGGATCAATTTGTTGCTTAAATATCTTCTTATAAGCATCGACAGCATTTGGTTCTCCAGCCATCAATAAGCGATATTCGATACGACTACCAACTTGAATAGCATTGGTTTTAGCAATATCAGCTTGATGAATAATCACGGTTGGAGAAAAACCTGAGAACCCAAGCTCTTGATTTGAATCATGTTCAATGAGACCTGAGACTTTAAACTCGCCATCAGCAATTGCAACATTATCCTCCAATTTAACGCCGAGAAGATCCATCGCACGGGGACTCAGCCACACCTCTCCTTGTTTTATTTGCTGAGCTTTTGGTGCAATCTCAAGCTGTCCACGAAGCGGAAAAGCGCCATCAATGGCTTTGACATTCACCATGACAAATTGATCTTGAGTATGCGCCATTGAACCAAACAGCGTGACCGAAGCCTGTTTTAAATTGAGTTTTTTTGCCTGTTCATGCCAATTTTCTTGAATCGGTTGATTGTCAGATAGAACGAGATCTGCACCCAGCATTTCAGCAGCTTGAAGCGTTACTGCATTCTGAACTTGAGTATTACTGAACTTTAAAGCGGTTGTCGCACTAATAGCCAATGACAGTGCAATGATCAGTAAATATAAACCGCCTGTGCGAAAGCTTTGTAACAGTAAAGGTTTCAGGATCGAGTTCATATTCTCTCCTCAGCCTTTACAATTTCTTGAATCTGACCATCCACAAGTTTGACATGACGTTGACACAGCGCTGCTAAATTTTGATCATGTGTTACCAACACTAAAGTCGTGCCCAACTCACGATTTAAATCAAATAATAGTTGTTCGATTTCTTCCGCTGTTTGCCCATCCAAGTTGCACAAAGGTTCATCTGCAAAAATAATTTTTGGCTCAGCAATCAATGCTCGTGCAATCGCAACGCGTTGTTGCTCACCGCCTGATAAAACTTTAGGTGTTTGTTGAGCCTGACGACTTAATCCAACTCGCTCTAACCAAGCCAAAGCCTTTTGCTCAGCTTGTTTAAAATGAAAATCAGGCTGTAGACGCAAAGGTAACATCACATTTTCCAATGCGCTAAGCTGTGGCAACAATTGAAATGATTGGAAAACAAAACCAATATTCTCCAAGCGAACCTGCGCTCGTTGCTCTTCAGTCAACGAATGCACAGCCTTTCCACACACCCATAATTCACCGTCACTCGGACGATCTAGTGTTGCTAAAATACCGAGTAAAGTCGATTTCCCTGAACCTGAACGTCCTGTAATGGCAATTTGCTCACCTGCATAAATCTCTAAATCAATCTCTTTTAAGATGGTTAGATTTTGCTGATTAATTTGAATATTTTGTGTAACTTTTTGGGCAGAAATAATCGCTTGTGGCATGATGTCACGTATCCTTTAGGACAAATTTGAAGTGCTATGCAAATATCTAAAGTTATCTTGTCGGTATCAAAAACGCTTGGAACAATCACTCTATGTTTAGTACCAGCACTGGTTTCTGCAAAGACTATTTTAATTTTGGGTGATAGCCTGAGTGCAGGTTATGGTATTGATGCAAAACAAGGTTGGGTTCATTTACTCCAACAACGCTTAAACCAACAGTATCCGAAACAACATAAAGTGGTCAATGCAAGTGTCAGTGGAGAAACAACAAGTGGTGCGCTGGCGAGACTGCCAAAACTACTACAGACCTATAAACCAGAAATTGTTGTGATCGAACTAGGCGGTAATGATGGTTTACGCGGTCAGCCACCGCAAATGATTCAAAAAAACTTGGCACAATTGGTACAACTCAGTCAGAAACAAAAAGCCAAAGTTTTACTGTTTGGTATGAAGATACCACCAAACTATGGAACAGCGTATAGCACTGCCTTTGAAAATAATTATAAAGTTGTAAGTCAGCAATATAAGATCAAGCTCTTACCATTTTTTCTTGATGGTGTAGCGGGAAATAAAAGTTTGATCCAAAACGATCAAATCCATCCAAATGCGAAAGCTCAACCGATTCTACTCAATCTCGCCTACCCATACATAAAAGGTGCTTTATAAGCACCTTTTATGACGAAATCTATGAGTCGTTAGAAATCAAAAAAAATCACTTCACCAGTTTCTAAAGAATACTCAGCACCCACTACAATCAATTTGCCTTTTTCAATCAAGCTTTCAAGCACTGCTGAACCGTGGCGTAATTGATTCACAGATGCAAATACATTTGAACGAACAGCATGTGCAGACAATTTTTTCAAATCATCCTTTAATTCAGTCTGCATTAAAATTTCGACAGAAGGACGCACACGATTGACAATCGACATGAGATTTGACGATGGTGGTTGATCTGGATTTTTTAAGGTATCAATCGTTGCTTGAATCGCACCACAGTGGCTATGACCCAATACAACAACAACGGCGCAATCATAACGCTCAGCTGCGAACTCAACACTTCCGACTTGCGATGGCGCAACAACATTGCCCGCAACACGAATAACGAATAAATCCCCTAACCCTTGGTCAAATACCATTTCAGCTGGTACTCGAGAATCTGAACATCCTAAAACAATTGCAAAAGGATTTTGTTCACTGGCCATTTCGGCGCGCTCTTGGTGAGAGAGTAGTTTTTGTTGGGTTGCTTCCCCTTTCACAAAACGGGCATTACCAGCTTTTAATCGTTCTAGCGTTTCTTGGGCGGTGAGCATGCTTAAATCCATCTATGATTGACATGAAAAAATAGTTTAATGTGGACATGTTCGAAAGTCACTGACAAAAATAAAAACTCTCAAGTTAAAGGCTGTCGTTTTCATCAAGGAAATAGTGGAAATTTACTCATTTCATTGGCAAGAATTTCCAGACCCTTGTAGATTATGCAAATGACTCAGCTGGAAACTTCAACAATAATCAATTGGTTTAAAAATAAATCAAGGATAGAACAATGATGATGAATACTCTATTACCGATACCATTTCGTAAAACATTTACAGCTTTTTTACTCAGTTGTAGCCTTGGGGCGATGGCAATTCAAACGACACAAGCTGCTGAAATTGAAATGAGTTTTCAAAATTTATTACAACAAGAACGTGCTTGGGCAGGCTTACAAACTAAAACTTTAAAAGTTGGCGATATTACGTGGTCATATAGTGAAGGCGGACAAGCTGGTAAGCCAATTGTTATTTTAATTCACGGCTTAGCTGGAAGTCGTGATAACTGGAATCGTGTGGCACATGCTTTAACGGCAAATTATCATGTGATCATTCCTGATCTGCCTGCCAGTGGTGAAACAAAAGTCCCTAAAGAATTTGATTATTCCGTTCCAAACGTCACTGAAAAATTACGTCGTTTTATAGAAGCTGCAAATCTTACAGGCCCAGCTCATATCGCAGGACATTCATTAGGTGGCTCAATTGCAATGCTCTACGCTGGTCAGTATCCATTCGAAACGAAAAGCCTGTTTTTAATCGATGCAGCAGGTGTTTATAAGTCAGCGACCACACCTTACCTAAAAGATCCAGCTCAAGTTAAAAATATGATTGTGAGCAAGAAAGGTGATTTTAATTACTTAATGCAACAAGCGATGTACTCGCCACCATTCATTCCGAAAGAAATTGCGCAAGCACAAGAAAAAATGATGATTGCCCCAACACTGATTTTATGGGGCAAACAAGATAAAATTATTAATGTTGAAGTAGCACCTGAGTTAAAATCCCTGCTGAAAAATGCACAGACCCCAGTGATTTTGGATAATGTTGGTCACATGCCAATCTTAGAAGCAGATCAATTGGTGGTTCAGCAATATTTGCCATTTTTAAGCAAGATTCAGGCGCAAAAACCTGCAACCGCCCCATCACCATAATTTAAATCATTATCTGAGCTTTTATGTCCAAACATCCAATGATAGAACAACTGATTGATGCACAACTTGATTTTTTAGATCATGAATTTGCACAAGCTGAAACCATTCAACATGAGTTTAAGCAGTTCTATCATTGGTTGCGTTTACAACAACTTCAGCATATTTGGTCATTTGAACAGATTATTGATCTGATCGAAAAACAAATTTTAGCAACGCCTGCGAGTTCTTTTTTAGTCGAACAAATTGCTGAACATATCCGATTTGCTTTAATTCATCCGTTAAATGATCAAACTACAATCGAAGATGTAATTCCTGTACTGACCATTGATTCAATCGCGCAATACGTTGCGAGTAAAAGTGGTCATCGTCAACGGCTCATTAAAACGATTGTCAATAATCCTGCGTTCTCAGCATTAGTCACTCAACTGATCCAACACTCAATTCAAGACTATTTAGATAACTCTATTATCTCTAAACGTGTACCTGGTGTGGGTCACTTTATGAAAATGGGGAAATCTGTTTTAGAAACAGTCACTGACTCAAACCTAAATGATACTATCGGGCATTATTTACAAAAGAACATTTTGAAGATTAGCCAAATGAGTGAAAATGTTTTAAATCAACACTTTAATGATGAAAAACTATATCATTTTCAGGCAAATCTTTGGCATAAAATTAAAGTCATGCCATTATCAGTTTTACGTAATTATTTAGAAGTTCAGGATTTACCCAAAACCGTAGGTATGGGACATGAAATTTGGGAGCATATTCGTCAAACACCGTATTTAAAGCAGCAAGTTCATGACGGTGTTTATGCATGGTATGCACGCAATCAAGAGCGAAGCTTTGATCTATTGTTACGTGATCTCAATATCGATGAAGACTTAATTCAAAATGAGCTAAGCAAATTATTAGCACCAGTTTTAAAGCAAGTGATTGAAACAGGTTATTTAAGAGAACGAGCACGTTCTTATTTGGAAAAGTTTTATTATTCTGAACAAGTGATGCTATAAGTCACACCGAGATTATAACGACGACCATCTAAGACATAGTTATAGGTATCTTTATCAATCTCTTTGTCAAATAAATTATAAACACCTGCTGCAACTGCGATGTTTTGTGTTGGCTTATAGTTCAATCCAACATCAACCATCGTATAAGCAGGTTTACCTTTTGCCATTGCGGTACGACTCAAATAATCAGATGTTTTACTGCGATAGTTGACACGTCCCCAGCTTGAGAACTGATCGTTAATTTCCCAGTCAGCAGTCGTATTGAACATATGCTTGGGCATTTCATTTAAAGGTTTTCCTTTATTGATACCACTTTTTTGTTCCGTATCCGTGAAGGTGTAATTCGCAGATACATTCACATTTGGCAGAGCCTGCCAACCAAACGTTACTTCCGCACCACGCATGCTCGCTTTATCAACGTTCTCACGTAAGCTGACAAAGTCAAATTTTTCACCTAACCAATCACACTCTAACGCACCAACATTTTCACCCTGACAAGTTCTAACTTCAGTGATCTTATCTTTAAACTCACTATTAAATAATGTTAGCCCAGCATTTAAGTTATCTAAATTGTCCCAGTTAAATGACACTTCATAGTTCACACTTTTCTCTGGTTTTAGATCAGGATTACCGACAATAACTCCCTTACTTTGTCCACCGCCTGTTGCTTGTCCCCATTCAGCAACGGTTGCACGCAATGCTGGTGTTTTATAGCCTGTAGATACACCACCTTTGATCACCCAGTTATCATTTAAACCCCAAACACCATAAACCTTTGGACTCCAATGATCACCAAACTTCTCGTCTTCATCTAGACGTAATGAAGTTGTCAAAGTGAAATCATCCACAATGTTCCATGCATTTTCAGCAAATAGTGCCCAGCTATAACGATCTAAGCTCGAAACAGGTGTAGAACCACCGATGCTTAATTGATTGCCCTTATCTTCTAATTCTTCTTTTAAATACATCCCACCAAAGCTAAGACTGTGACGATCAAAATTAATTTTATTGATTGTATTAAATGTCGTGTTAATCGCTTCCATATTACGTGATGGATTTTCATTTTCCTCACGTTGGATATAAGAATGTGTTTCCACTGCACCAACTGTACCACGGTGTGTCAAACTGTATTCTGTACGGTAATAATCTGTGAGTGAGTTTACTGGTGGATTTCTGCCTGTTTGAATTGGCGAAATACTCTTGCCAACCGTTGCATCACGATTTTGAATTGAACGTTGATATTCCAAATCAAAAGTATGTTGATCATTTGGCGTAAGTGTTAATGCTGCCCCACCTGCACGAATTTTTTGCTCACTATAACCGCCATAAATTTCATCTTCATCACGTTGCGAATACAAACCATTGGCTTTGAAAGATAAAAGATTCGCAATTAAAGGACCTGCAATATATGCATTGGTTTGGTAAATATTTCCTGATTTTGAGTTTTCTTGTAATGTCGTGTCTAGCTTGACTGATCCAGTCCATTCATTGGTATTTTTCTTAGTAATAATATTAATTACCCCGCCCATGGCATCAGAACCATATAAGCCTGACATTGGACCACGAATCACTTCAATTCGCTCAATCGCACCAATATTAGGTAACCATCCCTGTTCAATTCCAGAGTTATCACTATTTGGTCTTACAGAACGCGTGTTTACTTTTTTTCCATCAACCATGATGACTGTGTAAGCAGGATATAATAGCTCATTGGGATAAATAATATTATTTATTAATATCTTGCTCAAAGCCACTTGCTGTGATCACAATTTTTTCTAGTTGAGTAACTTCGTTTGTCTGAGTGTCGTTCGCATTTGCGATTGCAATCATATTACCAAGAACAGAAATGGCGAGTAGTGATTGACGAGCTAATTTATTGGACATATTCCCACCTAAACATGACAAATCTTAAGATTTGCTTAAAAAATTTAGGAGAATTCTAACAAAAAATAAATAAAACTCAATACAAATGATAATTATTATTATTTATATATTCATCTTTTTTGTTCTACATCTTGTTATGAAACAAAGAAAAATATTTACTGATGTTTTTCTGACATGAAAAAAGCCCTCGAAAGGGCTTTTTTCAATAGATGATATTTCAAGTTTTTTACTTAAAATATGCGCCTTCTGCTTGGCTATGGTCAGTTTGATCAACGACACGCTGTAACTCAGGAACGTGTTGCTTTAATGTGGTTTCAACACCTTGCTTTAAAGTTACATCAATCGCTGAACAGCCTTGGCAACCACCACCGAATTTTAATACGGCAGTAAGACCGTGTTCTGCATCATCCTGAACTTCAACAAGACTACAGTTACCACCATGCCCTTCTAAGCTCGGGTTAATTTCAGATTGAAGTACATAAGTAATGCGCTCTTCAATTGAAGCATCTGGACCAACACGTGGAACCTTCGAGTTAGGTGCACGGAATGTTAATTGTCCACCAAAACGATCTTTGTTGTAGTCAATTACAGCATCAAGCAAATATGGAATTGATGGTGCATCTACATAGGCTGGAAAGTCTGGATAATCCTGCTTATAGTCTGTTGGCACAACTTCTTCAGGTGCACTATAAGCCATACAACACTCTGCACGTGGTGTACCTGGATGCTCTACAAAAACACGAACGCCAATTCCTGGAGTATTTTGCTTTGCTAATAAATCACGTAAATACTCTTGTGCAGAGGGAGTAATCAAAAGGTTTGGAATTTCTTCTGCGACAGCAGTGTTGGTGTTCTCAGTCGACATAACAATAATCCTCAAGCTGATGTCGTTATATTAACCGAAGATGGAGGGTAATAAAAAAAAATCAACCATTTTTGTAGGAATTATATGCAAGATCATTGTTTATTAAGTTTTTAATGGCATTATTGGTTAGACACTGATCAATTTAAAACATTTATGTTACATCTACCCTTTAGCCATACTGTGACTCTTATCATTATCACAGTTGCAATTTCTTTATTGGCATTCTCCAATCAGGCAGTGATGAACCGTCTGATTTTTTGGCCTCCTGCAATGCAACGTGGTCAATTTGATCGTTTCATTACCCATGGTTTTGTCCATGCTGATGGTACACATTTACTTTTTAATATGATTACCCTGTTCTTTTTTGGGAATATCATTGAGAGTTTTTATCGTCAGTTTTTCTACGACATGGGCTTTGTGTTGTTTTATCT
>LULS01000278.1_pt1 | contig 10677 bp, 10 predicted proteins | sample 728101 | NCBI WGS metagenome assembly LULS01 (sample SAMN03860283, study PRJNA289734) | marine metagenome | biome: seawater column; feature: ocean; material: water; isolation source: Red Sea water column Station 108 - depth 200m | place: Saudi Arabia: Red Sea | collected 2011-10-15 | depth 200 m | reverse complement strand
CCATCTGGTGGATCTTCTGAAAATCCTCCATACTTAAAACCGACAATGATGTCAGCAACCTGAAGACCAGAATCATCAACATAGTTCAAAACCTTAACATCATAATTTGCCTTTGAAAGAATTCTAGAAACTGCGTCGCCAATTGCAACATTTCTTAGATGGCCAATATGTAGAGCCTTATTTGGATTAACTGAGGTATGTTCAACGACAAGTTTAGAATTTTTCCCAATGTCAACACTGCCATAATTCTCCTTTAGAGATTCAGGTAAAACAGTATTGGTGAATGAGTTGTTATTGATAAAGAAATTAAGGTATCCGCTTTTATGTGCCTCAACTTTTTCTAAATCATTTCCAAGATTATATTCTCCAGCAAATTCTTCAGCAATTTCCTGTGGATTTTTTTTCAAATTTTTTGCGAGTAAAAATGCAACATTACAGGTAATATCACCAAACCCACTCCTAGAATATTCTACAACGAAGTCTACGCTATCATATCCTTTTTCACTAATAATTTTTGAAGTGTTCTCCTTAACCTGATTTATAATGTTAAGAAATGCCATATTTCACCTAAGATCTGATGCCATCATATCTAACCCTTCAAGAACACCTTCTCCTGATTTTTTAGTTGTAATAATTTTAGCCAATTTCTTCAGTTTCTCAGTTGAGTTAGATACAGCAATGTTATTTTTGATTGCCTTGAAAAGGGGAATGTCTGTTTCACTATCTCCAATTGCAATTGCATTGTTAACGTCTATTTCCAGCATTTTTAGTGCTTCCAAAAACCCAGAACCCTTGTCAACACCTTTGGAATTTATATGATAAGCATAACCGCTGTCAGTTAGAGATACATTGAGGTTATCTTCATCAATGATTTTTTTGGCTTGCTCAATGTCAAAAGTTCGTTCTAATACCACTTCCGTCATTCTGGGGAAGACCGGTTTTTCTTTTATTTCAGCATCAAGTTTGGATTGAATTGTAGCTAGGGCATGAATACATTCACCCTTATTTCCAAGCATCTTATGTTGGATTTTATCACCATAAGTTATGCAACCGCCGTTTTCTCCCACAGACAAATGGGTTAAACCACCAAAGATTGAAAGCAAAAATCCCTCAACAGAAGACCTACCTGTTACTAGAACCACATTATGACCATCGTCCTTTAGTGAACGTAACCTTGATAGTGCCTCAAGATGTATTGTTCCCATGCCGTTCAGTGTAATTGTTCCATCAATATCAACTGCAAATGTCTTTTTTTCCAATCGATCTTTTTTAATCATAGCGCATAATAACTGAAACGTTTAGCGAATAGACTATGGGAATACCAGAAAAGATCAAGGCCATCCAAGATGAAATTGGGCGTACACAGCTTAACAAAGCAACAGAACATCATATCGGATTATTAAAAGCAAAAATTGCAAAGCTGAAAAGGGAACAGGAAGCTGTTCAAATTAAAAAAAGTTCTAAAAAATCTGATGGCTTCGATGTTAGAAGGAGTGGTGATGCAACAGTTGTTTTTATTGGACTCCCCAGTGTTGGAAAATCAACATTACTCAATGCTCTAACAGGGTCAAAATCGTCTGTAGGTGCATTTCAGTTTACAACAGTAACTGTTGTTCCCGGAATTCTAGATTATCGTGGGGCAAAAATTCAGATGCTTGATCTACCAGGTATTATCAAGGGTGCATCTAGTGGTAAGGGCCTTGGAAAAAGAATTCTATCAGTTGCAAGAAGTGCAGATATTGTATTATTAGTCCTTGATGTATTTCAGCCATACCATGAAGATGTCCTAGTGAATGAATTATCAAATATTGGTCTTAGATTAAATCAACAGCCACCAAATATCCTAATTGAGAAATCTACAACTGGTGGAATTGCAATTGCCCAGCAAGTTAAATTGAAAAAAATGTCAGAAAAACTTGTCAAGGATATTCTCAACGTTTATGGATATACTAGTGCGAGAGTTGTAATTCGTGAGGATATTGATTCAGAACAATTAGTTGATTTTATCACAGGCGGTAAAACATATGCAAAATCAATAACGATTTTGAACAAAATTGATTTAGTTGACAAAAAATTTCTCAAGAAGGTGTCAAAAAAGCTCAAAACTGAATTTATTCCTGTATCTGCTAATGCAAATGACAATATTTCAGAATTAAGAGACAGAATATACGATGAACTGCAGTTTATCAGAATCTATATGCGCCCAAAAGGTGGCAAAACGGATTACAAGGAACCGCTAATCATAAGGAGTGGAAATTCTGTTTTAGATGTTTGCAATAAATTGCATAGGAAACTTAGGAAGGACTTTAGATATGGACTTGTTTGGGGAAAGAGTGTGAAGTTTGGTGGTCAAAGAGTTGGACTAAAACATATTCTGCATGATGAAGATGTTCTGACTATCATAAAAACTAAAGGAACATAAAATGATTTTTGTTACTAGTGTATAATCTAGTATAGATAACTTGTAAGCTTGATTTGCTCTTCGGTTGAAATAATATTTTTTGATGCAAGTAACTCTAGTAACTCTTTGACTAACCTTTTACTTTCTTCAGACATTCCTCCTTGAGAACCTTTTTCGCCAGGTGGACCAGGTGGTCCTCTTGGACCTCTGTCACCAATTTCACCTTTATCACCGACAAGACCTTTTTCGCCAGGTGGACCCTGAGGGCCAGTATGACCACGTTCACCTTGTGGACCTTGAATTCCTTGTGGACCTGGAAGACCAGGGTCTCCAGGTTTTCCTGTTGGACCACGTTCTCCCACTGGACCAATAGAACCTCGCATTCCCTTGTCGCCTTGTGGACCGGGAACTCCAGTAAGACCTTTAGGACCAGGTGGACCCTGAGGACCTTGAGTACCCTTATCGCCAAGTGGACCTGTTACACCAGTGAGACCTTTGTCGCCAGACTTTCCTTGAACTCCTTTGTCTCCCTTATCGCCAGGTGGACCTGTTGAACCCTTTGGACCTGGTGGACCGACTGGACCTGTGATGCCTTTGTCTCCTTTGTCTCCAGCGGGACCTTTGATTCCTTTCTCACCTTGTGGACCTGGAATGCCTTTGTCTCCCTTGTCACCCTTGTCACCTGTTATTCCTTTACCACCTTTCTCACCTCTTATACCAGGATATCCAGCAGGACCTTTACCACCTTTCTCACCTTGTGGACCAGGCCGACCAGGTGGTGCCCTAACTTTTTTCACTTTTGTGACATTAACTGGTTTTGGTTTTCCTTGTGGAACAGACAAAAGTTTGTTATCTTGAGAAATATGAAGTTCGAATGATGTGTTGACTGAAGAAAATTGATCCTGAATTATAATCCATATAGATCCCAAGCCAAACACATCAGCAGGTATTGGATTAGAATCAGTACCTAAAATTTCAGAAAAATGTCCATCAGAAACTCTAAGATGAAAATTATCCTTCCATAAGGAATTGAAAGAGTTGCTTGTTATGCTATCATCAGATGGTTTATCTTGAGATATAGAAATTTTAACCTCATATACGCCAGAGGAAGTTCCAAATGGTGATTTACCTGAAATCTCTATTCCTTTAGGCAATGTTATTCGTCTCAAGTTGAAGTATTTTTATATTTTTCCGGTGAAAAAATGCAAAAAATAGTGATTTTTTGAAAGAGTTTTTAACTAGAACTATTTCCATAATGAAAATACATGGATAATCCATCAAATGAACAATCAGACGAGATTCCAGAGTTTTTTCTAGAAAAAAAGGAAAAACCAGAAAAAAAGAAAATAAACAGAAAATTATTTGGTTTGAAAAAAAGAGCTGACAAGACAAGCCTAGTTAAAAAAGATGAAGGTAGTCTTATTGATGCTGATTTTAACCGCAACAAACTGTTCAGTAAGGGAATTAATTTAATGGCAGACGAGAAGCTGGAAGATGCTTCACATGTATTTGAGATGATCTTAAGGATTAACCCAAATGATGTTGATGCACTTTTGAAATTAGGATACTCCAGATTTCATTTGGAAGATTATTCAGAATCAATGAGAGCGTATGATAAGGTACTGGATATTGACGTTACAAATGCTGATGCATGGAATCTTAAGAGTCTGGTTTTCTATGAGCGCAAAGTTTACGGAAAGGCACTTGATTGTGCAGACAAAGCAATTGACTCTGATCCAACATTTGGAATGGCTTGGTATAATCGATCATGTTATCTTTCTATGTTGAACCAAATTTCAGAATCACTTGATGCTCTTGTACGTTCAATAGAAATTGATGTTAAAAATGCAAAACGAGCTGTGAAAGATAAGGACTTCATGAATGTAAGACTTGAGGAAGGATTCAAAAGAATAGTAGAGGTTGTTGTTATAGAATCTCTTCGACAGGGATATCACACAATTGGATCTATTGTATGGACTACATTTTTAGACAAAGAAGATGTACTCAAATGTTTAACCAGACTAATGAAAAGAGGCTTGGTTGTAAAACATGAGAAGAGGCAAGTCTGGAGTACAATAGATACATATGATCTGGTTCCGGAAATTGCAAACAAAATTGGAACGATAAAAAGAGGTATGTTGGGAATTCCAAAAAAGTCGTTACCAGTACCAGTAAAAAACCTCAAAAATCTTGCAGAAGCTATACAATTGATCAAATCTTCAATTGAAGAGGAAGAATTGGAGAAGACGATCGAGTATTGTAATCTGTTCGTTGATCCAACCAAATGTGGACAAGAAATGATAGATGACTTTTTAGAAGAACATAGAGAAGTTAGGTTATTCAAAATAAGATTAAAAGACAAGGGGATTGACTTTTTACGAGATAATCAGAAAAAAATGTTGGCAATGTTTGACAATATGGAAATTACTGTCACTAAGAAACTTCGTAGTGATTTGGCTAGTAATTAAATAAACTATTCAGCTGAAAGATCCCAGTACGCTGCATTTTCTTGCTTACCAATTGGCTTTTCAAGTTTTTTCCATTCTTTAAATGAGTTAACGTATAACTTTACGTTTGGAACACCTATGGATTTGAGAGCATAATATGCTAAACCTGATAATGTGCCAACACTACCACAATATGTTATAATCTCAGCATCCTCCGAAATTCCTCTATTTTTCAAGAGATTTTTCATGCTTTCTTTTGTTCTCAAAATTTTCCCGTCTGTTGCCAGTGTTCTATATGGTATGTTAATCGAGCCAGGAATATGCTGTTCTAAAAAGTTAAGTCGTTCCCTATTATCTATCAAAACAACATTATCTTTTTCCTTTGCATTTTCTAAGTATTCGGCAGTAGCCATGATTTCAGGATTCAAGTTAAGTGAATGTTTTGCAGATTTGATATTTGGTTTTTCTGTGCTGGTTTTAAGACCAAGTTCTTTCCATTGTGAATAGGTTACTTCAAGTAGTGCAACATTTTTGTGTCCTATGTATTGAAGAGTCCACGCCACTCTTGATGCTAAAGCACCAAACGTATCATCATAAACAACAACTTTGGTATCATCTGCGATTCCCAATTCTTCGAATAATTTAACGGCACTTTCTGGCGAATCACCGGACAAAAGACTAGCAAGTGGCAAGTTCACTGCATTAGGAATATGCCCCTGATTGTAATCTTCTTCACGTCTTACGTCTATCAGTCTTACAGAATCATCGTTGATTTTTGATCTAATTGTATCTGCATTTACAGTTGGATGTGTTATTTCGTTGCTCAAGCTGCACATTCACCTTTGCCCGTAACTGTGTGATAGCTGGTATCACTTCCATAATCAGCATAAAAGTCTGGATCATCATCCTTCGACGGTGGAATAACTAATGGTGAAAGTACTTTCTGCATATCCTTGACAGATTTTATTTCCGATGACTCATTACCGTGTACAATCCTGTCAATCCAACGAGAAAGAGTATCATTGGACTGTTTATTTTTTTTATAGAGTTCAATGATCTTTAAGATGATAGGTATGGTACGTTTTACAGGTACTCTCATACATGTAACACCAAGCATGGATTTATCATCAAATCTTCCACCCAGGGACATGCTATAGTTAGGGTACATGTCTTTGCCAACCCTCGCACCGCCACCAAAGAAACCAATAGTGGCAATTTCATGTTGTCCACAAGAATTGGGACATCCACTAATTTTTATTGTCGCATCTCTTAAATCGTCATCTTCATCTAGTTTTAACTCCAAGAATTTTCGTTGAATCTCTTTCGCCAGCCTATGAGAGTTTGTAAGAGCCAGATTACAAGATGAGGTGCCAGAACAACCAACAGCCGAAGCCATAGTCAGTGAACCTGAATTTGCTAAACCCGCTTCAAGTAGCCTAGAGTAAAGTTTTGGTAGATCACTTTCATGTACGTATCTAAGTATAATATCTTGTGAGAAGCCATTACGTGCAAAACCTTCAGCTGAAAAGTCCTTAGTAATATCTGCCATAGCACGAAGTTGATTTGCAGTTATATCTCCAGATTCTAGTGTGACAAAAACAGCTCTGTATCCTTCTTGTTTTTGCTTGTAGGTAGTAGTCTTTAACCATCGTGCATAACCATCAGGTATTGAAGCATTTTCGCTGGAAACAGAAATGGGTCTTTTAATTTCATTTGGTTTCTGGTTAATGTTTAATCTTATAATGACTGATTGCGTTGCCCTAACAATCGTTCTCTCCTTCAGAACCAAATTTTTGAATTTATCCCATCCCATTTCATTAACAAGATAACGCATTCTGTTCCTAGCCATGTTCTTCCTATCACCTATCCTATCAAAAATTTGTAGAACGGCGATTGATGTGTATAGAAGATCTTCTTCTGGTGTAAAATCCTCAAGCTGATGGCCCACAAATGATTTATTTCCAAGACCACCGCCAAGAAATATTTTGAATCCATGTTGTTTTGTCCCATCATCAAGTTTTCTAATTTGAGGAATTAATCCCACATCGACTATCCTAGTCATTCCATGTTTTTCACAGCAAGGCTACACATAACATTTCTAACTGTATTACCACATGCTTCACGAGATGTTAATCCAACATCTGCAAGCCCATGCATGATTTCTGAAACATCTTCAAGAACAACCCAATGTAATTGAACGTTCTCTCTAGTTGATACATGGGCACTGCCTATTGAATACATCTCACTTAGTTGAGCAATTTTTTCTAATTGGTAAGGATAAATCTGACCTGCAGGAATTTTAATTCTAACCATTGCATAATCATCCGACATTCTTGTACCATATGCACCATGTTGTAGACGGAAACGTCTAAAATTATCATGCTCAACTTTGCCCTGTCGATAAAGCTTTACCGTATGAGCAAAGTTATCAGCTTCCTCTCTTCGTGACCAATCAATCTTTGGCTTTTTTGAAGCCGATTTTGATGGTCTTAGCTGTTGTGCCATCTTTAAATTCATAATTTAACAACGGATATAAATTTATGACAATAGGAATTTTGACTAACATAACGAATTATCAAGTTGCAAATTGCCTGAATGATGAATTTACATTAGTGTTACCTAATTTTTGAGCAAGAAAAACTATTAAGCTCTCGCTACTGTGTGTTTTTGTGCAAGAATCTGTAAATAAACAACGACCAGAAAAAATTTTCGTTGATGCAAAGGAAGTTGAAATAACACGCGCTATTGCTGAAGAATTCTACACTGTTTTGCAAGAAAGAGCTGAATGTGATGTAATAATTATTGGTGCAGGTCCAGCCGGACTAACCGCTGCGCGTGAATTATCGTTAATGGGGTACAAAATTTTAGTTATTGAACAAAACAACTATCTTGGCGGTGGTTATTGGCTAGGTGGATATATGATGAACCCAGTTACAGTAAGAGCACCTGCACAAAAAATTTGGGATGAACTTGGAATTCCTTATAAAAAAGTCGGTGATGGCTTATACTTAACTCCAGGTCCTCATGCTGTCTCAAAGTTAATTGCATCTACATGTGATGCGGGTGTAAAATTTTTAAATCTTACAAAATTTGATGATTTAGTTTTAAGACATGGAAGAGTTGCTGGAATTGTTGTGAACTGGATGCCAGTGTCTGCATTACCAAGAAACATTACATGTGTTGATCCAATTGCACTAGAAGCAAAGATGATAATTGATGCGTCAGGACATGACTCTGTTGCTGTAAAGAGACTTGTTGACAGAGATATGGTGGAGTGGAAAGGAATGAATCCTATGTGGGTTGAAAATGGCGAGGAACATGTTGTTGAGAAAACAGGCGAAGTTTTTCCTGGTCTTGTTGTTGCTGGCATGTCAGTTACTGAAACACATGGACTAGCACGAATGGGACCGACTTTTGGTTCTATGCTATATTCTGGAAAAAAGGCAGCTGAGATTACTGACGAAAAAATAAAAGAATACGATCGTAAAATTCCAAAAAAATCTGATTGAAAGTTTCTAAAATTTTTCTATATGACGAGCCCGCTGTTCAGGAAATACAAATTTTAAATTTAAAAAATTTCCTTCAAGAAACTTTTCACGTGGACATAGAGATTAAAAAATGCATTTTTAATAACTTGGACGGAAAAACGATAGAGAAGATTTCTGGCTGTAGAATTTTTGATCCTAAAATGCCATTCAAGGAACACCTGCCAAACAAACAGGAAATAGATTTTGAGAAAAGTGTTTGCGATGATACCAAACTGATGGAAAAAACAACTATGGTTGAGAATGCTAAAAAGATTGAAGATGTTGTGATGTACGATGGATTTGAAATCCAAAATATTATTTATGATATCATCACAGAAAATGACTCGGATTCAAATAACTTGCATATTGTTTTTACAAACAAGCTAACCTGTACCTATGATACTACTGATAATAGATATCATGGAAGGGCGGTAATTTGCTCTAATCCAGCCATTATATCTACAACAGGAATGATCGAGGCTCCAGCTAGACCTAGGGAATATTATTTTGATGCCATGAAATGTAAAATGCAAGGACTTGACATACAAAATGTTAAAAAAAACTATAATGGAGAATTTCTAGATTATCATGACAAAAGACTTTCAAAAATAGCTGAGGGATATCTATTACAATCTATTTTCTATTACATGACAGGTGATATATTTTGTGATAGTTTGGACTGCAGGCTAAACAACGCACATTGGCAAAAGGATCTATTATACTCACAATTAAAAATTGGAAAACTTTGCAACAAACATCAAGCATTACTTGACAAACTACATCTTTAAAATACAATTAATAGTCAAGAAAGTATGTCTGAGCAAAAAACAAAATACGATATCATAATAATCGGTGCAGGTCCAGCAGGTTATACTGCTGGAATTTACAGTTCACGTGCACGCCACAATACATTATTAATTTCCGGCATCTTGCCTGGAGGTCAGTTAATGAACACCACAGATGTTGAAAATTATCCTGGCTTTGATGAAGGAATAATGGGTCCAGACCTAATGATAATAATGCGAAAACAGGCAGAGAAAATGGGAACAAAAATTATTGATGACGAGGTTGTATCTGTAGATTTTAAAAATAAGCCACTAAAGGTGTCAACCGCTTCAAGCACTTTTGAGGCAAATTCAGTTATAGTTTGTACTGGCGCAAATCCAAGAAAAATTGGGCTGGATGGAGAACAAACATTTGCAGGTAAAGGTGTTTCATACTGTGCTACATGTGATGGTGCATTTTTCAAAAACCAGGAACTAATTGTAGTAGGAGGTGGTGACTCAGCGATGGAAGAAGCAACTTTTCTTACAAAATTTGCGTCAACCGTACATATTGTACATAGAAGGGATGAGTTTAGAGCAAGTAAGATAATGCAGGAGCGTGCACTTTCCAATGAAAAAATCAAAGTTCATTTCAACTGCACAGTTGAGGATATTCAAGGGGATCAAAAATTTCAGAAAGTAATTCTAAAAAACGTGAAAAATGGTGAAAAGATTACCCTTGAAGCAGGCGGTTTGTTTGTGGCTATAGGACATGAACCTAATAGTAAAATACTTGAAGGTCAGGTTGAATTGGACGAAAATGGTTATGTTGTTTTAAAAAATAATACAGAAACTGGCGTACCAGGTGTTTTCTGTGCGGGTGACGTTCATGATCATAGGTATAGGCAAGCTGTGACTGCAGCTGGATTTGGATGTATGGCTGCAATTGATGCGGATAAATATTTAACAGAACAGAAATAAAATTATTTTACTTTTTTAATTTCAAAATGGATTTCATTTCCATTTTTTTCTTGCTTTACTATTTCATGACCAAGCTTGTGTGCCCATTGTTTTATATCCTCTTCAGCTTGAGGATCATCAGCAAGGACAGTAAGTATTTGACCAACCTGCATCTTTGAAAGTTCAACGTTTGTTTGTTGAACTGGTGATGGGCAAAACAATCCTCTTGCATCTAATGTTTTTACTGATTCGGAAATTTCAACCACCTAGTATAGAATCAAATTACCATCTTTAAGATGTTTGCTAAGTTACGTTCTCGAAATAGACGGTGATCGTATCCCTCAAAATTTATTTTTTTAGAAATTCTTTTAAGTGCAACGATAGACATTCTGTAAAACATATTCCAAAATATGCCCTCAGGATCAACCATATACAATTTGTAAAGCAGTTTGATAGACCATAATGCTCGTGGATAAAACTGTGAAGTATACTTGTCTATGAAAAAGGCTGAGTTTTGAATCTTGTATCTTATGTGTTCTAGTGCCTCTTTGGGTTGTACATATCCAGTGTTTTCGATG